>ERZ1031347.61-NODE-61-length-53425-cov-58.168409_pt1 | contig 53425 bp, 41 predicted proteins | sample MGYA00517106_ERZ1031347 | MGnify/ENA primary metagenome ERZ1031347 (study PRJEB33719, sample SAMN04261392) | wastewater metagenome | biome: periurban shantytown; feature: human; material: feces | host: Homo sapiens | place: Peru: Lima | collected 2012-07-19 ...
AGGGCCTCCACCGCGCCGCTCCCGTGCGCCAAACCGCCTTGTTTGCTCACGAGGGTCTCCACCGCGCCGCTCCCGTGCGCCAAACCGCCTTGTTTGCTCACGAGGGCCTCCACCGCGCCGCTCCCGTGCGCCAAACCGCCAGATTTGCTCCCGACATGTAAAATAGTGCCGGTAGCATCATTGTCTCCCGTCATTTCCATCACTCCTTCAAAAGCTGCCGGAAAAGCTCTTCCCAGGAATATGCCACCGGCGGTTCGATGGTCTTTTTCGGAACAGGCCGGAGTATTGACCCATCACCACCGGCAATCCTGGCCATTTTCTCCATAAGATCAGCCGGATCTTCAGGATTGAAGAAAGCCACCTTGCCGCATCCAGCTGATGTCTCATGAGCGAACGGAAGGTCTGACAGCAGCATCGGCTTCCCGGTGGCCGCAAACTCCGTGATTGGCAGCCCCCAAGTCTCCACCCGTGACGGAAAGACCAGGCAGTCGGCGCGGTCATAGAAGGAATATAACCTGTCTTTTGACATGAATCCTTCGAACCTGATTGATGGAACCTGACCATATTTCAAGAAAAGATTCCTTGAATATTTGTTCTCGTCCCCTTTGATTGTCAGAACAACTCTGAATGATCCGTTTCCCAACCGCTTCTCCAACCTTTTTGCCGCTTCGCACAAAGTCTCAAAATTCTTGTGGCAATCCGGTGTCGAGACAAAGAGGAACGTGAAAACGTCGCGGTCAATATTCAAGTTATTGTAAGCCGTCGCTTTCTTATCAGGAGGGCAGACAACAAACTGCTTTTCAGGAATCCTGAACATCTCTGAAAAACCCTTCCTTAGCCACTCCGCCTGAACAATAAGGTATTTGTTCCTATGAACATTTATTTGGTAGGCGAAACGAGTGAACAAGGAGAACAGAACAATCTTGGGATCGAATCTAAGATCCTCAATCTTCACTTTGAGAAACGGGAAAGATGTCTGGCAGTACACAGCCTGCCTTTTGGCGACCACTCTTGGGGTAGTGTCGTGTAGCGACAGCCACAGGTCAACTGGTTGCAGTTTCTTTGAGATACCATACATTGTGACATACTCACACCAAAGCCTTCTGAACCAACTTTTGACCGTCGCCGGTATCTCGATGTATTCAATGTTTCGAAAATCAGCCAATGATCGCTTATGAACCAAGGCAACGATGCGGTATTCCTCACATGGCAGCGATGACAAGTATTCCAAGCACCCTCTCAAAATGGTGAGAGTGCCTCCTTTCCTTATGTTGACAGCAGAGACAACTATTGTCCTTTTAGCCCGTTCCATAACTCATTAAACAAGCTGATCCATTGTTTCATAATCTCTTCTTCCGAATATCGGTTCGAAGCAACCAAAGCAGCCTTTCCCATTTCCCTCCTTAACGTGTCGCTTTTGATCAGCGCTACGATCCGCTCTGCCATGCCATCAATGTCGCCTTCTGCCACAAGATAGCCATCTTTGCCATCTGTTATGACATCTTGGGGGCCGCATTTGCATTTGAACGACACTATAGGCATGCCGAAGGCCTGTGCTTCAAGCAGAATCATCGGTAAGCCTTCGTAACGTGATGACAGCACGACGATCGAGGCCCCTTGATATTCTTTAGCTATCTGTGCCGTGGAATGCTTGAGGCAGACGTTTCCGTCAAGATCCATTTCTTCAATCATTTTTTGTAGTTTCTCCCGATCCTCTCCGTCTCCGACAATGTCCAGAGACCAGTCTGGGCATTGTTCATGAACCTCTTTCCATACCTTGATCAGCATGTCATAACCTTTTTGATAGGAGTAGCGCCCCACGGTGATGACCTTCTTGTTGTCAAGTGTCGCAGGTAAGACATTCTCAAAAGTACGGGCGTTAGGAATATGCCGGATGTTGTCTGTCTCCCAGTACCCGGAGTCCTCTTTCGTCAGAACCACAAAGGCATCAAATCTCTTTGCCAGACTTACATCATTGTCGCTTCTCCATCTATCCACGATTCCCCACAACCCTTTCCGTCCATATTGCAGTCTCTTGAACCGCGAGAAGTGAACTTCCAAAACCTTCCTGCTCCCATCCTTGATTCTTGGAATTAGTGACACATCGTTGCAGAACATTGAAATCGTGATGTCAGGGCGTTCTTTCATCAGCAGCGCCTTTAGCTTTTTAAAATGCCTGCGCTGCTTGATAGGATAATTGATCATCTTGTTGAACAAAGACGCCCCGTTATTGTCCTCATACCCAATCCCAAGGTCGATGCATTTGATTGCCGGGTCAAGTTCGAAGTACGGTTTCCGCCCTTTCTGATCCGTAGTGACGATGACTACCTCATATCCGTGTGCCGCGAACCAGTTGGCCTTGTTCGTCAGCACCCTCTCCATCCCCGCGGGCCGATAGGTGCCTGCTATGTTGTATAGTAGTTTCATCTATTAAGTTTTATTCTATTGTAGTAATCATCGTTTTCTTCTTTACCGATTGTCAAGAATAGAGCGAAGACAAGGAATATGTCTGTGGCGACTTTGAACCAGACAAGGAAATTAATTAACAAGATAAGGTAAAGCAGACTTCTCTGCTGATGTAAATTATTGACACTGATCTTTGCGGACTTAAACATAAACAAAAAAAAGGCAAGCAAACCTGTGATGCCAAAATAAAAGATGAATCGTAAGTATCCGACATCTGTACCCATATAATAACCATCTATGACTTTTCCTGTGAAATAAGGATCTATGGCTGCAGGGTTTGAGAAATATCCATCGCCTATAAGCCATGTCTTTAATGTTTCTGGAAAGACATACATCGTCTTGAGTTTATTTGTAGACGCAATGCTCCATTCACCCTTTTCAAAATAGTTGAACATGCCTTCAAAAGCGAACCTTAAATTATTATGAATAATTGTATTATTGTTATACAAATAGACTATGATCGGGACAAAGCATATTACTAATAAGGACATCCAGGACCAAAATCTTTTTGATTCAGCCGATAATTTAAATTTGTACAGACCAGTCTTGTAAAGCAGGTACAAAAAAGACACAATCAACCCAACTGATGTTGTGCGAGCGATCATATTGCCTATAATAGCAATAATCAAGTATGAAATGATGAGCAATACAAGGTTGCGCCTTTTTGACGTGTTATCTTGGTTTATTATAAGATACGCTATCATGACAAGAGCGCAACTAAAGCGGATTCCCGCCGTATCTAATGTCGCGCCTATACCATACATACGATGCACGGAGTCTAAGAAATCTTGTCCTTGATTAATAAAATGGTCAAGAAACATTTTGAGAGGTTTATAAAGGTCGTTGCCCAATGCCACAATACATTGGAAAACGCATATCGCAATTGTATATTGGCATATCAAATCTACAGACAGATAGCCATGAACTTGCCTCATAAGATAAGTGACAACGAATGCAGCACTTAACCAAACAAGAAACGATATGATATATGTCGCATAGGCTGTATCGGGAGTGCTATTATACGTTATCGAGATTAATCCAAACAAGGAAACAATTCCAGCATACATCATAAGTTTGAAAATATCGCTGTTTATGATGTTATTCTCCTTTTTTGCAGAACTAAATGCCATAACGACAAGCCCAATTGCAGCCAGTCCTATCTTAGTGTTGACATCAGGCAACGCATAAAACTGAAAAGGGAAAAAGTACATACTGAAAAGTATCCCTGTCAGAAGTACACCTAATATGTAGAATATTGATTTCTTGTTGCCCATGTCTTATTTATATAATAATCCGTATATTAATTTGTTAAGGATAATGTTATACATCTTGACAAAGGAATATACCTTTTTTGATGCGAACCATTGTAGAACTCTTATTCTTACAGACTGTTTTTTATTCTTAAGTATATACTTATTCGTTTCAGGATACAATTCATTCCAGATTCGATAATTACATATCTTATCGCTTATGAGCAGTGGAAGTTTTGTGCTTAACTTAAAAAAAGCAAACTCTTGAGTAAGATCAAATTTGCAGTTTTTCAACAGATAATCAAGTGTTTGTGCAACATTAAATTCGATGTCTGCAATTTTTCTCTCTGAATAGGATTGAGTCATGGCATCTGTGTTCAGCCTGATATAGTGATAAAGTGGAGCATTAAGATACGCGACTTTTTTTGCGTGGGCAAACAGCTTGATCATTGTCATATCCTCACCCATACTATGCCCTGCCGGGAAAGAAATACTATTGTCCATATATAATCTTCGTTTGGCCAACTTATTCCAAACATTATATTTCATACAGCCTGAAAGCATTCCCTTTATCGCCTCCTGAGAATTGGAGTAATATGGTTGTGTCATAATCCTTTCATTTGATGAGAAGGAGAGGTAATAATCGCACCAAACAATATCGGAATCAGTGTTCTCCGCAATTATGAGCATTCGTTCCAAAGCATCCTTTTCTAGGTAGTCATCACTGTCGCAATGAAAAACATATTCTCCAATAGCTGCTGCCAATCCAGTATTTCTTGCTGCCGGTAACCCTTGATTTCTTGCATGCCTTATAATAGTCACTTGTGGTTTTCTTTGTGGATACCGCTCAAGGACATTAGTTAGTATCTCGATACTTTTATCGGGTGTCGCATCGTCCACAAAAATGTATTCGATATTATTCAAAGTCTGTTCAAATAAGGAAGTCGCGCACCGTTCTATGTATTTCTCTACTCCATAGATAGGAATAATGATCGTTATTATTTTCATGAGCTTGTTTTTAAATATCCAGTCATTACCTAATGAAGAGGTTCTCTAATTTTTGATACAAAATGATTGCGCCAATTTAATAAATGTTTAGAGAAAGATAATACCAATGCTTTAATCACCATACTCAGAGACATATTCTTACGACACTCTCCAAAGTATTCTTGTTTGATGTTTGACTCAAAAGCACTAATGTTCGCATCAATCATATATGGATATATAGCCTTGATTTTTACTCCTTGGCTTTTGTAAAGTGACCAATTATCTGCTACATTAGAAGGACGAGGGTTCTTCTGGGTAATTAATTTTGCTGCTGCTTTATTAATAAAATACGAATATGTTCCAACAGCATCTAATACGGTTGCAATCTCATACTCATTATTAATTGTTCTTTTAGAATAATACCAATAATCACCAGATAACAATATAACAGTTGGGATATCATTATCAATAAGAGGAATAACCCACTCAAGATTTGAAATGTCTCTTATAATTGTGATGTCGTCTTCAAGGATAAGGGTAAAGTTGTTCGGTGATGATAATAATTGCTGGTAACACTTAAAGTGACTTAATGTGCAACCTATTTCTCCACTATTTAATTTTTTTCCATACCGTTTATAGGATAATTCCATATCAAAACAATTATCTAATTGAGACTGAGACAATGATTTCCCATAAACAGCATCAACGTAGGTAACTGAAAGATTAGGATATTCTTTAATTAAATTATCCATATAAGCCTTCCTGCTTACTGATTGAGCCAAATTAATGATAAGAGTTGGTATCATAGCGAATTAACTAATGTCGATATTCAAGAAGAGGTGTAATGCTCCTTTCTGGCATAAACAATGATTCATCAAAAGTAAAGAGAATCGGGGATATTGCCATTAACTATTCAGTAATATAAGTTCTATACAGATGGTGTGTTATTCTTTTTTCAATAGGAGGGAGACGCATATAGTCTCCATATATTGCTGTTAAATATGAATCGTAATTTGCAATTGATTTGTACATTTTCCCCTCAAATAGTACATTTTGAAAGTCCGCAAATAATTTTGAAGGAATCATTTCTATGGAATCTTCTGTTATCAAGCAACCGCATTGATTTGTTTTGGACAAGTCATATTCACAAACAAGAGCATCAATCACCTTTTTCTGTGTTAAAATTTTTGAATAATCATTATTGATAACTCTTTTTATAAGATATTTACAGAACCACAATAATTTGTGTTTGGGGATAGTTTTGTAAAAAGGACATATTTTAGGCAATTGATTCCGTAAAAATACAATTTGATCACAATGATCTTCTCCATCATCATCTGGAATGCCGTCAATGGGAAACACATCAATGTTAATCCCCCATAGCGATCTCTTTAAGGTTGTATCTATCATTATGCTACCTTTTCTACATATTTTTAGGAACATTTCAATTGTGGTATCACTTCTCCTGAGGTCTAAAATCTCATTGGTATTAGATTTATATAGATTTATGAATCTTTCATAATCCCGCCGTGGCATCATAATATCAATATCATCGTCCCATGGAATATATCCATGATGGCGAATAGCTCCTAAAAGTGTTCCGTATGCTAAAGAATAGGTGAGGCTTTCTTGAATACAGAATCTATGAATATCGTCAAGGATTTCAAGTTGTATCTTTTTTAATTCGTATACATTGATCAATACTTCGGTAAAAATTTACCGTACTAAAAAGTTAAATAATGGAAGCCGGGTGACCGGTTCCGCTATATAAAAGTTCATTGAAATACTGTCAATAACTGTCGCTTGGCAAGCTGATGAAAGGTCCGGAAGGACTCCGAAAAAATGTCTGAAATATTGATAATAGGACAACAAAAGTATTGCATAAGTCGCTGATTATTTGTAACTTAGAGTATCCAACCACTTTAAGTTATGAGTTCATCAAACCTACTTATGCAATACCAATCCGAGTGCCTTGAGGCCCTCAAATCAGCGGCAAATATAAGCAAACCTTTTGAGAAAGTGTTTATGGACACGCTTAAACTCTTTATGGCAATCCCCGGCAAGGTCAATTTCCTTCAGATGGGCAGATACGGGGAGTTCTCTGAACAGACCTACCGCAACAACTTCGCGAATGAGACTTTCGACTGGTTATCCTTCAACGAGCATCTGGTCAGAAAGGCTCTGACTGGAAATCTGCTTGCCATTGCCGTGGATCCAAGCTTTCTCCCCAAGTCCGGAAAGAAAACGCCTTGGATAGGCAGGTTCTGGTCCGGCGTCGCCGGCGAGATGAAGCGTGGCCAGGAGATCTTCGGGGTCGGCGTCATTGATGTGGACAACCACGACTGTATGACGCTGGGCGCCATACAGACCCCTGACACCAGATCTCTTGAGGGGATGGACTACAACCTCGTCGAATGGTACTGCCAGAACCTGATCATCCTCAAGGAGAGGCTCCAGAAGATCTCGCGCCTGATAGTGGCTGACGCTTTCTTCTCAAAGGAGACATTCGTCAGTCCTCTGCTCAGGGAAGGCTTCCACGTGATAAGCAGGCTCCGGAATGACGCCGTGTTGTTCTATCCCACAATCCAGAAGCCCACCGGGAAAAGAGGCCATCCGAAGTGGTACGACGGCAAGGTTGACTTCTCCAATCTTGACCTCTCCAGATGTGAGGAGGCGGAGGTGGACAGGGGCCGCCTCTTCGGACTTAAAGCCTATTCCAAGTCACTCAAACGCTTCATCAAGGTTGCCGTATGGTATCCTGACGAAGAGGACAGGACAAAGTGGCAAATATACTTCAGTACCGATGACGCGATGAGTGTCAAGGATGTAATTAATTGCTATAGAACACGTTTCCAATTGGAGTTTTGCTTCAGGGGCGGGAAGCACTATGCCGCTCTGAATGACTGCCAGTCAACCGATCTCAGAAAACTTGAGTTCCACAGGAACGCATCCTTCGCGAGCGTCAACATTGCCAAGGTTGCCTGCAAGGGACTGGGAATACCATTCTCAATATCCTCTTGCAAGTCGATTATCCATAACGCCTATATGCTCAACAGATTTATTTGCGTGTCCGGTCTGCGACCGGACCCACAAGTTATTGACAAACTTTTCAAAGAACTGGTTTTATTTACTGCCAGGGCCGCTTAGGCACTGGAAAAATTAACGAACTATTGCATTGATTTCTTTCATAAGATAATATGGTATTTAGGATATAAATAATAGATCATTGATTAGGCATATGGAAAATGTTTAACATTTCTGAAAGAGCCTCTTTCGATCTTTTTACAAATGATTCTCCAGCCAACATACTACCTTTCAGCCGTAGAAGTTCTTCTTTGCTGTAATGCTTATATTGATTAAGGTCAATAAGAGAGTCTAAAGCAGCAAACTCTTTAAGTAATGATTGCATACGGCTATCATTTGTATTCGCTTTGTTCACAAGGCCAAACATAGGCTTGTTGTATATCATAGAAAAAGCAGCCCCATGAAATGAAGTTGTAATTACAAACTCAGCATTCTTTATCAGGTACACAAAATCTTCCGGACCAGCAGATTTTATCAATTTCGAATTTGCTCGAAATGCATCTTCTTTGCGCCCTTCCAAATAAATGGCAGTACATCCTAATTCCTTTTGCACCATTGATACTATGTCATAAAGTTTAGGATAAGGGTTATACATATATTTAATGGGATACACCAAGATATACCTATTCTTCAAGTTTAGTTTTGATCTCTTTGCCAGTTTGTCCCATTCATGTGCCTTAAGTAAAAGAGAGGGGTCACAACATACGGAAGCATCCATTCCTGTCAATTCTTTGACAATTGTAACACCAGATTGCTCTCTCACGGAAATAGAATCATATCTTGATAAATACTTCGCATATAATTCATGAAAATCTCCACTAATTTCAGTTGTTGCAAAACTGGATGCATATGAAATCTTGGGTCTGTCATCAGGAGCAAATGCTAGCATAAAATTTGTGTCATGCCCAATAAAACGAGGGTTCCAAACTTGATCACTTCCAGTTATATAGCCATCGTAAATTGGGAGCGATGAGATATTAGACTCATCTACTTCAAGGGATGATAGTGATAAGTTTTCCCTGTAAAAGGAATCAAATTTTTTCTGTTGTTTGTACTTAGGAAAGCCGACAATCAAATTGCAGAGAAAGACAAACGCCGAATGAATAGCATTCGAAAAAGAAATGTTATTTCTTACTGTCTTTGGATATTTGTAATCGATTAATTCATTCTCGAACCCAAGTTGTTTAATTATATGCTGAAGAGCATATGCTTGTAGCACTGAACCAAAGTTCCGGACTTTATGCATTGTTATTATACCGATCTTCATTTTTCACTGTTTTCATGAATCAGTCAAATATGTTCTTAGAAACTAAATGCTGATAATCTTGATTCTGTCTATTACTTTTTGTATCAATAAGAAAAATTTGTATGCAAAACAATTCAACGGGACGCCATTTTTTAAAGCCCACACTATAATTGGTTTTATGTTTTTAGCGTGCGTGTTTTCTTTCATTTGCCCTTCTGAAACTAGTTCAAATGGATGTTCAATAAGTGTAACACCAGTTAAAGAATCAACCACTTGACGCCCTTTTCCAGTAAAAGTAATAAGTGCACTTACTCCCTTCTCATCATCCTTATATGTTTTTCCCCAAAGATCTCCTATTCGTATATCAGCTGACGACTTATCATACTTATATTTGCAGTTTTTCTCACATTGCGGGCCAAGACATACATCACCTAAAAAGAGTTTGTAAAACATATCCCCTTGTGACAAGCGTGACTGTACAAAACTCTTTTTCTCCCTTATTAATAAATTGTAACTATCATGCCAGTCAACAGGCTTTGAAGTTTTTTCTCCGTCCATTCCCATCAACCAACTGTCATGCCATCCATGTTCAAACTTATTTCGCCATGATGCATATGTCACTTTTCCAATTTTTGGCTCAAGCATCTTAATATAAGCCTTCCATACATGCATAGATGGTACGCAGTGGCAAAAGAAATCCATAAGAACAAAGTTATCCTCGCAATGGAATTTACGAATCATTCTACGAAAGGAATCTATTTGGCAAGGTGTCCCCGTAATAAGATATTTTTGTCCTTTCCTATTTATCTGCTTAAATGCTTCTTCAGTATAGCTCTGTATGTACTTGCTGCCGATAGACTGAACAAACTGTTCAACAGTAGTAGCTACATAGTGTTCAGCTCTTTGTTCCTTTATGTCATATCTACACCCAACAGCATGATAACCTTTATCAATAAGTTGTTTCCCTATCTCAAAGCCGATACCACCGCTCGAACACTTTCTACGTATTGCTTCATCATTACTCCATGCTGCCCAGGATTTAATCTGAATCTCCTTTGGATTAAGTGCACGCTCCTTATGATTGAATGCACACACATCAATGCAGATACCGCAACCGATACATTTTTCCGGCTCATCAATATAAGGAGAGTAAAAACCATCATCATTAAGTCGGATTACGATAATTCTCTTGCCACAGCATGCAGCACAAACACCGCAGCCGTAGCAATTCTTCATTGTTGTAACATTCTTCACTACCTACGTTTTATCTTACTGAAGATATAGATTCGTTCATTTGTTTCTAATCCGATCAACATAACCATAATAATTGATATTACTGCCGATATCATGAACAATAATATGGTTGGCCAGAAGCCGTTAGGAAGTTTTTCCGATATCAAATAAGAAAGCAGAAAAGAGAATGATGCCACTACGAGTACTCTAATCATTACATTCTTTATATATTCGATCAAACTAAAATTAATTAGCGATCTGGTAATCCAAATGCGAAATATCATGGCTAACGATTCTATCGTCAAATGGACTACAAATACAATCTCCGGTGGGTATCCTAAACGAAGAAAAATGTATGAGATAGGTAGAATTGCTATCATCAGGCTTCCCACGGTTGATTCATATCGCTTGATATTTCCTGTGGCCTTCACCGAAATTATTAGTGGATTTGCGATGGAATTGATCCATGTGGTAATTAAAATTAATTGCACAAATGAAACAGTATGGTCTGGTACATTCCCGAGCCAAATGGTCAATATGTCTTGAGTTCGAAGAAGCACGGGGACAGTGAGAATCATGAGCAGATAAAAAGAAAAGCGTGAGCTACAGAATACAAGTTTTATCATCTCTCTCATATTACCAGCCGCATAGTTCTTGGTAATTTGCGGATTGATTGCTGTTTGAAAACTGCTGACAAAGCAATTTACTGCCCCTTGGATCTGTACAGCAACTCCTCGAGCAGTATTTACTACAGGAGAGAAAAAAGAACCAAGCAGTAGATTCAACCCCTGTGTGTATGTAAGGAAGGCCACGTTACCAAAAACACTCCAAGAGGCGAATTTGGCCATTTTTATGAGTAAGATTCTATCAGCTCGCCCTGAATATCTGACATTCTTATACGATTTTTTGCAAAACAAAGCATAGCATAATGTACAAATACATTGAGCAAGAAATATCAATAATCCATAGATAATCAACCTGTCAAAACTGTCAAAAGCCAATAGAGAATATGCTATCCCTAGGCGAAGTCCAGCATCCACAATAGATACTAATGCAAAAGCATTCATGCTTTCATGCGCAATAATTAGAGCATTAAATGATGCTCCTATAATCATAACAGCCATAGACAAGATGGAGAAATGAAATACCCATATTGCCGCTGAAAGTCTTTCTTCGGGAATCATAAGTTTATTCTTAATAAACCACAACCCTATTGGCTCGATTATTATTGCAATGACAATGGCTAATAGAATGTGAATATATAAACAAGTAGAAAAAACATTGGAGACATCCCCTATTCCCCCTTTTCCTAATTCAAAAGTAATAAATCGTTGTGAAGCAGTTGCCAATGATGCACTTATAAAACTGAACATTGTAACAACGCCGCCCACTACATTATAAATACCATAATCATCTACGCCTAGAGTCTGAAGTATCACTCGTGAGGTGAAGAGAGTCACTCCTAGGATCATAATCATCCTGAAGTACAGGAGCATCGTATTCTTGGCTATCCGTTTATTAGATGAGGTATTTGTCATTATGTATGTTTGTGGAAATTATTGTATTGCCGTTCGTGGTCAATATGAAGGCCTAACTAAAAGTCGAACACACAGCCGATGCTCGCTTCGACGTATGGCCAATTATTGCCCGTTTCTATGGTAAGTGTCCACTTCTCCAGTTCATTGATTTTCAATGAGCTGTCTTAGCACTTTTCTTATCTGTCCGTGCCGTACTCGGTAAGCCATCGGCTTACCGACAATTCATCGGCATTTCCATTGTCTTGGTGGAGACTGTCTACAATGTCTCTCGGAACATAATCGGTGATAAGATGCAATTCTTTTGCTATTTCTTCGTTCAGTGCCTTGACATTTGAATCCCGAAGATTCCATTCTTTTATAACATCGCGCAGGGCTTCTCTTAAGGCATCTTGCAAACCTGAAAGCCAATCCAACCTATGACCGTGGACGATTAGGTAGATCAGGTAGTCATTTGTGTGGATTTCTGCATTTCGTAGATTTAAAGGGAGTCGCATAAGCGCTTCTTCTCCCAGATGTCCTGTCTTTATTCCTTCAAAAAGATTGAGGGAATCTGTGAACTTCTGTTTTATGTCATCTATGAATTCATTGAATCTTTCACCCGAGTTGGGATTTGGTGTGGATGACTTGGCCTCAATAAAGGCTATTCGGGGACTTATCAAAACCACGCATTCACAAGCCTTGAGGCCGGAACATCCACAGACCAGTTCATCTTTCTCTATCCGAAATACATCATCATCGGCAAAAGAGAACTTCATAAAAGACTCTATAAACTCCATGCTACAGGCTGATTTCTTCTCTATAGAGTTTAATGGACTCTTCAATGATTGGATTATGCGGCATTTCCTCCATCAAGTCACCTACCGAGCATTTCCCTTCGTCAAATGAAAGAACCGGAATGCTGATTCGCTCCTTGTGGGCCATCACGAACAGATACTTGATTACAAAATATGAATGTGAGGAGATAAACAGTTGTACTCCGGATCTCGCCAACACAAGAAGGGTCTGAAGGTATTGTGAGATTAGAGATGGATGGAGATTAGATTCCACCTCGTCAATCATTACAATAGAGTGATTGTCCAGATAACGATTACCTAGCAGAAGATCCAGAATGGACAGTTTTTTTGTTCCTTCTGATGTTGAGGAAAGGTCATAAATCCTGCGCTTGTTGTCCCTGAAAAACCACTCTTTCTTGTCTGGATTATACTCCAGTCTGCCGCCGATCATTTCCTTCACATTTTGCCGGGCATTGGAGAAGGCTGAAAAATTCCGCCCTTTCTGCGTTTTGTTAAGAGCCTTCGCCAAATCGTAGTAGGGATCCTCGAATCCGAACTCCAGCCGTGAGTCACGGGATTCCAGGATAATATCTTTGATAGAGATTACTTCTTTGGCAGGAATGAATATGGAGTTTGAGTTTCTTGGACTAAAGCTATTATGTTCAATCGTCGCAAATTTGACAGCGGATTGCCCTATTGAATACTCAAACTTCTCATTTTCGTCGGATAGAATGGAAAACAGTAGCGAACTGTCGCCTTTGCGAACTAAGTTACCTAACTCGGGAACCTGGAATGTCCAATACAATTTATCCGACAAAATTTCTTTGTCCGTTCTGTTCTCTTTGCCTCTTTTGAACTGCTCGACAGTTTTCAATGCTGAGAACAAAGACTTCAGAATGAATGTTTTTCCTGATTGATTCGGCCCGATAATCAAATTGATGCTGCGCAAATTCGTGACCTTCATAGACTTGATCGGGCCTAAATTATTTGCTGACAGTTCTTTGATCATAGTGATTCTTTTTTGTTATATTTATGTAGACATGGTGATTTTCATTCATTGAGCGCAGATGTACGCCGCTTTGTGCCCTCATCCGGTGCGGTGGGCGGGAACTATTTCCCGGACCAGGGCCAGAGGGACTTGCGGCGGGTGGGGGAGGGCGAGGTTGAGTGGGAGAGGTAGTAGTCGCGGAAGGTTATTCCTTCGGTGATCACGTGGTAGATCTCGCCCCAGTCGGGAAGTCCTCCAAGGTTGCGGTCGTCGATGAAGAGATCGGCTTTCAGTTTGCGCGGGGAGGTCGGGGTGTCCTCGCCTTCGTAGAAGTCCTCGGGGTGGTTGCTGTTCACGGCATAGAACTCCAGGCCGCGGCCACGGCACCAATCCACGGCGTCCTTCAGCAGCTGGCCTTCCCTTACCGACCAAAGTATCAGGGTGTGATGGTCGGCCTGAAGGCGTTTCAGCGTTTCCACGGCGAAAGGTATCTCTTTGCCTATTTTGGGGTACTTGTGCTCGACGATGGTCCCGTCAAAGTCAACCGCTATGATCATCTTTTTAAAGTGTTATGTTGTGTCTTGGGAAATTCTTGGGGCTTGGCACCCGTTGCAATAGGTTAGGTGTCAATCAGTTAGATCGGTGAACGACTCGAAGGCGATTACTGGTGAATTCGCTTTATTCATTGAACAGTCGAACATGCTCGGTAACATTGCATCAAATATATGAAATTCTGTCCTAAAAGGCAAGTCGATCGGTCGGAAAAATTGAAATGTTCCTGAATCCCGGGCCGGTTTCCAGGGCATGTCCGCGCAACCGGAAGGCTTCCTATTCAATCGGAGCGACAAGGTCGGGATGGACGGAGACCAACGCGACGGAGACCACGCCCTTTATCTCGACGATGACTTTCCTGGAGCGGTATCCCTTGACCTTGACAAACACACCTTCGCATCCTTCGAATAATCCTCCCGTTATCCGGACCTTCTGCGCTTTTGTGAAATTGATCTCGGCGGGGCCGAAAAAACGCAGGGACTCGTCGTAGGATCCCGCCACCGCGATGAATGTCCTCATCTGCTTCTCGGGGACAGTGATCTTCTTGCCGAGTCTTTGATCCATCATGTATTGCAGCATGGGAATGCGGGTGGGCTGCTTAAGCTCTTGGATTCCGGATGCGGTGGCGCGTACGAATATGATGTTGTGGATCACCGGTACGAGGCGCTTTTTTCCGGTTCTGGCGGATTTCTCGTACTTCATCGGAATGAAGTTTTCCACGCCTTTCTCGTCCAGAAGCCTTTTGGCCTCCAACTCACGGTGGTAGGTGACCCGCATCGTGAACCACATCAGTTCCTCAGTCTCGCCTGGTCTGCCCATTTGCTTTCCTGTTAACCTCTATGAGAGCATCATGGCGGCGCGGATGCCTTCCGCAAGAGCTGGGCTTGTCACGTGTCCAACGATGGCAAGGGCAAAATCGATGGCGCACCCCGGCCCGCGTCCTGTGATCAGGTTGCCGGAAGTCACCGCCGGTGTCTTGACGTACTCGCCGCCTTTAGCGATAGGCTCCTCCTCGAATCCGTCGTAGCAAGTGAACCGTTGTCCCTCAAGGGTCGGGAGCTGCGAGACCACCAGCCCGGGAGCCGCGCAGATCGCCGCGACGGTGCCTCCTTCGGCGTAGTGGCTTTTCATCAGTTCCATGAGATCGTGGTTGTCGGCAAGGTGCCTGGCTCCTGGCAATCCGCCCGGGAAAACCATAACATCTTTCCGGTCGGTTCCCTCTGTCTTGACTTCGGACCTGAATCCGTCCCAGTCAAGGTCGGCGGTGACGGGAACCCCGTGAGCGCCTTTTACTTCCTTGTCTGTGTTGATGGAAACTGTCCGGGCGTTGATCCCTCCTCTTCTGAGGATGTCCACGGTGGCGAGGGCCTCGATCTCCTCGAACCCTTCCGCAAGGAATATGAAGACTCCTTTCATGGCATTATATTGTTAATGATACTGTTTCCTCCATTGAAGACAAAACAACCGGTCACTTCGGCTGGCTCAGCGACCTTGTCAGGCCCCGCGTCCTAAGTGACCAGTTGTGATGTTGAGATATCAGGACTCGAACCTGAACTGGCAGAACCAAAATCTGTAGTGCTACCATTACACCATACCTCAGTTCCGTCCGCAAATTTATCTATTTTCCTGCAAATCTGCAAACATTATCTTTTCTCCCGGAAGAAATCAATCATCAAGGCAGAGCATTCGTCAGCCAATACTCCTGACCTTATCTGGGTCTTGGGATGAAGCAAGGAAGGCGTGAACATTGAATAGCCTCTTTTGGGATCCGGCGTTCCGAAGACAATGCGTCCGATCTGAGCCCAGTTCAAGGCTCCTGCGCACATCGGACAAGGCTCCACTGTCACGTACAGTGTGCAGTCGCCAAGATATTTCCCTCCGACCGCTTCGGTGGCGGCGGTAACGGCGATCATCTCTGCGTGGGCGGTAGGGTCGTGCAGCATTTCCGTCATGTTGTGTCCGCGGCCTATGATCCGTCCCTTGCAGACGATAACCGCCCCGATGGGAATCTCGTCCTCCTCCAAGGCCAGATGAGCCTCTTTCAGAGCCTCTGCCATGTATTTCTCGTCAATGTCCATCGGTTGCTATTATGTAATCCTTGTCTTTACCGACTTATTGCCTGAGGCTTACTATGACAAAGGGTGGCTAAATGATTATTTAGTCACCCTTTGTGTGAAGTCAAGACTGATTACCACCTGTCCTCAGATGATACAGTAAGTTTTTTGCGTCCGTGGCGGCGACGGGAAGCGAGTACGCGGCGACCGTTGGCGGTAGCCATTCTCTCACGGAATCCGTGTTTGTTCACGCGCTTGCGTCTGGATGGTTGAAATGTCCTTTTCATATCTACTTATTTTTATATTTTTCCAAAACGGACTGCAAATTTAATCCTTTTGCCGTAAACTGCAAAATATTTTCGCCTTAAGTTTACTCACTTAAGTTTTTAATGTGCCGTTTTGCGGTTCCGGGCGGCGCTCAGGCAGGCTCGTGCGCTTCGACAAGCCCGGCGACCGTGGCGACAGTCGCTGCCAAGCGGTCCGGCTTACATCAGGTAGGCGGACATGTCCTTTCCGGCGAGAAGTCCTTCGCGGATCTCTGTTGAGGAGATGTCAACGATCGGGGCGTTGATGACCTCGATGTTGTAGGAACGCAGCAGGGCATCCTCAAGGCTCACCATGCCGCCAGGGACAATCTCCTCGGAGTCAAGGACGTAGGGGGTCGGCAGATTCTTGCAGTCCTCGATCAGCTGACTCCTGATCGCCTCCACGTCGAAGCCTTTGCGCGGGTAGACTGTCACGCCATATTCGGAAAGAATCCTTGGGAAGTCCCTCCAGCGCTTGATGCTCTGCAGGTTGTCTGCTCCGATGACGAGCGTGAAATCGTTGTCCGGCTCGCGCAGTTTCAATGCGTCCAGTGTCTTTATCGTGTAGTGTGGAGGATCCATCCTGAGTTCGATGTCGTCCACCCACACGTGTAGGTCGGGATGGCGCTTCACGGCGGCCACCGCCGCTTCATAACGGCTTTCTCCCGAAGCGGCGCTGATGGAGTCCTTCAAGGGATTCTTCGGGGACACGACGAGGTAGACCCAGTCATATTCCTTTTCCCTTGTCAGGTACTCCATGATGGTCTGGTGACCGATGTGCAAAGGGTTGAACGACCCGGAGTAGACAGCTATCTTCACTACTCTACACTATTGTTGAATAATTCAGTTTTCCGTCGTCGAGAAAGTCTTCGACAACCTTCTCGGACTCCGCGAAAGCGGTCTGGAGGTTGTCATTGACAAGTACATAGTCAAATTTCGGGGCGTAGGCCATCTCTTCCGCCGCTTTCGCCACGCGCTCTTCTATGGCCTCGGGAGAGTCGGTGCCCCTCTTGACGAGCCTTTCCCTGAGCGCCTCCACGGACGGGGCCTGGACGAAGACGGAGAGAGCCTTGTCGCCGAAATATTTCTTGAGGTTGACTCCACCCTTCACATCCACATCGAATATGATCACGTGGCCCGCCGCCCAGATCCTCTGGACTTCCGACTTCAACGTTCCATAGAAGTGATCCTCATAGACCTCCTCATATTCAACGAAAGAGTCATCGGCAATCAGCTCGCGGAACCTTTCCGGCGTGACGAAGTAGTACTCTTTGCCGTCTTGCTCCGTGCCTCGCGGGGCTCTTGAGGTGGCGGAGATGGAAAACTCCATCGCATCCTTATAGATTCCGAGAATGTGATTTACAATCGTACTCTTTCCGGATCCCGACGGGGCGGAGAAAATCAGAACTTTGTTGCTCAAAATGTCCATTGTAATGATGCGGTTTTGGAAGCTGTTTTTGTTATTTTGTCTAAAATGAAGATTTTTCTCCTCAAAGAGCATTTCAAACAAATCAAAGCAGTTTCTTGATGCAAAGGTATCATTTTTTGCTGAAAGAACAGGCTTTTAAATCGTTCTTTTCATTTAAAATGCTTATTTTTGCAGCCATTGTTTTTAGAATTCTCCAAACGAGACGACTTTGGCAAAGAAAAAGCAGACATCCTCAGTTCCGGATCCGGAATACATCGCAACCCGCCGTGCTTCGCTCAGGCGTGTTCATCGTCAAGTTATTTATTTGAACGACAAGGAGATGGCGGCATTGAAGGAGTATTGTGACCGTTTTGGAATCAAAGAGCGCTCCTCGATCTTCAGAGAAGCTACGATGGAGCGCATACTTGCCCAGCTTGACGACTCACATCCGACCTTGTTCTGATCTGTTGCCAGCGTCCGGTCCGCCTGGAGCCGTTGTCCTGGTTGCCTTAGGTTTTTTTCCCCCACGCCTTAGTGCCTAGCGCCTGTCGTTGAGGAATGAAATGTAGTAGAGCAGGGTGGCGAGGGAGCCTACCGCCGCGACCACGTAGGTGTAGGCTGCCCATTTGAGGGCATCGATCGCCATCGGCTTTGTCTCATAGTTCGTGATCCCGGCATTCTCAAGCCAGGCCACAGCCCTGTGGCTGGCGTTGATCTCGACAGGCAGTGTGACGAAACTGAACAATGTTGTCAGCGCGAAGAGCACGATCCCGGCAATCAGCACGGGATAGCTGTGGAACATGGTGACCATCAGGACTCCGGCCAACAGAACCCATTGGACGATGTTGCTTGAGAAACTTACCACGGGCACAAGGGCTGTGCGCAGTTTCAGAGGCAGGTAACCCTTTTCGTGCTGGACAACGTGTCCGCATTCATGCGCGGCGACCGCTGCCGCTGCCACGCTGCTCTCGTTGTAGACGGACTCGCTGAGGTTGACTGTCTTCGTCTGGGGATTATAGTGGTCTGTCAGCCGGCCCGGTATGCAGGTGACCTTGACATCGGTGATGCCGTGGTCGGCCAGCATCTTGCGGGCGATCTCCGCTCCGGTCATGCCGCTGTTGGTCCGGACGCGGGAGTATTTCTCGAATCTGCTTTGAAGCATGTTCTGAATGATCATGCTGAGAAACATGACCACAATCATAAGGATCCAAATTGAACCAGTACTCATTGTAAAGATTTTAATCGTATTCTACTTTGGCAGGACAGGCAATTGTCCAAGGTAATAATCCTGTCTGTCGGGTGATTGCCCACCCGGCCTGGACATTATCAACTAGCAGGCCAAAGGCAAAAGTAAAGATTTTGACGGAGAGTTTGACAGAAAATCAGTAATTTTGTCAGAATTTTGATGCTGATTATGTCAAACGGCGTGACAGATTTCTCAAGACTGGAGCTGAATCTCAGTAATTGTCTGGGCAACTATAGGTACTTCCGTTCCAAGTTGAAGCGGACGACCAGAATGTTGGTTCTGGTCAAGGCGAACGCCTATGGTCACGGAGCGGTGGAGTTCGCGTCCATGCTTCAGACGGCAGGCGCCGACTATCTTGCGGTGGCTCTCCCGGTGGAGGGGGTCGAACTGAGGCAGTCAGGTATCAGCGTTCCGATCCTGGTGCTGACGGCCGGCACGGACTATTTCGACGAGATCATCGACAATCGTCTTGAGCCAGGCATTCCGAACCTCTACACCTTGAAGGCCCTCGTGTCCGTCCTCCAAAGCCGTGGCATCGAGAATTTCCCGATCCACATCAAACTCGACACAGGCATGCACCGTCTCGGCTTCATGACCAGTGAGCTGGACGGTCTGATGGATTGCCTGAAGGCGTGTCCGGAGGTGAGGGTAAAGTCAATATATTCACATCTCTCGGTCGCCGAGGATCCGTCGATGGATCAGTTCACGCTTGGGCAGATCTCGATGTTCGAGACCAACGCGTCAAAGTTGGACAGCGCTCTTGGCTACCATCCTATGTGGCATATTCTTAATTCCGCCGGCATCGAGCGCTTCCCGCGCTACCAGTACGACATGGTCCGCCTCGGTGTGGGAATATACGGCATCAGCGCCCTGCCGGACGTGCGCCTGAAGCCCGTCGCCTCTCTGAAGGTCAAAATATTGCAGATTAAGGAATTAAAGTCTGGTGACGGTGCCATAGGCTATGGTCGGCATGGCATTATCGCACCGGAGGGAACCCGCGTCGCCACCATCCCTGTGGGCTATGCCGACGGTATCGACCGGCGTCTTGGATGCGGCCGCATGAGTTTCTCTTTGAATGGCCGCAGGGTGCCTACGATCGGTAACATCTGCATGGACATGTGCATGCTTGACGTGACCGGTGTCGAAGCCTCGGTGGGGGACACCGTGACAATTTTCGGCGATGACCCCGATGTCACCGAACTTGCCAAAGTTCTGGACACAATTCCTTATGAGATAATGACTTCCGTCCCACGAAGGATCGAGCGTGTGATTCTTCGTAAGTGAAAAGGGAAAATATGAGATTCATTGACACTAAAAACTATAGCAATTCACATCATGAAAGGTAAAACGTTAAGAATCATCGTCTCGCTAACGACTTTTTTGTCTGTCAGTTCAATGCTGGCACAGGAAAAGATGGATTGGGCTATGACGAATGTCTACTCACAGGCGAACAAGGAAATCAATAATAGTCCAAGAGCTGTTCTGTTAGGAGATTCAATCACTGACGTATGGCTTAGGGTTCATCCGGACTTCTTCACAGACAACAATCTTGTCGGTCGGGGTATCAGCGGACAGACCACGTCACAAATTCTTGTCAGGATGAGAGAAGATGTTGTGAAGCTCCATCCGAAATATGTTGTGATTCTATGCGGACTCAATGATATCGCTCTCAACCCTGGCTATGCTGGAGATGTCGAAAAAGCTGTTGGCAGCATAATATCTATGTGCGAGATCGCCAAGGCAAATGGGATTAAGCCCATTGTCTGCTCACTACTAGGTTCCTATGAGATCCGTTGGAGACCAGAGGTTACCGACTGCTTCGATCAAGTCCTGAGGTTCAATGATTTACTTCGGACTTATGCCGGGAAGAACCGCATCAAGTACGTAGACTATTTCAACCTCCTTTCCGATGGTACCGGTAGAATCGGCTCAAAATGGGCAGATGACACCGTACATCCTAACCAGGACGGTTACAAGATGATGGAGGACTACCTTCTCACTTTCCTCAGATAGACATTCACATCGGATGCCGTCATAAGAGTTGTTGTCCTAAGTCCACATGTTTAGTAATCCTGAAAAAATAACTTGGTAATCTTTGATTGTCTTTCCGGTCTAGCTATCTTTTATCATCAATCATGTGCCATCGGCACACTCCTTCTTCTAAAAGACATCTATCCTCGAAAATACCGCCAAATCTTTACCAACTTATTTTTTAACGCTTACTTAGATGAGAAATACTGCGTGTAAGCTCACGATTCTGGTTCTTCTTATGTCCGCCTTCTGCCCATGGTTGAAAGCGGATGCTGGGCATTATCTGATAACGACAGAGGATGGTTTGTCGAACAGTAGTGTCAACTGTATATTCCAGGATACAGGAGGAATGATGTGGTTTGGCACATGGGATGGTCTGAACGTCTATGACGGACATCGTTTGCGTGTTTTCAGGTATAACATTAAGGATGAGTCAAGCTTGCTGGACAATATCGTAAGGGATGTTGTACAGGAAGACGAGTATCATTTTTGGATAATATCGGCTTGGGGTGTGAGCCGTCTTGACATCAGGACCGGCAAATTCAGCCGTTTCCGTCTAGGGATGGCGTCGATGAACTCTTTTGCCGGAGGAGGTGTCTCTTTGGCGATTGCCGATGATGGGACTGTGTTCTGCTCATCAAGGGGGTGGGGAATAGCTTACTACGATGAGGTAACAGACAGGATGATACCTTTCAATGTTCTGGGGTATGCCACATCAGGGATCTCAGGGATAGCGGCAGGGGGCGGAGACACGCTTTTGGTCATGAATGAAGCCGGCAGTGTCTCTCGTCTGAGTTTTACTCATGATGGAAGGACTCGGAGCATCGAGGCATCGATCAGTGAGAATCTGCTTTCAAGTGACAGTGGGGTGTATCTTATGGCTCATTCGAGGAATGATGGGAAAATATTTTTTATAGGTACAAGAAGAATCTATGAATACGACTGCGGACTCTGCTCTGTTGTCGATTCCATAGAGTTCACCGGCACAGTGTCCTATGCGGCCATGTCTCCGGACCACTATCTTAACATCGTTGCGGACAGGTCATCATTATACCGTGTCGATTTCCGTTCACATGAGGTTTTCAGGATAGATGCCCTCTGTAGAGACAACCTTCTGTCCTTCTACTATGGCACTCAAGGAATTGTCTGGCTTGGAGTCGATGGTGTCGGGGTCGAGGCCTACTGTACGGATTCGGATCCGATGAAAACGCTTCGGAGCGATGTTATGTTTGAGGAGTGCGGCGGGGCTGTCACATCGATAGTACAGGCTCAGGACGGGGACATCTATACGAGTGTTCTTGGAGGTGGACTTTTCGTTCTGGATCCGAAAGGCAACCCTAAACGTCCTGTAGCATCCGAGTTCTCGGAACAAGACCGTTTTATCTTCTCAATGGTTGCTGGTCCCGGAAATACTATCCTTTTGGGTGTCCGTAACGCTGTCAAGCTCTACTCTCCCGCGACCGGAACGATCAGCACACTCTATAAGTTCAGGCAGAATCCACCTGTGCTTGCCTACTGCATGTACTATGATGATCTGAACCAGAGATTGTGGGTGGGTACGTTGGACAACGGCATTGTCTGCCTGTCATTGGATGTGGACGGTCATTGTCAAGTGGTTTCCGTCCGGAGATATCTCCATGACAGAAACGACGATAACTCGCTGAATGGGGACAGCATAATGCACTTGTCTCCCGCCGATGGCGGAGAAATATGGGTCGGAACCCTTGGTGGCGGGCTCAGCTTGCTGGATGTGGAGACAGAACGTTTTCGGCGAATAGATGTCGGTGCCGGGTACGAGAACATTCCTAGCAACAATGTCCGTTTTGTGACTCAGGACGATTCTTTGTCAGTATGGGTAGGAACAAGTTACGGCTTGAGCCACGGCGTGAAGCAGAAGGACGGATGGTCGTTCACTTTGTATGATGAAGGTTGCGGCCTTACAGACAACACTATCCAGGCCATCATCAAGGATGACAAGGAAAGGGTCTGGCTCTCCACTAACCGTGGTATTTCCATGCTCGATCTAAGGACAGGCAAGTTTCTGAACTACACAAATCCGGGAAGTCTTCAAGGTAAGGAGTTTTATATAAATTCCTGCTTGATGTCTGCGAGCGGAGAAATCTTTTTCGGTGGTGTCAACGGACTGAACCATTTTCTTCCTGATGATCTCAGACCGAGGTCGTTCTCGCCGCGGATTGTTGTCGAACACGTTGCTATCAGTCGTGACAATGTGAAGCCTGTGATGGCCGGAAGGCGGGTTGTCTTAAGGCATGACGAGAATTTTTTCAACATCGCATTCTCCGCTTTGGAATTCATAGGCAACGCTGACTGTGAATATTCCTACATCCTGCGCGGGTTCAATGAAACTTGGGTTACAGTATCTTCCGGTACTCCGGCGATGTTTACCAACGTGCCTCCAGGAAAGTACACGTTCATGGTTCGAAGCACTAATGGTGATAAGGTCTGGTGCGATAACACTGAACAACTTGAGATCTATATCAGAAGCCCGTGGTACAAGACAATCTGGGCAATGCTGGCATATTTGTCGTTGATCGCTTTGTTTACATTCGCCGGGATTCGCTTCTATCGTGAGCGCAGGTCCCAGAAGAGACAGCTTGCTGATGAGGCGGCAGAGAAACAGGCCCAGAAGGAAGCCTATGAGGCAAAATTGACCTTTTTTACAAACATCGCCCATGAGTTCAGCACTCCTTTGACCCTTATCTCCTGCTCGGGTGAGAGACTTGAGTCTGTCAAGCAGCAAGATTTGACGAAGGGCAAACGCTATGTCAAGATCATCAATGACAATGCGGCCAGGATGCAGCGTCTTATCCAGGAGCTTCTTGAATTCCGTAAGGTGGAGAACGGATGCTACGATTTTGTGTTTACTGAGGTTGATGTGTGCGGGATGGTGAATTCAATATTAGGCGATTTCACGGAGGTCGGAGAGGAACGTGGGGTGCGATTGAACCTGAATGTCGAGAATCTTCCGGACAAGTTCTTCTGTGATGCGTCGGCAATGGAGAAGGTGTTCATGAATCTGATCTCCAACGCCTACAAGTATACACCTGATAACGGGACAATTGACATCAGTCTTGATGGACGGGGCGATGGGATTAACGCTGTGATCTCGAACACCAGTAAGGGACTTTCTGATGAGAAGCTTAGAAGAGTGTTTGACAGGTTTGTCATTCTTGACAACTTTGAAAGGCAGATGGCCAAAGGTCGTATCGTCAGAAATGGTGTCGGGATGGCCCTGGTCAAAAGTTTGGTTACGGCTTTGGGAGGGGAGATAAATGTCAGCAGTGTGGTCGGCGAGTCTGTGACATTCGTGTTTTTCATTCCATCAGCCCCGGAGGACAAGGTCGCCAGGGTAGATGGCTCCTTAAGTTACGAAGGCGTGTCTCTTCCATCTATGGTGGCTCCGGCTGTCGAAGGGCGGAACGAACCTACGGTGGAGGATGATCTGGTGATACGGAATGACGGGAAGCCGGTCGTGATGATCGTGGATGATGATCCTCAGATCCGTGAGATGGTTTCTGACATCCTTGCGGATGAGTACAGCATGGTAAAGGCTCAGGATGGTGAGGCGGCCCTTGCGATACTGGGGATCAAGAAAGTTGATCTTGTCATAACGGACATCAACATGCCTGTGATGGGAGGTAATGAGTTATTGCGCAGGATGAAAGAGAACGAATTGATGAGATTCATCCCGGTAGTGATTCTTGCGATGAAGACTGATGTCTCTGATGAGATAGTCTCTTATAATCTCGGCAGCGATGCATTTATTCCTAAACCTTTCCTTCCGGCTCAGCTGACTGCTGTCGTGAGTGGAATCCTCCGGAAAAGATCAGGTCTGAAGGACTACTATTCGTCTTCGGCTTCCGATCAAGAGATGTTCTATGGGGTAGAGATGAGTTCCAAGGACAGGCAGTTTATGGTTTCTATAGTTAATTTGATAGAGGACAACATTACTGAGGATCTTTCTCCGGAGGAAATCGCGTCCAGACTATGCGTGAGTGAGATGACGCTTTACCGGAGAATGAAAGGAATTATTGGTAAATCTCCTGGAGAGTTCATACGTACAGTAAGGCTCAAGCATGCTGCTAAACTGCTTAAGACAACGACGCTGAATGTCCAGGAGGTGATGTTTGACAGCGGATTCAACAACAAGTCATGGTTTTACCGTAAGTTTGCCGAGATGTACGGTATGTCACCTAAAGAGTACCGAGAGAGCCTTTGATGGCATAGTGTACTCTTTTGTTTTTAATGTGTAACCATTCTGGACTACCAAGTGGTAATTTTGCACATTAAAAAATCTGTGATGATGATTCGAAGAATTATTATGTCTTTATCATTGGGATTGGTCGCCCTTTCTGTCTGTGCCCAATCTCTTATTCCACGCTTCAGCTATGGAGACAAGGTGGCCTTCATCGGGGATAGTATAACCCATGGGGGACATTACCATTCCTACATCTGGCTTTTCTACATGACCAGGTTTCCAGACATGCCGATCTGGATCTACAACTGCGGAGTAGGAGGTGATACCTCGAAGGAAATACTCTCCAGACTCCAGAGAGATGTGCTGGATAGAAATCCTGACTATATCACCTTGACATTCGGCATGAACGACACCGGTTATTCCGATGTCTTCAATAATGAGAAGACAGATTCTCTGTCTGCGGAGAGGATCAGCAAGTCTGTCCGTTCATATTCGAAAATAGTCGAGACCTTGAAGGATTATCGCAAGGATGCGAAAGTTGTGATGATCGGTGGCTCCCCATACGATGAGACTTCAAAGTTCAATGATTCTGTCTTTCATGGAAAGAACGAGGCTATCGGGAGGATAATCTCTATCCAGGAGCAGACCGCCAAGGAAAACGATTGGGGTTTCGTGGATTTCAACGCTCCGATGGTTAAGATTGCCTCGGATGTGCAGAAAGCAGATTCAACCTACTCATTCTGTCCTGCCGACCGTGTCCACCCAGACAAGGACGGTCAGATGGTGATGGCCTATCTGTTCCTCAAGGCACAGGGTCTTTCCGGGAGTAAGGTGGCGGAGATAGGAATCGATGCGAAACGATCGAAAGTCAAGGTTGAGGAAAACTGCGTGATCTCCGCTTTGTCTTGTGCTGATGGGCGTGTCTCATTTGACTATCTTGCCAAATCTCTGCCTTATCCATGCGACTCTGTTTCCGAACATGGATGGGGAAATATTCACTCTCAAAGAGATGCTATGAAGCTCGTTCCTTTTATGAAGGAATTCAATCAGGAAATCCTTCGGGTTTGCGGACTTACGGCAGGAACTTATCAGTTGAGCATTGATGGTCAGCCCATCTGCCGTCTTACATCTTCAGATTTGTCACATGGCGTGAACATGGCTGAGATGGCCCAGACTCCGCAATATCGCCAGGCCTCGGCTCTGATGTATTTGAATGAGGAACGTCTTGAGGTCGAAAAGCGCTTGAGAGAATATGTTTGGATGGAATACAATGTTTTCAAGGATTCGGAGAAACGTTTCGTTGACAATTGGGAATCCATCGAGATGGTCAACTCAAGGGCGAAAGATGATTGGTTTGTGGCTAACAGCAACTATTGGTTCCGTAAAAGCTATTATCCTCAGATTCGTGAGATCTGGAACGATTACATGGAGAAGATTGTGGCCAGAATCTATAGTATGAATAAGCCCGTGTCTCGCAAAGTGACCCTTGCCAGGGTGTATTGACCTTGTATGTGGTAATCTAATTAACTAAGAATATGCTGTTTAAAAACAAGAGATGTCATTCTTTCTTCGCAGGCCTTGCGGTCTGTGTGGGAATTTTGGCCCTTTCCGATCATGTCGCATCGTCACAGGAACGACCTTACTTTGTGGATGGGTTCCATGGTGGAGTTTATGGTCACTATCCGATGGCTACCTACACAAGATTCCTTGTGGATCAGTTTGAGGCTAATCCGGCATGGAGATTCTGTCTGGAGATAGAGCCTGAGACTTGGGATACCGTTGCTGTACGCACCCCGGAGGACTACAAGCGTTTCTCCCGGATAGTGAATTCTCCGAGGGTAGAGTTTACCAATCCGACCTATGCGCAGCCATATATGTACAACATTTCCGGAGAGAGCATCATCCGTCAGATGCAGTACGGAATGCGTAAGATTCATTCCCACTTTCCTGATGTTGAATTCCTGACGTATTCGGTTGAAGAGCCATGCTTTACTTCATGTTTGCCGCAGATTCTTGTGCAGTTGGGTTTTAAGTATGCTTCTACCAAGTGTCCGAACACATGTTGGGGAGGTTATTGCGCGCCTTTTGGCCATGGCCTGGTCAATTGGATCGGCCCGGACGGGTCTTCCGTTATTGCCGTTCCAAGGTATGAGTGTGAAAGTCTTGATGAGAAGACAGTATGGCAGACGGCTGCCTCAAAGAATTCAGACGCATATCTTGAGGCTTGCCGTAAGGCTGGAATAGCACATCCTGTCGGTATGTGCTTCCAGGATGCTGGTTGGACAGGAGGGCCTTGGATCGGTTACGGCGATGAGACCGCAGGTAACTCTATTTATGTTACTTGGAGGGAGTACTTTGAATCTGTGGCGAATAGTGATCCGAGGGAGGATTACAAAATGTCACAAGAGGATGTCAGAACCTCGTTAATGTGGGGGTCGCAGATTTTGCAGCGTATTGCCCGTCAGGTTCGCCGTACGGAGAACAACATCGTGATGACGGAGAAGGCTGGCGCCATGCTTAAACTTGATAGGGGTGTAGGCCTTGACCAGGCCAGGATTGACGAGGCTTGGCGTACCCTGATGCTGGCACAACACCATGATTCATGGATTGTTCCTTACAATGAGCTTAACGAAAGAGGTACGTGGGCGGATAATATTGCCTTTTGGACTTCTTCAGCTGACTTTAATTGCGAGGAGGCTCTTGCTGAGATCGTGCCGGTCGGAGAAGTAAAAGATAATCTCTTTAATGTCAAGGTTATCAATACCTTGAGTTTCTCGCGCAACTCCGTGGTCAGCGTGGCCGTCCCATCTTCGTTCTTGGGTAAGAATCTGCGGGTAAAGGATAGTAAGGGCAAGGATGTCCGCTTCTCTCTTATCGGTGATAGAATTGTTTTTCGGGTCGGCATGCGCCCGTTCAGTATGGCGACATTTTCGGTGAAAGTCACATCCAAACGCAAGGAGTCGGGGACGGTTGTAAAAGAATATTCTTCCGAGGATGGTCTCGTGACAGTCGCTTCGGATCTCTACACAATCACCTTTGATCCGTCTAGGGGAGGAACCATCGTAGGGTTGAAAACTTCTTGTGGTGATGAATATGCTGACGCCAAGTCCGCCAGGGCTATTAATGAACTGCGAGGCTTTTTCTATGATGAGGGCAAATGGCATTCGTCAGCGGACGCTCCGGCCAGAATCTCAGTCAAAAAGACGGAGGGCTTGACATCCGAGGTTGAGATTGACGGTTCAATCGCAGGCATGCCTTTCAAGCAGACTATTGTTCTCACAGACGGTGACCCGCTGATCACATGTTCTCTTCACATAGACTGGAAATCTGACGTTGGAATCGGAAAATATAGGCAGAGTGATGCCCATGATTCCCGCCGCAGGGCATTCTACGATGACCGTTTCAAACTTAACGTGCTGTTCCCTACATCGCTGGTCAATCCGTCCTTATATAAGGATGCTCCGTTTGATGTCTGCAAAAGTGCGGAGGAGGATACTTTCTATGACAGTTGGGATAGGATTAAACATAATATCATCCATGATTGGGTTGACCTGCTTGGAGAAGACGGAAAAGGACTGGCTTTATTCTCCGATCATACGACATCATATTCATTTGGTAAGGATTTCCCTCTTGGACTGACAGTCCAGTTCTCCGGCAATGGCCTTTGGGGAAGGAACTATCCGGTTTCTGGGGCTACTGAGATCAGATATGCTTTCATGCCTCATTTCGGAGCATGGGATTCCGCTGGAGTTTATGAGAGGAATCAGGAATGGAACGAGCCTTTGATGTGTTTTGTGACGGGCGATGATTCGACAAAAGAACACACTTTCATTGATGCGGAAGGTACTGGCTATGCTGTCAGCGCTTTCTACCAGACCGAAGGTGGTTTCATGCTGCGGCTCTATAATGCCGATGGAGATGATAACGTAAAGACCATCAGACTCGGCTTCCCTGTCAGCGAGATTGTGGAGACGGATCTTCTTGGGAATGCTGTCTCCCGTGTTGAGCTAAATGAGAAAAGCGGTTCTACCGGTAGTTTTTCCGTCAGCGCTCCGAGATTTTCCATAAGGACATATTTACTTAAGACAGAATGACATGAGAAAGGTTGTGTTGATACTTGCGATAGCCGCGGCCTTCCATGCTTGTTCTGAGCCATCGTCTTGGGTTAATAATCCGGTTGACTATGTTAATCCCTTTATCGGGGCAAGTACAAGCACGGATGCCGCCGGAGTCTATCATGGCCTGGGGAAGACTTTTCCTGGAGCTACAACCCCTTTTGGAATGGTTCAGGTCAGCCCGAACACCATCACCGGTGGTGACAATGCCAGCGGTTACAGTTACGAGATGAAAACCATTGAGGGATTCGACTTCACTCAAATGAGCGGTGTCGGGTGGTTCGGAGACCTGGGGAATTTTCTGGTTATGCCTACAACCGGGCCTATGAGTACCATTGCCGGGAAGGAAGACGGAAGTATTGATGGCTGGAGGTCTTCTTATGACAAGGCTACAGAAGTCGCCGAGCCTGGTTATTATAGTGTCCGTTTGACAGACTATGACATCCTGGCTGAATGCTCAGCAACTCCCCATTGCGGAATCATACGCTTCATTTGGCCCGAGAGCGACCTTTCCCGTATCCAGATCGATCTGGCTCGCAGGGTTGGTGGAACGGCAGAGAAGGAATATGTTAAGGTGATTGACAGCAACACGATTGAAGGCTGGATGAAATGCACACCTAAGACAGGAGGTTGGGGCAATGGTGAAGGTAATGCCGACTATACGGTTTGGTTTCATGCCGAGTTCAGCCGTCCTTTGGAGTCCTATGGCTGCTGGACAGCAGACATTCCAGATGATTGGGTCCGTAAGAAGGACGAGGTGGTGAGTCTTCCGTACCTTCAACGTGTGGCGGAGTCAAGGATTGTTCGCGGAGCGGAGGAACTTGAGGGGAAGCATATCGGATTCTTCTCTGAGTTTCCGACATCAGCCGGGGATCAGGTGATCCTTAAGGTAGGGATTTCTTTCGTTGATCAGGAAGGGGCGCGTAGGAACTTTGCGGAAGAGATTGCGGACAAGGGTTTTGATGAGGTTAGGGCAAGTGCCATGGCGCTTTGGAATAAAGAGCTTTCCAAGATTCGCGTGGCCGGAGGGTCGGAAGACGAGAAAACAGTGTTTTACACTTCTCTCTATCATACTTTTATCGATCCTAGGATCTATGCTGATGTTGATGGTCGCTACATCGGGGGAGATTTGATGCCTCATGATGCCTCTGATGGTTTTACGAAAAGAACGATCTTCAGCGGTTGGGATGTCTACAGAAGCCAGATGCCTCTCCAGTCCATCATCAATCCGTCTGTGGTGAACGACATTCTGGCCTCCTTGATCACTATGGCAAGGCAAAGCGGAAGAGGATACTACGAGAGATGGGAGTTCCTGAATTCCTATTCTGGATGTATGATTGGCAATCCTTTGCTTTCTGTGCTTGCCGATGCCTATGCGAAAGGAATCCGAGGCTATGATGCCGAAGAGGCGTACCGTTATGCCGTGAACACGGCTGAGAAGTTCGGGAACTGGCCTCTAGGCTGGACACCGTCAGACCTTTGCATTTCCGAGACCCTGGAGTACGCCTATTTTGACTGGTGTCTTTCAAGGCTGGCCATGGCAATGGGAAAAGATGACGAGGCCGCGGTCTATGAGAGACGTGGGCAGGCCTACAGGAATATATTCGATCACAATAAAAGATGGTTCCGTCCACGCCTTGTTGATGGCTCTTGGAAAGAGTGGCCTGACAGCGCCAGAATTATGGAATGGTACGGATGCATCGAGTGTGATCCTTACCAGCAAGGTTGGTTTGTGCCTCATGATCCGGAAGGTATGGCCGAACTGATGGGAGGTAGACAAAGAACTTTGGCCGATCTGTCTGAGTTCTTTGAGAGAACGCCTGAGCATATGCTTTGGAATGCGTACTACAACCACGCCAACGAACCGGTTCATCTTGTCCCGTTTCTTTTCAATGTTTTCGGAGAACCATGGAACACGCAGAAATGGACCAGATTCGTATGTAAGCATGCCTATTCGAATGATGTTATGACCGGGCTTGTCGGAAATGATGATGCCGGACAGATGTCTGCGTGGTATGTCCTTGCAGCTTCGGGGCTGCATCCGGCTTGTCCTGGAGATACCAGAATGGAGATAACCAGCCCGGTGTTTGATGAGATTGTCATCAAGACGGATCCTGCCTATGCATCTGGAAAGGATTTTAGAATCGTTGCTCATGAGAATAGTCCAGAGAATATTTACATTCAGAAAGCTCTTTTGAACGGAAGTCCTTTGGAAGTGTGCCACATTGATTTCAAGGACATAGCCGCAGGAGGACGACTTGAGCTTTTCATGGGGCCTGAGCCATCGGAATGGGGAGTTGAACAAAAATGATATTCTTAGATATGGGTAATAGAAATTCAATACTACTTATAGGTTTAATGGTTTTTCTGGTGTTGTGTTCCTATTCGTGTGAGGAGGGTGAAAGGGTTGAAAGGGGACAGGTTTATGTGCCTTCGCTTGATAATGTGATAGCAAGTGAGATCATCCATGATGACTGTGGTGTTACAGCGGGCGATGGCATGTACTCCATTCTTCTTCCTGATGGCAGAAGCATATTCCTTATGGGAGACTCCTACACCGGAAAGGTGACAAATAATGCAAGGAGTACCTCTGACCACATGTTCAGAAACACTTACCATATCTATGACCATGGTAAGGTCAGCGCGGTGACCAGTGGTGGCAATCATTCGGCGGCGGTGCCTGTGGACTATCCAGAGGAGGAGAAATGGTATTGGCCTGGTCATGGTTTTGTCAAGGATGACGTCCTGTACATATTCCAGTTTCTGATGTATCAAGGAGCTGACGGGGCATGGGGATTCCGCTTTGAGAACACTCATCTTCTGGAATATCGGCTTCCTGATTTGACGTTGATCAGGGATTCTAAGATTCCATATTCCGGACCCTCATCCGTCATGTATGGGGCGGCAGTGGTAACTGACGGAGATATTGTCTATGTCTATGCTCAAAGCGATAAGGAAGGTGGAGATATGTATAATCCTGTGTCTGTGGCTTACTGCGCAAGAACAACTGTCGCGGACATTCATGACAAATGGGAGTATTATACGGGTACGGGTTGGAGCGAGGATTACTTGCAGGCTGTGGAGATGTCAGGTCTTTCAAGTGTTCCTGTCTCATCGCAGTTCAATGTCTTCAAACTACGGGACAAGTATGTCCTGCTTACCCAGCATAAGGTGCTTTGGTCAGGGCAGATCTTCACATTCACGTCAGAGACGCCGTACGGACCTTGGGGGAATAAGAAACAGATTTTCAAGATTCCTGATCTTGGTAATAAGGACTGGTTCACCTATAACGCCATGGCGCATCCGCAGTTTGAAAAGGATGGTATGATACTGTTCTCGTTCAATGTCAACACAAATGTCTTTTCGCAGCAATTTTCGGATGTCCGGTCCTACAGACCTAGGTTCTTTTGGTATCCAGAAGGTCAAATTCTTGATTGACCGGCTTTTGACTACAACGTAGAAGGAAGGTTCGTAACCGGATTGTTGGGATTGTATACTCATTTGTCATTAGTGGGTACTGTTTTGAAGGTTCGTATGAATACTTTTGCATAGCTACAGATAAGACGAAAGTCGAACATTTGATAACACATGGGACTAATGTCCATTTTACAAGAATTATGTTTAATAAACACAATTTGTCAATTTAATATTATTTAATGAAAAGCAAGAAACTGTTAACGGTTGTGTCATTGCTGCTGATGGTTTTGTCATCATCGGCGGTTATGTTCGCACAGGAACCGTCCAAAGTGTCAGGTCGGGTGCTTGACGAAGACGGCAACCCTTTAGTAGGCGCTTTTGTGTCTGCCAAGGGTACTAACGCAGGTACTGTCACGGATGTTGACGGTAACTTCACGCTTTCAGTTCCGGTTGGATCCAAAGTATTGTTGTTCTCAATGCTTGGACAGCAGGAAAAGGAACTCCCTTACGAGGTTGGCAAGACCTGGTACCAGGTCGTTCTCATGTCCGACACTCAGATGATAGAAGAGACTGTCGTTGTCGGTTATGGTACCATGATCAAGCGTGAGCTAACATCATCAGTGTCATCGGTGAACGGGACAGAACTCTCGGAGCGTGCCTCTGCGGCCAACGTTCTCCAGAGTATGGCCGGAAAGATGGCGGGTGTACAGATTACATCTACCTCAGGTCGCCCAGGAGGAAACACAAGAATCCGTGTGCGAGGTATGGGTTCAATCAATGCATCCTCTTCTCCTTTGTATGTTGTTGACGGTGTGGTTGATGTTGATCCTAACATGATCAACTCATCGGACATTGAGAACATCGATGTCCTCAAGGATGCGGCGGCTACTGCCATGTATGGGGCTAAGGGTGCCAACGGGGTCGTGATCATCACAACCAAGTCCGGTTCTTCCAGCACGGGATCCATCACTTATGATGCGAAAGCTGGTGTCGGTGTTCTGGCGCGCAATCTTGATATGATGGATGCGGATCAGTACATGAGCATGCAGGCCCTGGCTTATGGCTATTCGGGTCAGAACATGCCTCACCTCACATCTCCGATGGAGAACCTCTTCAACTATGCAAAGGATGCCTCAGGCAACTATCTGAGGGATGATAATGGTTTGCTGATAGCCAGTCCTCTCTACAACACCTCTTGGCAGAAAGAGGCTCTTCGCTCTGCTCTCACGATGGAACACAACCTATCATTCTCTCAGTCCAAGGGTGACAGCAAGATCTATTCGAACATCGGTTATCAGGATGTCCAGGGACTTTTGAAAAACACCTACTCAAAGCGTCTCAGCGGTACGATCAATGCTTCAACCAAGGTGAACAAGTGGCTTGATCTCAGTACTATGCTCTCAATCAGCAGAACTGAGGCAAATAGCCCGGACAATGAGGGTGGAACCGGACAGACAGGTATTCGTAACGTGATAGAGATGCCTCCGATAGTTCCTGTCCAGTACCCTGACGGTAAATGGGGTGAAAAAGGTGATTATCCTCAGAGTGAGCAGGGTTCGAATCCGGTCCAGCAACTCAAATACATGGATCTCATCTCTCGCAACAACTACATTCTCATGAATATTGGTGCGGATGTTCACCTCACTGATGATCTTACCCTGACGGTGCGAGCCAACTATCAGAATAATTCGGCTAAGTCTACGGATGTCCGCAAGGCAGGCCTTCGTGATTACTCTCCTGAGTCTAGCGGCAATCAGGCCTACATCAACGATGCCTTCGCGTCCAGATGGTCAAACGAGGACTATCTTACCTACAACAAGAAGTTCTTCAACGACAAACTCAAGTCGTCATTCGTTGTCGGCGCGTCTTGGTACTCCTACTACTACGAGAACTCCTACAAAGGAAACAAGAACATGACCTCCATAGAGAATGGCTATCATGACCTTTCAATCGGAGACAACACTGTCACTCCTAGCTCCTCTGTGGACGAGAACAAGATGAATTCCTACTATTTCAGGACAAATCAGGTTTGGGACAACAGGTACATGCTTGGTGTGACTCTTAGGGCTGATGGAGCCTCCAACTTCGGTGACAAGCACAAGTACGGATTCTTCCCGTCTGTCTCCGCAGCTTGGGCTGTAAGCTCGGAGCCATGGTTCGATGGTTTGAAGAATGTAATTAACCAGATGAAGATCCGTGTCAGCTACGGTGAGGTTGGAAACTCTTCAATAGGCAATTATGCTGCTTTCGCTCGTTTCGGCAGCGGCAGTGTGACATTCAATAATGGACGTTATTCTTTCGTTACGTTGAGTCAGCTCGGCAACAGCGATCTTAGCTGGGAGACATCCAAGCAGTTTGACGCAGGTGTCGATTTGAGTTTCTTCAACGACAGGGTGCAGATCATCTCTGATTTCTATATAAAACGCAACTGTGACCTGCTCTTCAATGTTGAGATTCCTGCTTCCTCAGGCTATGGTACGACCCCATCCAACCTTGGCGTGCTGCGTAACATCGGTTTTGAGTTCACACTCAATTCCCATCTGATCGATAACCCAGAGTTCAAGTGGGATCTTGACTTCATCGCCTCCAGAAACAAGACCATCGTTGAGAAATTCTACGGCACACACTCAACCCACGGAGGTCTTTGCCAGGAAGGTGAGGAATATGCTCGCTGGTATGGTAAGAAACTCATCGGAACATGGAGCATAGAGGAAGCGGAGGAGGCTTCCCTGTACGGACGAACTCCGGGCGACTATAAACTTGAGGACGTAAATAACGACCACAAGTACGATGATGCTGACGGACAGTATCTTGGCCGCGCGGTTCCACTATGGGAACTCTCTCTTGTCAATAATTTTAGCTGGAAAGGCTTCAACCTAATGGTTGACCTTGGCGCGTCACTGGGTTTCAAGGTCCAGAGCTTCACTCAGAATCTTTGCGTTGGTCAGGCAATCTACACGAACAGTTTCTCTGACCTTCTTGGCGCAGCCTGGACTCCGGACAATCAGAACACGAAACTTGCTCAGCTCCGTCTCCCGACCGACCCTTTGTTCGGTAACAACACGATGGGAGATCTTGCAATCATGGATGGTGACTACCTTCGTGTGAGAAACATCTCTCTCTCTTACAACTTCAAGCATGGTCTGCTTAAGAACTTCAAGGCAATCAAGGGCTTGGTGATGGGTGTTAGTGCTGAGAATGTCTACATGTTCACCAAGTATGCCGGCTATGATCCTGAGTGCGGTTGGGGGAGCGGTGACGACAATTCAGGCTATGACTGGTTGGCCTACCCTAAGCCGTTGACCATTACCGGTAACATTAAAATCACATTTTAGTCAGGACTATGAAAAGGATAATGAAGATAATGACAGGCGCCGCTGTAATGACGCTCTTGCTAGGCTCCTGTACAGGCTTCCTCACCGTGGAGCCTAAGACATTCATGTCTCCGGACAACTATTTTAACAATGAGTCTGAGATGGAGGATGCCACCAATGGTCTTTATGGTGCGGTAAGTTCCACATTGTTTACCGGATTGGTGGCTGTCAACCACACGGGGTGGGTGATGTATGAACTTCTGACGGGCTATCATGACAGGAACTACCCATATCAACAGGAGGTGCTTGGCGTTCACCTTCCACTTCTTGAGGACAATACTCTGGTTGAGTACTGTTGGGATCATCGCTACACTTCGATCAACAATTGCAATAATGTGATCAAGGGTATTGAGAATTCCGCCGCCACCGTCTCGGAGACAGTCAAGAATAGATGTCTGGCAGAGGCATACGCCCTCAGAGCCTACTACTACTTTGGACTAGTCAGGGAGTTCGGGCCGGTTCCGATGACTCTTTTACCGACAACGGACACGAAAAACATCGCCCTGGTGCCAGAGACAGAGGCAAAGGTCTACGAGCAGATCGTCAAGGATCTCCAAACGGCGGAGACTCTTCTTTCTGGAACTAAAATGAACCCAGCCGACGGTCACATTGGACTTGGAGCTGTTAAGAGCATCCTTGCGAAGGTGTACCTTACGATGGCCGGGTACCCTCTTCAGGATGGTTCATGCTGGCAGAAGGCCTATGACAAGGCGAAGGAGGTTGTCAAGAGTGGCGAATATTCGTTGTTTGAGAATTATTCCGATCTTCGAATTGCCGAGAAGGAGAACCAGGGAGAGTGGATATTTGCGGTCCAGCACGACCCTATATATTCACAGTCCGGGATTCATTCCGCACTCTTGCCGTATGGTCCTAATGAGATTGATGCCTCCTCGTTCTCTTCCAACGGAGTGTTTGGAGGGTCTATTGTTCCGACGAGCCAGTTCATCGGTACCTTTACTCTTGGAGACAAGCGTGCCGCTGAAAAAGGTTGGTTCTACAGCAGTTGGAATGGTTTGGAATTCACGCGTCCGTACATATTCAAGTTCTTTGACGAGTCGGCTCTTGCAGATGGCAAGTCAGGAGAGGATTTCCCTATCATACGTTATGCTGATATTCTTCTCGTGATGGCTGAAGCTGCATGTAAAGGTGGCGAAACCACCGACGCGGACGCCATTGACGCTTTCTGGCAGGTTCGCCACCGTGCGCTTCCTGGTTATGCCAAACCATCCAGCATTGGCTTCGACGATGTCTACAAGGAGCGTGTCTGGGAGTTGTGCTTCGAAGCTCAAAACTGGTATGACATCATTCGTACACGTAAGATTCTTGATGTCGCCAACAACAGAGTTGTCAATATGGTCGGTTTCAAACCTATTCAACATGATGTTGCGTTTACCGCTGAAGATCTCTATTTCCCGTATCCGCTTTCCGAGACTCGTCTCAATGAGAATCTCAAGAGATAACAAGAGATAAAAAGACAAAGAAATGAAAAAGATGAAAATACGCATAATCGCACTGCTCTCGCTTGTGGCCGTGGCGGTCTCGTCATGTTACTCAGTAGGTCTGCAGGATCTTACCTCCGATCCCGACTACGATGGAAACAAGACATCTACTTTCAGGATTTTCAAGGTACTACAGTTTGACGACGTGAATGTCAGTGGAATAGACATCCTGCCATACTTTGACTTCTTCAACACTTTCAGACTTACTCTAACTTACAAGAATGGCAAGATTTCCAGCATGTCGATGGACAATGGGGATGTTCCGTTCTCGAGAAAGTATGGTTTTGAAATTCCTTTTCAGACAGTCGATGTCTATTTTGACAACACAGTTCATCCGAACGCTATCCGCAGGACAGACACCAAGGAAATCCTGGCTACATTCAATAAGGGCGTGCTTGTGATGAACTTCAAGTTAGACTGCGCCACTGTCAGCTATAGGTATATGTTCACTGGTGTAACCGAATAACACAAGATTATGAAAATGACACTTAAAGGAAAAGGGAAAACCGTGGCTGCGCTTGCCGGTATGGCGATGGTGCTGTTTTCCTGTATAACATTCAACTCTGTTGTCTGGCCGTCAAATCCGAAGGCCAACTCTGAGATAGAGGTTAAGGTTCAGGTTCAGCTTGTTCCTGAAACGGAACGAAGCGGACATTTTGTGCTGGCGATGCTTGTCCCTAAAAGTTGGAAGGTCTCAGAAAGCATTCAGGCTGTATACTCGGCCAAGAATCTTCAGACAGGCGGCAAACTTGTGGACATCACTGACGAGGCAATGGTTCTCGCCAATGATTACACTGAGCCTACCACTACAATGCCTTACAATACGGCCATGCTTTCGCAGTATGGGGTCTTGGGCAACACCGGCCCGGTTGAATGGGTCGTTTTAAGAGGCACAACAAAGGTCGACACGGACGGTAGTGGAACGCATCCGACCACTACGGCTGATGTCAGCATCAAGCTGAGAACGGGAAACAACAATATAAAATTCTTCACCGCCGTCGCCACGTGCTTGTCAGACAACGGTTTCAATACTGGAAATGACGGTGAGTTCTTGATTTCGGACACTCAGGTGGTACAGGTGACAGGTGGAAGCGGCAATGACGATTTCACTGTCCTCCATTTCGTGTCCACCACTCCTCAGACATTCCGTTACGGAGACTTTGTCTCCATTGAGTTTGTCTCCAAGATCGGTGATACGGAGACACCTCTTTATGGAGAGGAAAAGGTCTACCTTAACGCGGTAGCTACTCTTGATGACGGTTCTGATAGGACTGTGAAGAATGTCCTGATGACAAAATCAGGAGATGTTCACTACTTCAAGTACATCTTCCCAAAACAGCTTTTCGGGCTTGAGGAGGATGCTGTCATCACCGATCTTCATGTTTGGTTCACCAACGCCGATGGCTCTAAAGTGGCGACCGATTCAGCCAATCCAAAGGGATTCCTGGTTAGCCAAGCTGCGGAATAATGTTAGTTTCGTTTTTTAAATCATTTTTGATGAAATACAGTAATCTATTGAAATTCGCTGTGGTTCTGAGTTTGGTGTCAATGGCGTCAATCTCTGGTTCGATGACTTTTGCTCAGTCTTCTGACGAAATTTCCATTGGCTACGGAAGAATCACGGAAAATGACCTGACGGCTTCAATCTCTTCCATAAGCGGAGGCAAACTGGCATCAAGGGCAAGTGCCTTTGATGTGATGCAGGCCTTGGCCGGACAGGTCGCGGGAGTGAACATCATCTCCGGTTCTGGGCTACCTGGCTCTTTGGGTCATATGACAGTCAGAGGAATAGGATCGATGACCTCATCAGTAACACCTCTTTTTGTTGTGGATGGAGCTATTGACGTGGATCCTTCCACGATCAGCGTTGCGGACATAGAAACCATTCAGGTTCTCAAAGATGCCGCGGCAACGGCTATATACGGAGTGAAAGGAGCCAATGGTGTCGTTGTCATCACTACGAAGAAAGGTCAAGGTAAAGGAACCGTGTCCTTTGACACAAAGACTGGCGTCGGTCTCCTGTCGCACGCTCCTGAGCTTAAAGGTACTAATTGGTACAAGGACTGCACAAGGACCGCAATGGTTACCAACAACACCTTGAGCTTCAGTAAAGGCGATGAGACGACTGACATTTATGCCAATGTCGGCTATCAGGACAGCGAAGGTGTCGTTCGTGGCACAGGTGCGGATCGTCTTAACGGTACGCTCAACATCTCAAGCCGAATCAACAGCTGGTTTGACGTTCAGGCTTCTGCATCAGGATCAGTTATAAACCGTGAATCCGGAGCATGGGAATCCTACGCATTGGGCTCAAGCTCCACATCGCCTCTCGTCTCGCTCGACGGTCGTTCTGATGACACGCGTTCGATCAACACGAACTTCAATCTCATCAACACAGTAAAGATCCTTAAAGGACTGACTCTGACCGTAACGGGCAATTATCAGACAACAAGTGACGTGAATAACATCACTGCTGGCCATGCCCTCAAGGACACAGACAGCGAGGCTCCTTTTGCCAAGATCTACAATGCTAAGACATCCAGACTCACTAATGAGGATTACCTTACATACAAGGGTACGTTCGCTGAGGGAAAACTTCGTTCTGAATATCTCCTCGGCGCCACTGTCAGTTCGATGAATTTTGAAGACTCCTTCACCGGATCCCACAATCTTCCGACTGACTATTATGGCTATCATAATATCGGATTAGGCACCGCATACTCACCTACATCCTCACGAATTGAGAATACCCTTTATTCGTGCTGGTTCAGAACCTCTCAGAGTTGGATGGACAAGTATTCCATAGGACTTTCCATCCGTACGGACAAGTCTTCCATTTTGGGAGAAAATCATAAGTCGGGGATGTATCCGTCAATATCTGCCGCTTGGACAATGTCGGAGGAACCGTTCTTCGAGCCAGCCAAGTCTGCCGTGAATTATCTTAAGTTCAGAGTAAGTTATGGTACCTCGGGCAATGATGTTTTTGCGACATCCCTCCTTAGGGCAATAACCGACAAAGACTTGTCAAGCGAGACATCCAAGCAATTTGATGCCGGGATCGATGTCGGCTTCGCCGGAAACCGTGTGAGAGCCACAGTAGATTGGTATTTGAGAAACAGTACCGATCTTGTTCTGAGAAATTCAGAACAATGGGGCAATCTTGGCCAACTTAGAAATACAGGTTTTGAAGTGACGGTTAATGCCAGGACCATAGATGGCGAGAACTTCAAATGGAACACCGACTTGGTGATCTCGACCTATAACACCAAGGTTGAGAAACTGGGAGGAGCAAAGGTTGCGGATCCTCTCTTCAAGGCGGAGGAAGGACAGCAATGGAAGAGGTTCTACCTGGCCTCAGGTTCTGGAAATGTCTATGCGGGGCAGGCGCTTCCTAAAGGTGAGGTGTCACTCATAAACACATTTAGCTTTATGGGAGTCGATTTCCTTGTTGACATCAATTCGATGTTTGGACATAAGGGATTCCTTGTTCCTCAGGGTTTCTCGGCCTCACAAGGTGAAGAGAAGAATCTATCAGACGCAGCCTTCGCAAGGCTCAGGACATTGGCTGTCTCTTATGACCTTAAGCGTAGCGTTCTTAGGAACTTCACATTCGTCAAGGGACTGAGAATAGGTTTTACGGCCGAGAATCTGTTTCTGATAACGGACTATTCCGGAAATGATCCGGAAATATTCTCCAGAGGTCAAGGTCTATCTGGACTTGGTGTCGATTATGGCGCCTACCCTAAGCCTACCACCATAACAGGTAATCTAAGGATATCATTCTAAACATGAATTAGCCGCATTTGACTATTTACCCGTAAATACTTTTTTCATTTGGGTCTGCCCCCGAGATACATAGGGGCAGACTCATTCCATATTGCCTTATATTTGACAATAGAGGGTTGACAAACTGTTTCGATATGGATATAAATTTGTAAATACTTATGCTGATGAAGATTAAAAGAATATTATTGATAGCCGCCCTCCTTTCGGGGTGCGTACTGATGTCCGCAAAGGTGGCTTTGCCAGGCATCATAGGAGACAATATGGTACTCCAGCAGAAATCCCAGGCAGGAATATGGGGATGGACTAAACCAGGGAAAGAAGTACGTGTCGAAGCGTCCTGGGGAGAGTCCGTCTCAACTAAGGCGGATGTTACCGGGAAGTGGAAAGTGTTGATAAACACGCCTGAGGCCTCGTTTGAGAAAAGAACAATAACTATAAGTGATGGCGACAAAGTCACTCTGAAGGACATCCTTATCGGTGAGGTTTGGCTTTGCGGTGGTCAGTCCAACATGGAGATGCGAATCGGAGACGGGGTCATAGGAATGGAGCAGACCATAGCTGACGCTGACACCTACGTTGACAGGATCAGGCTCCTTCATGTCGAGAATTCTGTTTGTCCTGTGCCTCAGGACGAGGCTAAGATAAGATACGAAGGCTGGCAGAAATGTAAGGGTAAGAATATTATTGATTTCTCTGCGGCGGGGTACTATTTTGGGAAGTATCTCATGGAGAACCTGAATTGTCCTATCGGCCTGATCGAGTCATGCTGGGGTGGAACCTTGGCCGAGGCTTGGACCAGCAGAGAATCCTTGGAGGAGATACCATACTTCCAAAAACAACTAGAGAAAGTGGCGGAAATCCCTGTTGACATTGCGGCCAGGCATCAGATGTTTCTGAAGGATATCAAAGAATGGGGGGAGGAGATGAAGGTTGTCGATCCGGCATTTAGTGAGCGGATCCATTGGTGTGACGTTGACTATGATGATTCCTCTTGGAAGAGTATTCCAGTACCTGGCTACATTCAGCCCAACGGTGAACCCGGCTTTGACGGCGTGTTCTGGGAAAGGACTACAGTTGAGATCCCTGAGGGTTGGGAAGGTAAAGAACTCGTCCTTCATCTCGGTACGGTTGATGACAATGATTTCACATTCTTTAATGGAGTTGAGATAGGACACACGGAGGGTTGTATGTTTTCCCGCGATTACACTATTCCGGCAGAGTTGGTCAAGGCCGGAAAGGCAGTCATTGCAGTAAGAGTACACGATTCTGGTGGCCTTGGAGGAGTCTTTGGAGATCCTGACTCAATGCGTCTCTCAATGGTGAACAAGAATGGTCGTGAAGAACGCATACCAATTACGGGAAAGTGGAAGTACAGGATTTCGATGTCGCTTGCCAAAGCCCCTATCCTGCCTTTGGATGCATCTAAGGAAGCCAACATAGTGACAGGACTTTACAATGCCATGATCAATCCTATAATTGATTATCGCATAGCTGGCGCGATATGGTACCAAGGTGAGTCTAACACCAGCAGGGCTGCCCAGTATGCGGAACTTCTTCCTCTCATGATCAATGATTGGAGAACTAAGTGGGGATATTCGTTTCCGTTCTATATTGTCCAGATAGCAAATTTCATGGCTCCTCAAACAGGGGCGGAGGAGTCTGACTGGGCAGAACTTCGTGAGTCGCAGGTTAAGGCAACGAATCTCGAGAACACCGGTCTTGCTTGCATCATTGATCTGGGAGAGTCTGGCGACATCCACCCGAAGAATAAGGTGGATGTGGGTAAAAGACTTGCGCTTCAGGCTCTTAGAAAAACATACGGAAAGGATGTGGCTTGTGAGAGTCCATCATTCAGATCCTATGCGATCGAAGGTTGCAAGATACGTGTCACCTTCGACAATGCTGAAGGATTGAAACCGGCTGGAGAAACGGTTGAGGGATTTTACATTGCAGGTTGTGACCATGTTTTCCATAAGGCGGACGCTGTTGTCTGTGGTCAAGATGTCATAGTGTCCTCTCCTAAGGTAAGGTTTCCTACGGCAGTCAGGTATGCCTGGGCAAACAATCCGGTCTGCAATCTGTACAATGCTGCAGGACTTCCTGCTATTCCTTTTAGGACAGACTCATACGTCAAGGTTAAGAACTATTAGGATGAAATTGCACTTGCGGCCGCATGAGTTTCTCTTTGAATGGCCGCAGGGTGCCTACGATCGGTAACATCTGCATGGACATGTGCATGCTTGACGTGACCGGTGTCGAAGCCTCGGTGGGGGACACCGTGACAATTTTCGGCGATGACCCCGATGTCACCGAACTTGCCAAAGTTCTGGACACAATTCCTTATGAGATAATGACTTCCGTCCCACGAAGGATCGAGCGTGTGATTCTTCGTAAGTGAGCATTAAGATGTCGTAATGTGAATATTCCCGAGGACGGGCTATTTCTTCAGGAGCTCGTCGATGTGTTCGGCGTAGTCCAGGGTCGTGTCGAGGTAGAAGACAATCTCAGGGACTATGCGGAGCTGCTTCGCCACCTGGTGGCCAAGCTCGCCGCGCAGAGCCTTGACATTGTCGTTGAGGATCTTCATCACCTCCTCCGACTTGTCGGAAGGGAATATGCTCACGTAGGTCTTGGCAAGTGAGAGGTCGGGGCTTACCCGGACCTCACTCACTGTCACCATCGCTCCTCCGAACACGGCCATCCCCTTGCCGCGGATGATCTCCGCCAGATCCTTCTGGATCTCCCTGGCGACTTTGAGCTGTCTTGTGCTTGCTGGCTTCTCCATGTTAGAGGACATTGATTATGAAGTAGTTCTTCTTGCCTTTCTGGGCGAGGATGTACTTCCCGTCCACGATGTCTTTCCCGGAGACCTCGTAGGCGATGTCCGAGATCTTGTCCTTGTTGATGCTCACGCCGTTGCCCTGAACCATCTTTCTGGCCTCTCCCTTCGAGGAGAACACCTGGGTCTTGACGGCGAGGAAATCAAGGATGTCGCAAGGAAGGTCTGATTTCTGAATATCAAAGGTCGGCACGCCGCTGAACACGGCGAGGAACGTCTTCTCGTCCAGTTTCCTCAGCTCGTCGGAGGTGGAGTTGCCGAACAGCATCTTGGACGCGGAGACCGCGTTGGCATATTCACCGGCACCGTGGATCAAGGTGGTAAGCTCCTTGGCGAGAAGCTGCTGCAGCGATCTGCGGCCAGGATCCTGACGGTGTTCCTCGATCGCGGCTTCAATGGTCTCCTTGTCCAGGAGTGTGAATATTCTGATGTACCTTTCGGCGTCCTCGTCGCTGACGTTCAGCCAGAACTGGTAGAACTCATAAGGTGAGGTCTTCTCCGGGTCGAGCCAGATGTTGCCCTTCTCCGTCTTTCCGAACTTGGTGCCGTCGGCCTTGCGGATGAGAGGGCATGTGAGCGCGAACGCGTCGGTCTTGCCGAGCATCCTGCGGATGAGTTCCGTGCCGGTGGTGATGTTGCCCCACTGGTCGCTTCCGCCGAGCTGGAGGCGGCAGCCCTTGTGCTCGTAGAGCCAAAGGTAGTCGTAGCCCTGGAGCAGCTGGTAGCTGAACTCGGTGAAGGACATCCCCTCGCGGGACTCGCTTGAGAGACGCTTCTTCACGGAGTCCTTGGCCATCATATAGTTCACGGTGATGTGCTTGCCCACGTCACGGATGAAGTTGAGAAATGAGTAATCCTTCATCCAGTCGTAGTTGTTAACGAGCTCCGCCTTGTTCGGTGCATCAGAGTCGAAGTCCAGGATCCTTGACAGCTGCTTCTTGATGCCGGCGATGTTGTGCTGGAGGGTCTCCTCGTCCAGAAGGTTCCTTTCCTGGGATTTCATCGACGGGTCGCCGATCATTCCGGTCGCTCCTCCGATCAGGGCGATAGGCTTGTGTCCGCACTGCTGGAAATGCTTCAGGATCATGATGCTGACAAGGTGGCCGATGTGCAGGGAATCAGCCGTAGGGTCGATGCCGACGTAGGCGGCCTGAGGACCTTCCATAAGTTTTTCCTCAGTTCCCGGCATGATGTCCTGGATCATGCCTCTCCATTTGAGTTCCTCTACGAAATTCTTCATTGTATGATGTGTTTTTATTATCTGCCTTGTGGCGCGGTCACGGGGCGTTTTTGCCATTTTCGCGCCGATTTTGTGCAAAGTTAGGCAAAAATAACGTAAATTTGCAGGCTGAAAACGAAATTAACAGTTTTAAAATTAACGAATATGAGAAAAAAAATCGTTGCCGGAAACTGGAAGATGAACACAACTCTCCAGGAAGGCGTTGAGCTTGCGAAGGCTGTCGCCGCCAAGTCAGCAGAGACTCCAGAGAATGTAGGTTTGATCGTTGCCCCTCCTTTCACCCACCTCGCATCGGTGGCTGAGGCTCTTAAGGGATCGAAGGTCGAGCTTTCCGCCCAGAACTGTGCGGATCACGAGAAGGGCGCCTACACAGGCGAGGTCGCTGTGAATATGCTTTCATCCGTCGGCTGCCAGTGGACCATCCTCGGACACTCAGAGAGAAGGCAGTACTACGGCGAGACTGACGAGAAGCTCGTCGAGAAGACAAAACTCGCTCTCGCTGCCGGTCTTGGTGTGATCCTTTGCGTTGGAGAGAACCTTGAGCAGAGAGAGGCCGGAAAGCACTTCGATGTCGTTACCGAGCAGATCAAGAACGTCCTCTACAACTTCACAGCCGAGGATATGGCCAAGATCATCGTGGCTTACGAGCCGGTTTGGGCCATCGGTACAGGCAAGACCGCTACCGCCGAGCAGGCTGAGGAGATCCACGCCTGCATCCGCAAGGTGCTTGCCGAGAAGTTCGGTGAGACCGTAGCCGAGGACACCACAATCCTCTATGGCGGAAGCTGCAAGCCTTCTAACGCCCAGGAACTCTTCGCCCAGAAGGACATTGACGGTGGCCTGATCGGTGGAGCGGCTCTCAAGGCTGACGACTTTATCGCTATCGCTATGAGCTACTAATAGCTCTTAGCTTATACCTTCAACCCCCAGTCACTTCGTGACAGCCCCAGGGGGCACGTGGAAAGGATTCCCCGAACCCCTTCGGTCGCTTCGCGCTCCGCGCGCTATATCTTTAACCCCCAGTCACTTTGTGACAGCCCCAGGGGGGCACGGGGAAGGGATTCCCCGAACCCCTTCGGTCGCTTCGCGCTCCGCGCGCTATATCTTTAACCCCCAGTCACTTTGTGACAGCCCCAGGGGGGCACGGGGAAAGGATTCCCCGAACCCCTTCGGTCGCTTCGCTCCGAGTCTGCTGCGATTTGAGACATGGGTGGGGGAATGAATAAGGTGAATAGAAATAATAAAGGGAGGCAATGTTTTTTGCCTCCCTTTTTTGATTTTGTTAGCGTCTCTTATTTCTTGGCCTCGGCTACAGAAACCTTTCTGAATTCCTTAAGATCCTTCATAAGATCAAGCGCAGCCTTGCGGGCGCGTGCGCCGGCGGCCTTGTTACCCTTTACTACCTGAGCGTCAGCATTCTCTACGAAAACGTTGATCTCTTCTTTGATTTTTGCGACAAGATTCTCCATTTTGTAATAATTTAATAGAATAGTTAGATAATTATGTAATTGTAATTACTGGTCCTACTCATAACTGCTCGCAATTTATACAAAAAAAAGAAATAAACAAATAATTAAGTGGAAAAAAGCTTGTTTTTCCGGCGTTTTATACGCCTTTTTCGCCATTTTGGGGCTTGACGTTCAGCAGATTCATGGCGCGGTCAGGGCCGATGGTGGAGAAGTTCCTGATACCCTCGATGACCCTGTCACAAATTCCCGGAACAGCGGCCTTCTCTTCCGCGCTCAGATCCCCGATGACATAATTCACCTGCCCTCCGCGGGCGAAATTGTTTCCTATTCCTACCCTGATCCGAGCCCACTGTGTCGTCTCCAGGCGGGCTTGTATGTCTTTCAGCCCGTTGTGCCCTCCATCGCTGCCGTTTTTCCGCATACGGATTGTGCCGAACGGAAGGTTCAGATCGTCACAGACAACAATGAGGTTCTCAAGTGGAAGTTTCAGCTTGTCCATCCAGTAGCGGACGGCATTGCCGCTGAGATTCATGTAGGTTGAAGGTTTCAGAAGGTAGAACTTCCGTCCTTTGAATGAAATCTCGGCCACGTCACCGTAACGTTCCGTCCTGAAAACAGTATTGGATGCCTGTGCCCAGGCATCCAATACCATAAACCCCATGTTGTGTCTGGTAGAAGCGTACTCGGCGCCGATGTTTCCCAATCCTGCGACAAGATAGTTCATGCCAGTGTCATTTTCAGAGGTCTGGCCGCGCTTATTCAGCAGCCGGCTCAGCAGTCTCCTCAGTTGATTCAGTCTCATGCTCCTCTGCACCTTCCATCTTCTCCTCGTGGGCGAGCTGCGCTGCGATCTGACGTGTTGACTTCACGGCGCAGATGATGGTTGACTTAGGAGTTACCACGGTCACGTTCTCAAGCTTGATGTCACCGGCTACGATGCGCTTCTCGATGTCGAGTTTGGTAACGTTGATGTTGAGAGTGTCAGGAAGGTCTTTTATAAGGGCGCTGATGCGTACCTCTCTGCTGACGAGAACGAACTTACCACCTCTCTGTACTCCGACTGGGTGACCGCTCACTACAACAGGAACCTTGATGACGATAGGCTTGTCCTCAGTTACCGCGAGGAAGTCAGCGTGAAGGCAGTTGTCCTTTACCGGATGGTACTGAAGCTCGTGAACGACAGCTGTGTAGGCCTTGCCGTTGTCAAGTTTGATGTCGATGATGAATGACGCCGGAGTGTGGGTGATTCCCATAAGGTCTCTTTCAGTTACTGTGAAGAGAACGTTCTCCAGACCAGGTCCGTAGAGGTTGCAAGGAACGAGACCCTGCTTGCGGATCGCTTTGATGACGGCCTTGTTGCCGACTTCACGGACTTTGCCGTTAAGCTCAAAATGCTTCATTGTTTTGTTGTTTAAAATGTGTTACTCAGTTCCGGACCGCCCGGAACCCCATTGCACCAAAAGCGCGGTACGCTTTGTAATTGCGCCGCAAAGATAGGAATATTTTGGCTACTTCACAAGCCCCGTGGCCTTATTCCAAGGTTCCTTCTTATAATAGGAGTCAAGAAGCGGGGTGCCGGCACACGGCAGGTAGATGCTGAAGCCGGAATATTCAGTGATGTCGAAAGTGGCGAGGAATTGCGGGGTGGCTTCCCTGTAGACCACGCAGCGGTCGATGGCGTCGTTGACCGCTCTCAGCTCCTCTTCGTTGGAGATGCATTTCCGGAATGTGTCCATGAGGTCGAAGAAATAGTGCCTGTCATTCCTGAAATAGCCTTGGATCAGATGTGTGGGCGCGTTGGACAATGTGTCGGAGTACTCCCGGAACAAATCCGAGCAGACCCTTGCCAGATTGTCCAGCCCGTCGGTGCGGACCAGGTTGATCGTTGCGGAACGATACGCTCCGTTCTGCTTGTCGTACATCCCGAACGAATCCTTGAGGAGGCCTTCAAGGTCGGGAGTCGTCCTGTCAAGGAGAAAAGAGGTGATCTTGGTGTAGTCGAACATACCGTCGCCCAGTACCTCCGCAGGAGAAAGGCCAAGATAGTCAGCCTTGTCCTTGAGTCCGTAGGCCACTTCAACCCCGCCGGAGAAACACATGTCGAAAAGCAGGTAGTCGAGATGGTAGGGAATCGCGTCGGCGAACTCGCTGACACTCATCTCGTGGCCGTAATAACTGCCCTTTATGTAGTCCTGTCCGATCGAGCGCGTCATCCCGTAGAACGGATCGGTGTCGGGCAGATCTCCCTCCGGGACGGGAAGCCTTGGCTGTCCAACGCTTTGAGCGGCAATGCCTTGCCTGGACGTGCCAACCTCTCCCTTATGGTCATCCTCGAATCTGGACGGGCTGTAATAGTAGCCGGCGGGAAGCCAGCCCGAACCGTGCGAGGAGAACACCATCCCGTACCCTTTGTTGGCGGGGAACTTTTCCTTGACGAGAGTCAGCACCGCGCTGAGGGTGGAGGGGGACGCTGCGATGGTCTCCTTGCCGAACACCTTGAGGGTGTCGGAGATCACTTTCCCTTTTGAGGTCTTGTAGATGCGTCTGAGATAGGAGTTTACGGGGGTGTGGCCGTTCTCGGCGATTCTTGAATATACCAGAAGCACGTCGCCGTACTTTCCAGGAATATGCCCCGCCGGAAGACCCTTTTGCTGGTCTTCCATATTTCTTCTCATGTAGGATCCGATGTCGTTGAACGCGCATTCGTAGAAAAGCAGGACTCTGCGGTCGGCGCTTTCCGGTTCGTCCAAGTTGTTCTTGCAGCACCCGGCGGCCGCGATCATGAAGAGTGCGGTGGCGGCTGTTCCGGCTATGATCTTTAATATATTCATAGTTAGTATTTTTCTTTTTTATGTCGCATCGGAATGTTCCGCGCGTAATAATGACAAATATACGGAAATTCCTGAATAATGGTTATATTTACAAGCCAAAAACAATTATTTTTATGAAATCAGGAATAAAGATGATTCTCACAATCGGAGCGGCTGCCGCTCTCTGCTCTTGCTCGCAAGGGGAAAAGAAGACACAAGACACTGACTTCCATTACCTTCTGGACGAGTTCGCCGACCTCAAGGTGATCCGTTTCCGGGTTCCGGGATGGGACAACCTCAGTCTCAGGCAGAAGGAATATGCCTACCATCTTTCTGAGGCCGCCAAGCTGGGCCGCGACATCACCTGGGACCAGTACTGCAAGTGGAACCTCCCGATCCGGCACGTGGTCGAGGATATTCTCAATGAATATGAAGGTGACCGTGAATGCGCTGATTTCCAGAACTTCACCGTCTATGCCAAGAGGCTTTTCTTCGCCAACGGCATCCATCACCACTATTCCGAGGACAAGTTCTTCCCGGAGTGCCCGAAGGAATATTTCCAGAGCCTTATGGAGGCTGTCGGTGACGGGGAACAGGCCACTGAGCTGCTTGAGGTGATATATTCACCGGACATCTACCCTCAGCGCCGTTCCACTTCCAAGACAGGCGACATCGTGGAGCTTTCCGCTGTGAATTTCTATGACGGCGTGACACGCGAGGAGGTTGATAAATATTACAATTCTATGATGGATCCGAACGACAAGACCCCGATCTCCTACGGCCTTAACACAAAGGTAGTCAAGGAGGACGGCAAGGTTGTCGAGAAGCCTTGGAAGGTCGGAGGAATCTACGGTCCGGCTCTGGAGAAGATCTGCGCCGAACTGGAGAAGGCCGCCGCAGTGGCCGAGACCGATCTTCAGAAAGAGGCGATAGGAAAGCTTGTGGAGTATTACAGGACAGGCGATTTGAAGACTTGGGATGATTTCAACATCGACTGGGTTCAGGACACCGTCGGCACCATCGATTTCATCAACGGCTTCATCGAGGACTATGACGATCCGCTCGGACGCAAGGCCACCTGGGAGGGTTATGTGAATATGAAGGATTCAGCGGCTTCCGCCCGTACGGAGGTCCTGAGCGCCAACGCGCAGTGGTTCGAGGACAATTCTCCGGTTGATCCGCGTTTCCGCAAGCCGCACGTCAAGGGCGTTTCCGCAAAGGTTGTGGACGGCATCACCCTCGCCGGAGCCACCTATCCTGCCACTCCGATCGGAATCAACCTTCCGAACGCCGACTGGATCAGACGTGACTACGGCTCCAAGTCCGTGACCATCGCCAACATCACCCACGCCTACGACTATGCCGCCCAGGAGTCGCCTAAGAGCACACTGACCGAGTTCGCCTACGACCAGGCCGAGATTGACGCTTACAAACAGTACGGTTCCTACACTGACGAGATCCACACCGATCTTCACGAGTGCCTCGGCCACGGTTCCGGACAGCTTCTTCCTGGCGTTTCATCTACGGCTTTGGGTGAGTACCAGTCCACGCTTGAGGAGGCCCGCGCCGACTTGTTCGGTCTTTACTATATGGCTGATCCCAAGCTGGTTGAGCTTGGCATTATGCCGAACGCCGAGGCCTACAAGCCGGCATATTCAAACTACATCAGGAACGGTCTGTTCGTGCAGTTCACACGTGTCGAGCTCGGCAAGCAGAACACTGAGGCTCACATGCAGAACCGCAAGCTGATCGCCGAGTGGTGCTACGAGAAGGGCGCCGCACGCGGAATCATCGAGAAGAAGATGCGTGACGGAAAGACTTACTTCGTGGTGAATGACTACGAGGCTCTCCGCGGTCTGTTCGCCGAGCTTCTCGCCGAGATCCAGAGAATCAAGTCCGAGGGCGACTACGCCGCCGGTAAGAATCTCGTGGAAACCTACGCGGTCAACATCGATCCGCAGCTCCACAAGGAGGTTTTGGAGAGGTATGCCGCTCTTAATCTCAAGCCTTACGGCGGATTCGTCAACCCGGACATCGTGCCTGTCGAGAAGGACGGCAAGGTCGTTGACTACAAGATCGTCTATGTGGACAACTACCTCCAGCAGCAGCTTGACTACGGCAAGAAGTACAGGACGCTTTAGTGAATCTGACAGAAAGAATATTACAGGACTATTCCTCGTACCTGAAGATCGAACGTGCGATGTCGCCGAACACGGTGGCATCGTACTCGTCCGATCTGCGTAAGTTCTTCTCGTCGGTGGACATTCTTCCGTCGGAAGTTTCCACAAAGGACATCCGCGGCTATCTTGCCTCTCAGGCCGGCCTGTCGAAGCGCTCGCAGGCGAGGATGCTGAGTTCACTGTGCTCGTTTTTTGACTGGCAGGTTCTTGAGGGTGACCGGAAAGAGAATCCGTGCGACCCGGTTGACCCTCCGAAGAAAGGGCGCTATCTTCCAGCCGTGCTTTCTGTCGATGAGGTGGGTTCCATTATGGACTCTGTGGATTTGTCGGACTGGATGGGAAAGCGTGACCGGGCGATTCTCGAGATTCTGTACGGATGTGGACTGCGTGTCTCCGAGGCGGTTGGCCTGCGTATCTCGTATGTCTATCTTGACGAGTCTTTCGTACGGGTTGTCGGCAAGGGCAACAAGGAGAGGATCGTCCCGATGGGCGAGGTGGCGGTCTGGGCGGTCCGGAACTATCTGGCAGCCAGGCCGGAGCCCTATGGCCCGGAGTTCGGCGACACCTTGTTCCTGAACCGTTTCGGCAAGTCTCTCAGCCGCGTCTCGATGTTCGGCATCGTCAAGCGCCAGGCCATGCTTGCGGGCATCCGCAAGGAGATCTCCCCGCACACCTTCCGCCACTCTTTCGCCACCCATCTCATCGAGAACGGAGCCGACCTACGTGTCGTCCAGGAGATGCTCGGCCACGAGAGCATCACCACCACCGAGATCTACACCCACATCGACTCCTCCACCTGGCAGCAGTCCGTCCTCTCCCACCACCCGCGCCGTTGATTGTCCTCTCCTTTCCGACAACGCTTTGCTCCCGGAACGTTGCCCTGGGGAACTCCTCTTTTAGAAATAATGTTTGGCGGCAGGGGAAAAAAGGCAAATGGCAAATTTTGCACGTTACCAAAATTTGCCATTTGATTTTTCCACTGCCGTTCGTTAAGTTAACACGTACTTTTGTGGGGACTCGATACCTTTCCGACGACGCTTTGCTCCCGGAACGTTGCCCGGGAACTCATCTTTTAGAAATAATGCTTGGCGGCAGGGGAAAAAAGGCAAATGGCAAATTTTGCACGTTACCAAAATTTGCCATTTGATTTTTCCACTGCCGTTCGTTAAGTTAACACGTACTTTTGTGGGGACTCGATACCTTTCCGACGACGCTTTGCTCCCGGAACGTTGCCCGGGAACTCATCTTTTAGAAATAATGCTTGGCGGCAGGGGAAAAAAGGCAAATGGCAAATTTTGCACGTTACCAAAATTTGC
>ERZ1031347.64-NODE-64-length-52428-cov-65.469746_pt1 | contig 52428 bp, 33 predicted proteins | sample MGYA00517106_ERZ1031347 | MGnify/ENA primary metagenome ERZ1031347 (study PRJEB33719, sample SAMN04261392) | wastewater metagenome | biome: periurban shantytown; feature: human; material: feces | host: Homo sapiens | place: Peru: Lima | collected 2012-07-19 ...
TCCTCATAAATCTGACACAAAATTTAGTTCAACTTATTTTTTAACGCTTACTAAAAGAAACGAGATGAAATTCATAAGTTGGAATGTGAACGGGCTTCGCGCCTGTGCCGGGAAGGGGTTTGATGAGGTGTTCAACACGCTTGACGCGGATTTTTTCTGTCTGCAGGAGACGAAGATGCAGCCGGGGCAGCTGGATCTGGAGTTCCTGGGGTACACGTCGTACTGGAACTCGGCGGAGAAGAAGGGGTATTCCGGGACGGCGATATATTCAAGGCACACGCCGCTCTCGGTGACGTACGGCATCGGGGTTGAGGAACACGACCATGAGGGACGCGTCATCACGCTGGAGATGCCGGAGTTCTTCCTTGTCTGCGTCTATGTGCCGAACTCGCAGGACGGTCTCCGGAGGCTCGACTACCGGATGCGGTGGGAGGATGATTTCCGGGAATATCTTGCCGGCCTCGCCGCCCGGAAGGGTGTGGTGGTCTGCGGTGACATGAACGTGGCCCACAATGAGATAGACATCAAGAATCCGGACACGAACCGCCGCAACGCCGGGTTCACCGATGAGGAACGCGGCAAGTTCTCCGGGCTTCTGGACTCTGGTTTCACTGACTCCTGGCGGCTCCAGCACCCGGACGAGGTGAAATATTCCTGGTGGTCGTACCGATTCCACGCCCGCGAGAAGAACGTCGGTTGGCGGCTGGACTACTTCCTCGTCTCCGACTCCCTCAAAGACAAGATCGCAGCCACCGAGATCCACACCGAGATCCTCGGCTCCGACCACTGCCCCGTCGAGCTCGATCTTAATCTGTAAGAATAGGCCGTGCGTGGGAACAGGCCATCTGCTCACGAGGTCGCTATATTCAATGGTCTTGTGCGCGAAGAGGGCATCTTCGCTCACGAATTCAAAGCTGTTTTGGAAGTCTGAATATTATTACGTAAATTGCGCTGCGATAATTACGCAACAATAATTACGTAATAACAAATATGGCTACATTGAACAACCCTTTTGTCATCTATGGTTACAAAGGTTCTGAATATTTTTGTGACCGTGAGGAGGAGACCGAAAAGATGATCTCCGCCCTTCATAATGAACGCAATGTCACTCTTGTGGCTCCTCGTCGGATGGGAAAGACCGGACTCATCAAGCATGTGTTCGCCAAGATGGAGAAGCAGGACAAGGACATCAAGTGTTTCTATCTGGACATCTATCCGGCGAAGAATCTGGATCAGATGGTCGGGATGTTGGGCAGTGAGATCATCGGGAAATTTGATTCTGTCTCCCAGGCGGCCATGCGCCGTGTCCAGGAATTTTTCAGTAAATGGAGACCGACTCTTACAATAGATGAAGTAACGGGCCGCCCTACATTCTCCCTTGACATTCGGCCTTCGGAAGGACGTGAGACCTTGAAGCAGATATTCGAATATCTTGGACAGTCAGGGAGGAGGTGCTACATCGCCATAGACGAGTTTCAGCAGATACTGGATTTTCCGGAATCCGGGGTCGAGGCTCTCATCCGTTCATATATTCAATTCTTGCCTGACGTGTATTTTGTGTTTTCCGGCAGCCAGCAACACATGATGGAGGAGATGTTCCTTTCGGCGAACCGCCCGTTCTTCCAGAGTTCTTCCATGATGACACTTTCTTGCATAGACAAGGAGAAGTACCTTGATTTCGCCAACAACTTCTTCAAAGAACAGTCAAGGGCGATGGATGAAGATACTTTTGAATATATTTACGATGTCTCTGATAAAGTCACTTGGTATGTCCAGGCGATTCTTCATGGCATTTACGAGCATTCCAAGGATGTGATAGACAGACAATTGGTTGATGATGTCGTGCGTGAGATAATTGAAAGCCAATCCACGGCTTACCAAAATTATTGCGCATGGCTCACCGAAAACCAGCAGCGTCTTCTGACGGCGATCGCCAGAGAACGTCTGGTCGCTTCGCCGTTAGGCCAAAAATTTATCAGATCCTATAACCTTCCCGCTGTCAGCAGCGTTAAAGCGGCCTTGAAATCCCTTGTTGACAAACAATTGATCAGCAAGACACCTCAAGGTTACTATGTGTCAGACCGCTTCTTCGCCAAGTGGCTCTCCGGACGTGTTTTTTAATTGAATATTTAGTCGTAACTTAGCGGACTGCTTGACAGGCAAAGAATTTGTGGGGAAGAATAGCCGGTCGCTTGGATGCGACAGCTGAGTTTGCGGGGGTGGATGGTGTCGAAATGTCGGTAGAAGTGCCGGTGGATGAAGTGCCGGTAAAGGAAGGACTGGAGCGGGGAAGAGGCGGAGCTGCATAATGAGTGGAACATTTATTAACACTAATGAATATGAAAACAAATAGATTTTTAGGCTTCATCATGTCTGTGGCGGCCCTTGCTTTCGCGGCCACGGCTTGTGATGACAAGAAAGAGGACTTGGGCGCTCCGTCGGTGGAGGTTGAAAAGTCCGAGATTTCATTTGAGAAGACCGGCGGAACCGAGACCGTTCAGGTGACGGCCACCAGGGACTGGAAGGCCACTACCGAGCAGGACTGGATCTCCATCGGGCCGAAAGGAGGAGAGGCCTCCTCGAAGGCTGTGACTGTCGAGATCAAGGTGATGGAGAACACCGGGGTTGATCGTGAAGGATTTGTGAAGTTCGACATCGGCTTTGACTCCAAGACTTTGACCGTTAAGCAGAAAGGAACAGGTTCCGTGGCTGACATGACCGTCTACAAGAACGACTTTGACAAGGAGAAGGCCGTCAAGAGCGACAGCGGTTGGAAGACATACCTTGATTCGTTCGAGGGGTGGCGCAATGAGACCGGCACGGGAATCTCGTCTGTTACCTACGCCTCAAGCGGAGTAAGCGCAAGAACTAATGACAAGTACAACTCGTCATCATCCTCATCGGACTATCAGGGATCAGGAATGAATTATCTTTGGTTCGGGAAGGAACCTTATTTCGAGGTAAAGAACATAACGCTGCCGGCATCAACGAATTACACGCTTTCGTTCGGAGCTGAGCGCAATGAATATTCCCAGAGCGGGGACATCGACAACACTTTCAAGCATGATGAGTTCAAGGTGTATGTCAGCAATGACGGAAGCAAGTGGGTGCAGATTGAATATTCATTCCCTGCCGGCGACAAGAACAAGCGTTGGGATCTTGCTTCCTCCACATTCACTGTTCCTGACGGGACTTCCGCCCTCTATCTTTATTTCATGTCCACAAAGGCAAGCGTCTATTGTTTTGATGACTTGACCCTTTCGATTTCCGAAAAGGCCGGCACCGTCATCGACTTCTCCAAGGGCGTTGACCTCGGCACCGGCGGTGGAGACAATCCAGGACCTGCCACGGAAATGAAAATCTCCGAGGTTCTCAGCTCCCCTAGCGGAACAGCGGCCATTGTGACCGGCACTGTTGCAGCCACTTACCAGAGAGGTTTCGTCATCACAGACGGTGCGGACTATCTTCTTGTTTACGATGGCACCAAATGCGCCGCGAAAGAGAAGGACAATGTGAAGGTGTCAGGAACGACTTCTGAATATGGCGGGCTTATCCAGCTGGCCTCTCCGGAGGTGACTGTCGTATCTTCCGGCAACGCATTGACTCTGCCTTCGCCTAAGGTTCTGGACGCTGCCACCTTTGACGCATATTCATCAAGCAAGATTGAATATATCTCCTACGAAGGAACTCTTTCCGTGAGTGGAAATTATGTGAATGTTGAAGTTGCCGGCGCGACCAAGCACACGGGCAGTCTTGCCTACATCAATGACAGTTTCAACGCAAAGTCGTTCGATGGCGCGGTTGTGAAGGTGACCGGTTTCTATGTGGGACTTGCCAGCAATAACAAATACGTCAACACAATGGTTACGGATCTTGTCCCAGGGGCCTCTGATTATCTGACTGTCAGCACCACAACTCTTTCTGCCGCGGCTGATGCCACCACAGCCACCTTTGATGTGAAAGCGAATGTCGCTTGGACAATCACCTCCGACAACTCCGCCTACACTGTCGAGCCGGCCTCCGGTGACAAGAACGCTACGGTTACCGTGAAGTTCGCCGCCAACACAGCGGAGACTGACAAGGTTGTGAAGTTCACGGTTTCCACAACCGCAGATGTCGCAACCAAGTCTTACACGGTTACTCTTACTCATAGAGGAAAGAGCGGTTCTCAAGGTGGTTCGGAGATTGTCGCTTCTGTTGATAAAGATTATTTGGCCAAGAACAAGAGTGGAAAGCTGGATGATGTGATTTCTTATGAAAACGATACTGATTATGATGCTGGTACTACAGTTACCGAACTTCGTGTCTATAAAGGGAAGAATCTGACCATCAAGGCGGTGGACGGGTATACCATCACAAAAGTTGAATTCACTTGCACGAAGAATTGTGGAGTCAAGCAAGGCTTTTACACTACAAGTCCTGTGAGTGTTGACGCTGGCGCGACGAGCACTTCTGCCGGAAGTGGTAATGTTGGTACAATAACAGTTTCCGGAAACACTGCGACTGTGAAATACACAGCGTCAGAAAACCAGATGAGAGTGACCAAACTTGCCGTTACTTACAAAGCTAAGTAATATTACGAAAAACATAAGCAAAGGGATGCCCGGAGACACGGGCAGCCCTTTTGCTCTCTAAAGCGATAATACGTGAAGGTTGCGTTGAGTAGATTTTGGATGATTTGCGCCGGGGTTGTAATGCTGGCGCTATCATCTTGTGGCTCAGGTGGTAAGGAGGATGTGCTTCCGCCGACAGTCGAGGTGAAGACCGCGGTGGTTGAGGCGGGAGGATATTCACAGTTCATTTATGTGAAGGCCTCGTCATCCTGGAGGATCACTATAACTTCGGTGGACGGCGGCGAGCCTGTGGATTGGATTATTGCTGATCCGAGCTCTGGCAGCGGCGACATGGATGTCACCCTGAAGGTGGAGGAGAACAAATCGGAGAAGGAGCGCTCGGCTGTGATCACGGTGGAGAACAGCGCGGGAATGGCTTCGAAGACTATCAGTCAGAAGGCTAAAGGGTCAGAAGTGAAGCCTGATCCGACACCATCCGGCGGCAATCTCTCTCCGAAGACAGGGTGGATGGAGCTTCCGGCTATTCCGAAGGGGATGGATGCGTTCACGCATTCGATGACTGTCGGATCGGTGAGCACGCGAAATTATTCATTCCTTTGGGATTACGACAATCTGGTGGCTCCGTGGGTGGCCTATCCGCTATGCGTTTGGAATATGAGCGGAAAAACCGGAAGGACTGACGCCTGGGCTTTGGATCCCCTGTTGCCGGCGAACAAGCAGCCGGTTCTTACAAGAGGCTTTTCAGAGGGTAATGCCGGCTGGTTCGCAAGAGGTCACCAGATTGCCTCGGCTGATCGGCAGACATCCTACTCCTCGAATGCGATGACTTTCTACGGCACGAACATGACACCTCAGATCAATAAGGGCTTCAACGCTGACATCTGGGCGAATCTGGAAGGTAAGGTCCGTGGATGGGCAAGAGATTCCGACACCCTCTATGTCGTGACCGGTTGCGTGATCGACTATCCGGAAGGCCAGACGGTAAAGTACGCCCTTGACAACAATGGCAAGAAGGTTACCGTTCCGACAGCCTACTACAAGGTCGTCCTCCGCTACATGAAGAATTCCACGGTTGGCTATTCGGGCTATTCGGCCTGCGCCGTCTGGCTGGATCACAAGGTATACAGCACCAAGACCATAGATTCTTCCTATTCGATGTCAGTCGATGACCTTGAGGAGAAATTGGGTATCGATTTCTTCGTGAATCTGCCGGCGAAAGTCGGTGAGGACGTGGCCGTCAGGATCGAGGCCGAGGAACCGAAGAGTGTCACCTGGTGGTGGAGGTAGCGCCCCGGCGGAACCGACATATTCATGAATAATAATACTAAACTGATATGCGTTTGAGAAAAATACTTTATTCCGCTCTGCTGCTTCTGGTTGTGGCCGCCACGGCCTGCGCCAAGGGGGACAAGGGCGCGAGGGGGTATGTCATCGGCTTCTACAATGTCGAGAACCTCTTCGACACCTACCACGACGAGGGCAAGAATGACTATGAATATCTCCCCGACGGGGCAAACCGCTGGACTGACGCGCGGTACAACCGCAAGCTCCGCAACATCGCCACGGTGATCAAGGCGATGGCTGACGAAAACAAGGCTTTCCACACGGTTCTGGGCCTGAGCGAGGTTGAGAACCGCCATGTGCTTGAGGATCTTGTGAGCCAGAAGGAGATCGCCGACGCGAACTACCAGATCGTGCACTATGACGGTCCGGACAGGCGAGGCGTCGATGTGGCCCTGCTTTACAGGCCGGAGCAGTTCAAACTGATTGAAAGCAAATCCATTCCGTTTGATTTCAACAGTAAGGACATAAAGTTCGACATGGACGAGGAGTCTCAGGGACACTTCCGCACCCGTGATGTGCTGATGGTCAGGGGTGAGATCAAGGGCGAGATGTTCGCGTTCTTCGTCGCCCACCTTCCATCCAGGATCGGAGGCAAGGGGAGCGACCTTAGGAGCCGTGGCGCGGAAATCATCTACGAGAACTCCGCCAAACTGATGAATGAATATCCCGGGATCAAGATCGTGGTGATGGGTGACATGAACGACAACCCTACGGACGAGAGCATGGCCGTCTATATGCACGGCAAGGAGAATGTCTCCGAAGTCGGCAAGATGGACTTCTTCTCTCCGTTTACCTCAATGTTGAAAGCCGGTTACGGCTCTTTGGCCTACCGGGGCGAGTGGAACATCTACGACATCATCCTGGCCAACGAGGCGCTTGTGAACGCTCCGAAGGGGACGCTCAGGATTGTTCCGATCGTGAAGGGCAAGTACTACGGACGCGTCTTCAACCAGCCGTTCATGGTTCAGCAGACAGGACAGTACAAGGGTACGCCGTTCCGGACATATTCATCCGGCTCCTACGTCGGCGGCTACAGCGACCACTACCCGACCTATATTGTCATTAGTAACAAGTAGTTACTTCAGTCGCTTCGGCACTTCGACAAGCTCGGTGACTGAAAGTGCAGTGACCGCAGAGGCTCGGTCACTGAGCTTGTCGAAGTGACCATCCAAATGGATAAATAGTTAATATTCAATAAATATGAACAAAAGAATATTCCTTGCCGCGTCGGCTCTGTTTCTGGCTCTGACTTTGTCGGCCCAGAACTACACCGGTGGCGTGAAAGGCACGGTCGTCAGCCGCATGAGCAAGGCGACCATTGACGGAGCGGATCTGATCCTGTATTCAGAAGGAAAGGAAGTCGCCCGTGTGAAGGCCGGACAGGACGGAACATTCCAGATCGGGAACCTGAAGGACGGAATGTACGACCTTGTCATCGAAAGCCCGGACTACCTCCAGTCCAGAGTGAACGTGACCGTCAATGACGGCTATGTCAAGAACATGTTCAACCTGTCCCTGACCCCGGTGGCGAAAGTCGCCGAGGTGGACGACGCCAGTTTCTCCGAGTTCGACATGGACGATTCCGGCTATCAGGACAGCCCGACAATCCTTTTCGGCCAGAACGATGTGTTCAACAACATGGCCGGCTACAATTTCAGTTCCGTGCGCTTCCGTGTCCGCGGCTATTCCAGTGAGTCACAGGATGTCTATCTTGCTGGCGTGAGGATGAACGACGCGATCACGGGCTACACGCCGTACTCCCTCTGGAGCGGTCTCAACGAGGCCACCAGAAGCAAGGAGTCCGTGAACGGAGCCGAGGTCTCCGATTTCGGATTCGGCGGCTACAACGGCCTCACGAACATCATGCCGATGGCCTCTTCCGTCCGCACAGGCTGGAGAGGAAGCGTGCTGACCAACAGCGCTCTGTACAGGCTCCGCCTGATGCTGACCTACGCTTCCGGACAGTTGGACAACGGCTGGTCCTACGCTTTCAGCGCATCGGCGAGGCTTGGCGGAAATGACTGGATAAAGGGTGTTTTCTACCGCTCGTTCGGCTACTACGGAGCCGTGGAGAAGAGGTTCGGCGAGGAGCATAAGCTGGGATTCACATTCATGGCCGCCCCTGGCGAGCGTGGGGCGCAGAACGGTTCCACCCAGGAGGTCTACGATCTGATGGGCGACAACATGTACAACTCCAACTGGGGCTACTATAACGGCAAGGTGCGCAACGCCCGCGTCCGCAAGACCCACGAGCCGATCGCCATCCTCAAGTACGACTTCACACCGGAGTCCCAGAAGTTCTCGGCCTCGGCCACAGTGCTTTACAGATTCGGCAAGAACGGCTACACGGCTCTTGACTGGTACGATGCCCCGGATCCTCGTCCTGACTACTACAGGAACCTTCCGAGCTATTTCTACATGGACAACACGGACTACAACCGTCGTAACTTCGCCAAGTACGCATGGGCGAAGGAGGCTTGGGAGACCGACCTCCCATCGACCACCCACATCAACTGGGATCGTCTCTATGCCGTGAACTCCTTGAACTCCACCGCCTCAGGTAACCGCTCGAAGTACGTGATCGAGGAGAGGCGTGTGGATCAGAACGATCTCAACTTCGCTGTCAACGCCAAGTGGAATCCTGTCAAGTTCCTGACAGTCAACGGAGGACTCTCCTACAAGTGGAATCGCACGGAGTACTACAAGATTCTGGACGACCTGCTCGGAGGAGACTACTATGTCAACATCGACCAGTTCGCCGAGAGGGATTTCGCCGCCTATCCGACGATGATCCAGAACGATCTGGACTACTATCTCAGGAACGGAGCCGCCCAGACCCTTGCCCAGGGCGACAAGTACGGCTACGACTACTATGCCCACGTCCGCCGCGCGGAGGCCTGGGCCTCAGGACGTTTCACGTTCGGCGGCTTCGAGGCGACGGTGGCCGGAAGGCTTGGATATTCGAAATTCTGGAGGGAAGGTCTTTTGAGGAAGGGTCTTTTCCCGGGACTTGACGACAACGGCAACCCATTCACCTACAATGGGGAAGTCATCACCAAGTACGACCAGATCGACGGCAGGCCGATCACCTCGAAGGGTGAGTCCGACAAGAAGGACTTCCTGACGGGATCCGGAAAGATCAACCTCGGCTACTTCATCAGCGGAGGCCACAGGATCTACGCCGACGCAGCCTACATCACCGAGGCCCCGACATTCAACCAGGCGTTCATCTCCCCGAGGACGAGGAACACCGTGATGCCTGACCTCAAGACCATCAAGACATTGACGGCGGACATCAACTACGCCTACAGCAATTCCGGCTACGATGTGCGCGTCACCGGATTCTACACCTCCATCAAGGATCAGACGGACGTGATGAGCTTCTACGATGACTCGCAGAACTCGTTCACCAACTTCGCGATGTCCGGAATCGACGAGAGGCACGTCGGAGTCGAGCTCGGCTTCAAGGTGCCGACTCCGGTGCCGAACCTTTCCCTTCAGGGAGTGTTCACCTACGGCCAGTACATCTATACCTCCAACCCTACGATGTACCAGACCTTCGACAACAGCGCTGAATATGTCGCCGGAACCTACGGAGTGACGATTCCTTACTGGAAGAGCCATCCTACCGTGGACGGAAAGACCGTGCAGCACTATGTGCCTAGTACCCCGCAGCTTGCGACCAGCCTTGGTCTCGCGTGGAACAAGAACTACTGGTTCATCGACGCGGATGTGGATTTCTTCGGGAACTCCTATCTGGACATGAACCCTCTCTACAGGACGGACATGGCCACAGCCGGGCCTGACGGTCAGGTGACCGCCCAGGAGATCGAGTACATGGCCGCGCAGGAGAAGTTCAAGAACTTCATGCTCGTGAACGCCAGCGTGGGCAAGTCCTGGTATATTCAGAGAAAGTACCAGCTCGGCTTCTCGATGCAGGTGAAGAACCTCCTGAACAACAGGGATGTACGCACCGGCGGCTACGAGCAGACCCGCCTTGTGGACAACACCGTCAGCAAGGAGAGATTCTACAGGTTTGATTCCAAGTACTTCTACATGAGCGGAATCAACTACATGTTGAACATTTATTTCAGATTCTAAGGATTCCAAGGTATGAAAAGAATATATTTCGCGCTGATCGCCGCCATTTTCGTCCTCGCTTCCTGCGAGGAATGGGACCAGGTCTTCACCACGGACTACGGCAAGGCTGATGTCTACGAGCCTGTGACGATGACCCCCAACACGACCATCGCCCAGCTCAAGGCTCTGTACAAGTCCGGTCCGGTGAAGATCGAGAAGGACATCGTCATCGGAGGGCAGGTGGTCTCCGATGACCGCAGCGGCAATGTTTACAAGAGCATCTACATCCAGGACGCCACGGGCGGCATAGAGTTGAAGATCGGCAAGAACGCCCTCTACAACGACTACAAGCTCGGCCAGTGGGTCTATGTCAAGTGCGGCGGCCTCACGCTCGGCGCCTACAACGGAATGATCCAGCTGGGCTACGCCGATCCTACCGGTGAATATGAGACCTCCTACATCGAGGTTCAGTACATCATTGACACTCACATATTCAGAGGTAAGATTGACACTCCGCTGCAGCCTAAGAAAGTCTCCGCCGCCGATCTTCTGAAAGAGGAGAACATCGGCTGCTATGTCGAGCTTGACGGCCTGACCTACGCCAACGAGATCTTCTGCCTGATCTACATAGACTCCTACAAGGACAAGAAGTCCTCGTCCAACAGGATATTCCTTTCCGGCACAGGCAAGGACTACAAGCCGGTCGCGGATCCGACGTGGGGCATAACGACCTGGGCGATGTCCAAGCAGGGTTTCATCGGCTACCTGAATTCCGGAAAGTTCGATGATGCCTATTCCGCTGATTATGCCAGACAGGTTTCGGATCCGGAACTCAAGGCCACGCTTCTGAAGAACGCGTCGGCATATTCCGTCAGCCAGTACTTCAATATGGGCAGTCAGTCCGTGCAGATCCGCACCAGCGGCTATTCCCGCTTCGCCGACACCCAGATTGACCCGTCGGTGCTTGCCGGGACCCCGATCAATGTCAAGGGCATCCTTACCATCTACAAGGGCAATGCACAGTTCACCCTCATTGATCTCGATGGTGTTGAAAAAGTGATCTAATAAGATTGTGAACTTTGAAAGCCTCCGTTCGGTCATTTCCCGTGCGGAGGCTTTTTCCGTGAATATCAAATGCCTGTGAGTGTCAAGGCTTTGTTCCTTTGGAAAAAAACGTTAACTTTGGGATTGGACATTAATGCTAAAGGCTATGGAGGCGAAGAGAATAAAGTATCCTATCGGGATACAAACATTTGACAAGATCATCGAAGGTGGTTATCTGTATGTCGACAAGACAGGATATGTGGATGATCTTGCCAACAAGTATCAGTATGTGTTCCTGAGCCGTCCGCGTCGTTTCGGTAAATCCCTGCTGTCCTCGACTTTCCATTGCTATTTCGAAGGAAGGAAGGATCTGTTTGAGGGGCTAAAGGCCGGAGAGGAGAAGAAAGAATGGACGCGGCACCCGGTCTTCCATTTCGACATGTCCACAGCCAAGCACGTGAACGAGGATCAACTGTTGCGCCAGCTCGACTATAAACTTGCTGAATATGAAAGAGTTTATGGCAAAGGTGAGAATCTGGACAAGATGGATGTCAACGCAAGGTTGGAGTTTCTGGTAAAAGAGGCGTTTGCCAAGACCGGGGAACCAGCTGTGCTGATTGTTGATGAATATGACGCACCGCTGCTGGATGTGATGAACGACAAGGTCAGGCTTCCGTCCCTGAGGCAGATAATGAGGAATTTCTACAGCCCGATAAAGAGTCTTGACCCTTATCTGCGGTTTGTATTCATCACCGGGATCAACAAGTTCGCCCAACTCAGCATATTCAGCGAGCTGAACAATCTGAAGAATATTTCGATGGAGACTAAATACTCGGCGATTTGCGGTATTTCTCAGAAGGAGCTGGAGGACAATATTCAATATGGTGTGCAGGCGCTTGCCGACAGACAGAAGATTTCCTACGATGAAGCTCTGAAATTGTTGAAATATAACTACGACGGCTATCATTTCTGCGATGGGTCCGAGGATATCTACAATCCTTTCAGCTTGCTTAATTCTTTGAGTGACCGTCGTATCGGCAGCTACTGGTTCGATTCCGGCACACCGACCTATCTTGTAGAAAGGCTGAGGTGTAACCCGATTGACGAAACCACATTGGACAACATCCCGCTGGTTCCCCAGTCCGATTTTGACGTGTCTCCGGAACTCTCCGACAACTCCTTGCCGATGCTCTACCAGACTGGTTACCTGACCATCAAGTCCTACGATGAGCGGATGCAGCTCTACACTCTCGGCTACCCGAACAGGGAAGTCAAGATAGGCTTCACCCGAGGACTTCTCGGTGAATATCCGAGCAAGACAGGAACAGCCTCCGGATTCGTGGCGCATTTCTATGCCGCGATGGACTCCCGGGACATCGACCTTGCGATGGAGAAGCTACAGGCTTATCTCGCCGGAATCCCGAACGATTTGGAGAACAAGACCGAGAAGCACTATCAGACAATCATATACCTGATTTTTTCATTGCTCGGGTTCTACATCCGCACCGAGGTCAAGTCCGCCATCGGACGAGCCGACGCCGTCTGCTACACCGACAACAGCATATATGTCTTCGAGTTCAAGGTTGACGGCTCTGCAGAAGACGCATTGAAGCAGATAGACGAAAAAGGCTACATGCTCCCGTACAAGTTAGAGGACGGCAAGACCCTCGTCAAAGTCGGCGTCAACATCTCCTCCCGGACCCGCACCGTCGAGAAGTGGGTTGTGGGATAATCCGTATTCCCGTGTTCGGGCATATTCATTGATTTGATGGAATATAATGGATATTAACATATTAAAATTTAAATCAAACTAAGATGAAAAAAACAATCTTAGCATTAGGAGCGATCGCGATGATGGCAGCCTGCACACAGACAAAGAACAATCCGTTCCTGGAGGAATGGAACACACCTTACGGCATTCCGCCGTTCGAGAAGATTCAGCTTACCGATTACATTCCTGCCGTCAAGGCCGGAATCGAGGAGCAGAACAAGGAACTTGAGGCCATCCTGGGCAATCAGGAGGCTCCTACCTTTGAGAACACCGTGGCGGCTTACGAGCTGTCAGGCAAGACTTTGACCAAGACGACGGCCGTGCTGTTCAACCTTCAGGAGACAGAAGGCAGCGATGAGATGAACAAAGTTGTCGAGGAGGCCACCGCGCTGATGACCGAGCACGAGGACAACATCTCGATGAACAAGGCGTTCTTCGAGCGTGTCAAGGCTGTCTATGACGCTGACCAGAGTGGACTTACGAGAGAGCAGCAGATGGTTCTCAAGAAGCTCTACCAGAGTTTCACCCGCAACGGTGTGGATCTGGAGGAGGCCGCCCAGGCAAGGCTTAAGGAGATCAACCAGAAGATCGCCGCCGCGCAGCAGAAGTTCGGCACGAACCTTCTGGCCGAGAACAACGCGTTCAAGGAGAAATTCGGTGTTCCAGTCTCATCCTACACCTCCGAAATGACCTCCTGTGAGGACAGAAGCCGCCGCGAGGATATGTTCAAGGCATATTCCTCAAGAGGAAACAATGGCAATGAATATGACAACAAGGCTCTCTGCCTTGAGATTCTGAAACTTCGCACCGAGAGGGCCAAGCTGCTCGGATTCGACAACTTCGCCGCCTACCAGCTTGACAACAAGATGGCCCACGATCCGCAGACCGTGGACGCTTTCCTTGACAAGATCATCGGCCCGGCCGTAAGCAAGGCCAAGGAGGAGATCGCTGATATGCAGAAGGTTATGGACGAGGATATTCAGGCAGGCAAGGTGGCCGCAGGTTCGAGGATCGAGCCTTGGGACTGGTTCTACTACGCCGAGAAGGTACGTCAGCGGAAATATTCATTGGACGAGAATCTGACGAAGCCATATTTCCGGATGGAGAATGTCCGCAACGGCATATTCTTCGCCGCCAACAAGCTTTACGGCATCTCCGTCGAGCCGCTGAAGGATGTTCCGCTCTACAACCCTGCCGTCGAGGCCTTCAAGGTCATAGACGCGGACGGAAGTCTTCTTGGAATATTCTCGACCGACTATTTCCCTCGCTCTTCGAAGAGAGGCGGCGCGTGGATGACGAACTTCCGTGAGCAGTATGTTGACGCCCAGGGCAATGACGTTCGTCCTCTCGTCATCAACGTCTGCAACATGACGGCTCCGACCGACTCTCTCCCGGCCCTCTTCACCATCGATGAGGTTGAGACTGTGTTCCACGAGTTCGGCCATGCCCTTCACGGACTTCTCACGAAGTGCCACTATCCTTCCGTCAGCGGAACAAATGTCGCCCGTGACTTCGTGGAGACATTCTCTCAGTTCAATGAGAACTGGGCCTTCCAGCCGGAGATTCTCGCTGAATATGCCAAGCATTACGAGACCGGTGAGGTCATTCCTGACTCCCTCGTGGCCAAGATTAACAATGCCAGGAAGTTCAACCAGGGCTTTATGACCTCCGAGCTTTGCGCCGCGTCCATCCTCGACATGAAGTGGCACGAACTCACCGAGGAGGATCTCGCGAAGCTTTCCAAGGGTGATCAGGCCGCCAATGTGGCTGATTTCGAGAAGAAGGTCTGCAAGGAGATGGGTCTTATCGACGAGATCATCCCACGCTACCGCACGACCTACTTCAACCACATATTCAACAGCGGTTACAGCGCGGGCTACTATAGCTATCTCTGGGCCGAGGTTCTGGACAAGGACGCTTTCGAGTACTTCCAGCAGCAGGGAATATACAATCCTGAGATTGCGATGAAGTTCCGCCAGACCTTCCTTGAGAAGGGTGGCAGCGAGGAACCGATGACCCTCTACCTCTCCTTCCGTGGCGCCCAGCCTGATCCCGGCGCCCTCCTCCGCGCCCGTGGACTGACTGAATAATAGAACGGTATTCCGATACTAAGAAGAAAGACATATTTATAAGTATAAGAAGGACATCCCCTTTTTGAAATTTTGCACGTTACCAAAATTTTCAAAAAGGGGATGTCCTTCTTATGTCCCGATGATTGAATACTTTTCCGTCGTTCTCTGAGCTTGTCGAAGTGCCGATAATGCATTATACAACCGCTGATAGAAGGGCAGAAAAAACAAAAACGACGGATTTTGCACGTTACCAAAATCCGTCGTTTTATTTTTCTGCCCTTAAGTGCATTGCCAATGTGTTTTACCGACAACGGTTTGATATAAATTTATATGAAATAAAATTGTATAATTTGTAGAAACCACCTATATTTGCGAAAACGAATCTGATGGACGTTCCTTTTGTATATGGTAAAATTGTCGTGGACGAGGACTTTACCGACAGGGAGAAAGAGACAGCCAAGCTTTTGGCGAACATCGGCTCACTGACAAACACGGCGATAATTTCCCCAAGGAGATGGGGAAAATCTTCCTTGGTGTCCAAAGCCATCGGAATAGCCGAGGCGAGCGGAAAAGACCGCTTGTTTATAAGGATGAATATCTTCAAATGCGGTGATGAGCAGGAATTTTATCAGGCTTACGCAAAGAGCATTATGTCGCAGGTCTCATCGACATTGGAGAACATGATGACAAACGCAAAGGAATTTATCTCATCACTTCTTCCTAAGATCGCGGTGTCTGACCCGGCAGGACATTACGAGCTATCATTCGGGCTGGATGTGAAAACCAACCCCATTGGTGAGGATATTCTTGATCTGCCGCAAAGAATCGCCATCAAGAAAGGGAGAAAGATCATTGTCTGTATAGACGAGTTCCAACAGATAGGAGAGTTCGCGGACTCTGCCAGGTTTCAGAAGATTCTTCGCAACCATTGGCAGGAGCAATCCGATGTGGCGTATGTCCTTTATGGAAGCAAAAAGCACATGATGCTGAATATTTTCGGGGAATACAACAGCCCTTTCTACAGATTCGGCGACATCCTTTTTCTCCCCAAGATTTCCAATAAGGACTGGTGTGATTATATAGTTCGCCGATTTTCAAAGACAGGTAAGTCGATAAGCCCTGATGTGGCATCATATCTGGCTGAGAGGGTTGACAACCACTCGTACTATGTGCAGCAACTCGCGCAGGCATGTTGGCTCCGAAGCACAGTGAGTTGCTCCGAAAGTGTTGTTGATTCCGCTCTGGAAAGCATAATGGACTCCTTGAACCTTCAATTCCTGAACACAATGGATTCCCTGACCGAGAAACAACGCAACTATTTGTGTGCGGTCGCTGATGGTGTAGAGCACTTCAGTTCCACCGAAACCTTATCTCGTTACAAACTGGGGACAAACGGGAATGTGCGCATCATGAGAGACGCATTGAGAAAGAGGGACATAATAGATGTGGAAGGGAAACGTGTCTTCATTCAGGATCCGATGTTTCACCTTTGGCTGAAAACCCAGTACCGGACCTTCTGAATATGATCTGGTTGGAAAAGACGTTTTCTGCCGTAAGAGGATATGTTTTTTATTCCATTAAAATTATTCTGCTAAAATAATTTTGGCAGAATAATTTTTGCTATCTTGGAGCGTATTTCCAAACTTTGTTTTTGGTTTATGCTGAATACTTGATATTCAATAATATATATAATTATGAGGAAAATCTTTTTGACTCTCCTATTGGGAGGGATGGCGCTTTTTTCGGTCGCTGAGCCTGTCGAAGCGGGCACAGAGGCGAGGCTGTTGAGGTTCCCGGCAACCAACGGGACGGAAGTTGTGTTCTCTTACGCCGGAGACCTGTTCACGGCTCCGCTCAGCGGTGGCGAGGCACGCCGACTGACCTCCCACATCGGCTACGAGATGTTCGCGCACTACTCGCCGGACGGCAAGACGATCGCCTTCACCGGTGAATATGACGGCAACCGTGAGGTTTACATCATCCCGGCGAAAGGCGGCGAGCCTGTCCGTCTGACCTACACGGCCACCAACGGACGTGACGACCTCGGTGACAGAATGGGACCTAACAACATCGTGATGGGATGGACACCTGACGGAAAGAACATCATATTCAGAAACCGCACAGGCGACGGCTTCACCGGCAGGCTCTGGACGGTCTCTGTGAATGGTGGCATGCCGAAGGAGATTCCTCTTCCGGAAGGAGGCTTCTGCTCCTATTCGCCTGACGGGAAGAAACTTGCTTACAACCGGGTGATGAGAGAGTTCAGGACCTGGAAATATTACCGTGGCGGAATGGCCGACGAGATCTGGGTCTATGACGGCAGGAAGGTCGAGAAGATCACCGACAACCCGGCACAGGACATATTCCCGATGTGGGTAGGCGACGAGATCTATTTCGCGTCCGACCGTGACATGACGATGAACCTATTCGTTTACAACACGAAGACCAAGGCCACGGCCAAGGTGACATCATTCGATGACTACGATGTGAAGTTCCCAAGCACGAACGGCAAGCTCATCGTGTTCGAGAAAGGAGGCTACCTCTATAAGCTGGATCCGGCCACAAAGGCGACCGAGCGGATCCACATCACCCTTGGCTCCGACCTTGTCTATGCCCGTGCCGAAAGGATGAATGTCGGCAAGAAAGGCCGCTCTTCGTTCAGCCTTTCCCCTGACGGCAAGCGAATGGCCGTGACGGCTCGTGGAGAACTCTTCGACGTGCCTGTCGGAAAGGGCATCACGAGAAACATCACCAAGACCCCTGGCTCGAACGAGCGCAGCGCCGACTGGAGTCCTGACGGAAAGTACATCGCCTTCATAGGTGACGGAACAGGGGAGACCGAGGTCTATCTCTACGATGTCGCCGCCGGTGGCGAGCCTGTCCAGGTCACCAAGGACAACGACACCTACATCCGTGACCTCCAATGGAGTCCGGACAGCAAGCACATCCTTTACACCGACAGAAAGAACCGCATCGTTGAGGTCGATCCGTTCGCCAAAACCAAACGGACTGTTCTTCAATGCCCTGAACAGGAAATAAGGGATGTTGAATATTCCCCTGACAGCAAATGGCTTACCTACAGCCGCCCTGCCCCGAACAAGATGAGCGTGGTCTATGTCTATAACCTCGCTTCCGCCAAGGAATATCCTGTCACGGAGAAATGGTACGACTCCAGTTCCCCGACATTCTCAACAGATGGTAAATACTTGATATTCACATCTGACAGGGATTTCCGTCCGATCTACAGCAGGATCGAGTGGAACTTCGCCTACACGGACAGAAGCGGAGTCTATATGACGATGCTCGCTGCCGGCACACCTTCACCGCTGCTCCCGACTGACAGCGAGTCTGTGAATATTTCCGAAGATAAGAAGGATGAAGCGGCTCCGGCGGAAGCCGCCAAAGACAAAAAGGCCGCCAAGGCTTCTAAAGACGCCGGCAATGCTGCTTCCGGCAAGAAGACTGTGGACGTGAAGATCGACATCAATGGCCTGCTAGACAGAACCATAAAACTTCCTGTAGGAGGCTCACGCTCATATTTCTCTGACGGCAAGAAGCTCTGGTACAGGGATGGTCGCGGCACTCAGGTGCTTGATTTCGAGACCGGTAAGTCTGAGCAGTGTTCTGAAGGAATGGTCATCTACCGTCCGGGAGACAAGAAGGCACTTTCGACTGCCAAGGGCAAATGGACAGCCGTCAGCTTCCCGTCCGCGAAAGTCGGCGGAGGCGAGGCAATCGACCTTGACAATATGTACACGACAGTGGATTACGTCCAGGAGTGGCCTCAGATCTTCGACGAGGTCTGGAGAGCGTTCCGCGACGGCTACTATCTTGAGAATATGCACGGCCGCGACTGGAAGGCCGTCAAGGAGAAGTATGCAGCTCTCCTGCCTTATGTCAAGACCCGTCTTGACCTCAATTACGTGATCGGCGGAATGATCGGCGAGGTCGCCAGCGGTCACGCCTACGTCAATCCGGGCGACTACCCTAAGCCTGAGCGCATCCCGATGGGCCTTCTCGGTGCTAAGATGAGCAAGGACAAGAGCGGTTACTTCAAGATCAATCACATTTACTCCGGCGCTGTCTATAGGAACGAACTCCGCTCACCGTTGACCGAGCCGGGAATGAACATCTCCGAGGGCGATTTCATCACGGCCATTGACGGTCAGTCGCTTAAGGATGTGGACAACATCTACAGGCTTCTCGTCGGCAAGGCCGGCAAACTCGTCGAGTTGACGGTCAGCAAGTCAGCCGCCGAGGGAGGCCGCAAGGTCGTTGTCAAGCCTATCGCCGATGAATATCCTCTTGAACACTACGAGTGGGTGATGAGGAACATCCGCACCGTCGAGGAGAAATCCGGCGGCAAGGTGGGCTACATCTACATTCCTGACATGGGGCCGGAGGGATTGAACGAGTTCGCCCGCTGGTACTATCCTCAGCTTGACAAGGAGGCCCTCATCATCGACGACCGCGCCAACGGAGGCGGAAACATCTCTCCGATGGTCATCGAGAGGCTTCTTCGCAAGGTTTACAGGATGACGATGTACAGGAACTCCAACCAGAACGGAACTATCCCGGAAGGGACTCACACCGGTCCTAAGGTGCTGCTTATCAATAAATATTCAGCCTCGGACGGCGACCTCTTCCCGTGGAGCTTCAAGGCCAATAACCTCGGGACCGTGATCGGAACGAGGACCTGGGGCGGAATCGTGGGCATCAGCGGCTCGCTGCCTTATATGGACGGAACCGACGTGCGCGTGCCGTTCTTCACCAACTACGACGCGGCGACGGGCCAGTGGATCGTCGAGAACCACGGTGTCGATCCGGACATCCTGCTGGACAATGACCCGGTCAAGGAATATGCCGGTGAGGATCAGCAGCTTGACAAGGCCATTGAGGTTGCCCTTCAGCAGATCAAGGACCGCAAGCCACTTCCGAAGACCCCGGCTCCACGTACCTTCGTGGATCTTGGACTGCCTCAGATCAAGTAACGGATTACCAAGACACTGAAATCAAGACACTGAAATATGAAGACAACAGGAATCCGGCCGGCCATTCTGGCGGCAATGTTTATTGGTCTTACATTGGGTTTATGCGGATGTGGCGCGGCCACGGCGCCGGAATCCCTCCGGTGCGAGTACCAGGAAGGCGACGACATCGTGATTGACACCCAGGCCCCAAGGCTCTCCTGGATAAACAACACGACCCAGACGGCGTGGCAGGTGCTGGTGGCGACGGACAGGAATGCCCTCAAGGAAGGCAAGGCCGACATCTGGGACTCTGGTAAGACGGTTGGCGCCGAGTCGCATCTGGTGGCATATTCAGGCCCGGCTATGGAGTCCATGAAGAACTATTGGTGGACGGTCAGGATCTGGGACGGCAAGGACAAGGTCTCCGCCTGGGCGAGACCTGCCCGCTGGACGACCGGAATGTTCAGCGAAAGTGACTGGCGGGCGAAGTGGATAGGTGCCTCATGGCAGGATGACAGCGTTCCGGAGGCGGACAACTCCGCACCCATATTCAGAAAGGAATTTACTGTCAGAGAGGGGCTTGTCCGTGCGAAGGCATTTGTCTGCGGACTTGGCTGGTTCGAGATGTCCATCAACGGCGGCAAGGTCGGAGACGATTATTTCGTTCCTGGCCTGACTGACTACACGGCCAGACCGGCGCTTCTCACCAATCCGCGGATCCCTCTGGAGCCGGAAGTCACCGCCTACAGAACCCTGTATCTCGCCTACGACATCACCGACATGCTCGGCAAGGGGGCGAACGCCGTCTCGATGCTCCTTGGGAGCGGCTATTTCCATGAAGGGTTGTTCAACAACAACACCATAGCGAACTACGGCTACCCGAGGTTTATCCTGCAGATGGCGCTTGAATATTCAGACGGAGGCATTGAATATGTCTGCTCGGACACCACATGGAAGGAGGCTCACTCTCCGGTCGTGTTCAGCAACCTCTACCAGGGAGAAGTCTATGATGCCAACTTTGAGATTCCGGGATGGAACAAGCCAGGATTGGATGACTCCTCATTGAGCCACGCCGTCCTGAAGGAAGCTCCGCAGGGCAGGCTGACCGCCAACATGGGACCGACTGACAAGGTGCTGGAAACCCTTAAGCCTGTCAGTTTCGAGCGTCTGGAGGACGGCACGTTCAAGATTGATTTCGGTAAGGTCATCTCAGGATGGGTCAAGCTGGACGGCGTGAATGTCAGGAAAGGAGACACACTGAGGGTTAACCACCTGTCCGAGTATCCGGCCGGCAGGTGTGAATATGTCTGCGCTTCCGACGGCAAGGTCACGACAAGCCCTCGGTTCACCTGGTACGTGTTCCGGGAGGCGATAGTCTCCGGGATGGAGAACCTTGACGTCTCACAGGTCGTGGCAGAGTCGGTCGGCAGCAATGTGAAGCCTGACGCCGAGTTTGACTGCTCGAATCCGTTGTTCTGTCAGATCGAAAAGATCTGGAGACAGTCGCAGGTGGACAACATGCATGCTGGAGTGGCTTCCGACTGCCCTCACCGGGAGAGACTTCCTTACACCGGCGACGGCGAGGTAGCCATGCCGATGGTTCTCGCCAACTTCGATGCCGCCTCCTTCTACAACAAATGGATCGGCGATGTCAAGGGCAGTCAGAATCCGGAGTCAGGCTATGTTCCGAACGGCGCTCCGTGGGAGCCATGCTGTGGAGGAGGCCCGGCCTGGGGAGCCGCCATCTGTGTCATGCCTTGGGAGTTCTACAACAGCTACGGTGACAAGACGCTTCTCGCCGACTGCCTCCAGCCGATGAAGGATTTCGTGCGCTACTACGACACCTGGCGGGCAGAGGACGGCACCTCGTCCTTCCACAAGCCTACGCCTCAGGGCGCGCCTCTCTACTGGTACAACCTCGGCGACTGGGCTCCGGCATTCGGCCTGCCTCAGGACGAACTCGTCCACACATTCTTCTATTGGTTGTGCGCCGACATCACATCGAAAGCGGCCAAGGTGCTTGGAGACGAGGCGGGAGCCGCCGCCTATTCCGCCAAGGCCGAAGGAATCCGTGACGCCTTCAACCAACGGTTCTACGATCCTGAGACAAAAAGCTACGGGGATTTCGGCTCCAATGTCTATGCCTTGTACATGGGTGTTCCCCGCGAGAGACTTGAGGATGTGCGCGCCACACTCCGCGACGAGCTGATGGTCAAGTACAACGGCCATGTCAATGTGGGATTCGTCGCTCACCGCTTCCTTTATGAGACGCTTGCCCTGAACGGAATGAACGATGTCGCTTGGACGCTCCTCAACCAAAAGGACTTCCCGAGCTTCGGATGGTGGCTTGAGCAGGGTGCGACAACCACGTGGGAGCAGTGGAACGGCAACGATTCGCGCAACCATCCGATGTTCGGTGGCGGTCTCGTCTGGTTCTACAGGATGCTTGCGGGAGTGCGCACTGATCCGGAAGAGCCTGGCTACAAGCACATCATCATCCGTCCGGTTCCAGTCCGTGAGCTGGGCGAAGTCTCCTACACGACGGCGACTCCTTACGGAACGTTGGTCTCCAAAGTCACGGTGGACGGTGACAAGGTACGCATGGAAGGCCGGATCCCTTTTGGAACCCACGCCACGGTCTATGTCCCGAAAAACACGGATGCCGCCATCCTTGACCCGCAGGACGACTCCAGCTACGAGATCCACAGCATCGGCCCTGGAGCCTATTCCTTCTGAGGTACCTGTCGTGCAGGCCGCCTTGAAAATCCCGTTCCCGTTCGTCGACAAAAAATTTGCAGTCTGAAAGGATTTATGTAAATTTACGGGATTGTTTAAAACGAATTTTCAACACGACTATGGGAGGCAGGAAAAAAGTGATCATATTCGCTGGCCTTGGTGGGCTGGCGATAGGTGTGTGCGCCATGCTGGCGGTCGGAGGGGCGATGAGCCGCACTTCCACCAACGAGTATTGCATGAGCTGCCACTACCACGAGCAGGCTGATGCGGACTGGAAGAAGTCCGAGCACTACAACAGCGAGAGCGGTGTGGTGACGGATTGCGCCTCCTGCCATCTTCCTCCGAAAGAGAACGGCTACCTTCGCTACTACATGATCAAGGCCAGGATGGGAGCCAAGGATCTGTGGGCCAAGATGACCAAGGATAAGGACGAAATCAATTGGGACTCAAAAAGAACCCTTGAGCACGGATCAAAAATCGTTTACAACGAATCCTGCGAGAAATGTCACGTCAATCTTTTCCCGACCGGAATCACGGATGACGGCATCACGGCTCATCTTTACTACGAGGAAAACTCCAGAAAACTGAATCTCCAGTGCATCAGCTGCCATCTGAACACTGGCCACGACATGCCAGGCTACGAACATAAGAGGCTGGAAGGCAAGGTGATGGACACGGGAGGCGGTGAAAAGTACGACAGCGTGGCTGTGGTGGCTTCATTCGCGAACTTCACGGAAACGGTTCCCGGTACGACAGCCGCGATCAGGATGGTCGCTGTTCCGGGAGGCGAGTTCACGATCGGCAGCCCGGACAACGAGCCGTTCCGCGCGGCGGACGAAGGACCTCGGAAAAAAGTAAGAATATCTCCGTTCTTCATGGGCGAGGTCGAGGTGACCTGGCATCAGTTCTGGGCGTTCTACAACGAGACAATGTCAGAGGGCAGAACCCCGCCGGAGAAGATCTACGCCAACAACAGCCGCCCGGATGTGGATGCCGTCAGCGGCCCGACACCTCCGTTCGGATTCCCGGACCAAGGCTGGGGAATGGGCGAGAGGCCGGCGATCACGATGACCCACTACGCGGCGGAGACCTTCTGCCAGTGGCTTTCGCTCAAGACGGGACGCAACTACCGCCTCCCGACCGAGGCGGAGTGGGAATATGCCGCTCGTGGCGGCACCCAGACCCCGTACTTCTTCGAGGGAAGTCCGAAGAAATATTCAAAAGAAACTTTCTGGAACAAGCTTTTCGGGGCTGACACCACCTCGATCGCAAGTTATGTGGTCTATTCGGAGGACAGTTTCGGCAAGACTCAGGAACCTTCCGAGGTGAAGGCCAATCCGTTCGGGCTTAAGAATATGCTGGGCAACGTTATGGAATATTGCTCCGACCGGTATGCCGCTGATGCATATTCAAGGATCGCCGACGGCGCGCTTGATCCGAAGGGTCCGGAGAGCGGCGATGAGTTTGTGGTCCGCGGCGGGGCATATTCAGATGACGCCTCGCTTGTCCGCTGCGCCGCCAGAGCCCACACCAAGACTGATGACTGGCTCCGCACTGACCCGCAGAATCCGAAGAGCATCTGGTGGTACTCTGACATCAAGGGTATCGGTTTCAGAGTTGTGTGCGATGTCCCCGATGGAATTTTATAATTAAATAACATATAGACTATCAATAAAATGAGCAACAAAATGGACAGAAGATCCTTTCTTGGCAAGAGCGCCAAGATCGGTGTCGGTTTGGTAGGTGGCAGCGTCCTGCTGTCAGCTTGCGCAGGTGGTGACAAATCCGGTAAGATGACTCCCCTCAGGCAGCCGGGCGAGTACTATGTACCCGAGCTTCCTGACAAGGCCATTGACGGAAGGGAACTTAAGGTCGGAGTGATCGGATGCGGCGGTCGTGGAAGCGGTGCCGTTGAGGATCTGCTGAATGCCGCCGACGGGATCAAGGTGACGGCTTTGGGCGATGTGTTCGCTGACCGCCTCGGCAGCCTCCGTGACAGCCTGAAGGACAAGTGGAGCCAGGAAGTTCCGCAGGATCACTGTTTTGTCGGCTTCGAGGCCTACAAGCAGGTGATAGACTCCGGCGTGGACATGGTGATTGTCGCCACTCCGCCGGTCTTCCGTCCGACGCATTTCCAGTACGCTACCGAGAAGGGGGTTCACTCCTTCCTTGAGAAGCCTATCGCTGTGGACGCCAAGGGCTATCGTCTGATTATGGCGACGGCGAAACAGGCTGAGGCCAAGGGGCTTAGCGTGGTGACCGGAACCCAGCGCCACCATCAGAGACCTTACGTGGAGTCTTTTAAGAGGATCCAGGAAGGAATGATCGGCGAGATCACCGGCGGCAACGTCTACTGGAATCAGGGAATGCTATGGTACAAGGAGCGTCAGCAGGGCTGGAGCGACATGGAGTGGATGATCCGTGACTGGGTCAACTGGAAGTGGCTCTCAGGCGACCACATCGTCGAGCAGCATGTCCACAACATCGACGTGTTCAACTGGATGATCGGTAAGCACCCTATTAAGGCGACCGGTTTCGGCAGCCGCCAGCGCCGCGTCACCGGCGACCAGTACGACAACTTCAGCATTGACTTTGAATATGAGAACGGCGTCCATCTGCACAGTATGTCGCGTCAGATCGACGGTTGCTCGACCAACATCAGCGAATGTGTCCACGGAACGAAGGGCTACTGGAGCTCGGAGGATTTCGCCATCCGTGATCTTCAGGGCAATGTCCTCTGGCAGTTTGACTTCGAGGCTGAGAAGGCTCAGTACAAGCAGACCAATCCGTACGTGCTTGAGCATGTGGATTGGGTGAACCACATCCGTAAGGGTGAGGCTCATGTGGAGGCCGGAGAGTGTGGCATGTCTTCTCTCTGCGGTGTCATGGGCCGTGAGTCGGCCTACACCGGCAACACCATCACCTGGGACGAGATCAGCGCCGCCGCTCTGGATTACCTTCCGGAAAAGCTTGAGATCGGCAAGATGGACATGAGCAAGTACACTGTCCCGGTCCCTGGAACTGAAAAGTAAGGATCTTGCGTCAATAATTACCATATTAAGAGGGTGACTAAAGAAGCTTTTTTGGTCACCCCTTTTTGATGTGTCGGGAATCCAACAGCCATTTCCAGGTTGGTAACACTTCTATGGTTCCATGCTTGTCAGTGATGCTGTTCTCTTCGTCGTAAGTGAGAATCAAGCGTCTGCGGCAAGACAGATGACCCGGTAACTTGCTGAGAGCCTCTGTCTCACGCTTTCTGGTTTCATCGTCAAGTAAAGAATAGCTGACTTGAATGGCCAGTTCATCTTCCGGGACGTAGAAATCAACTTCATAACCTGTCTTGTAAAAGAATACCCGCTCATTGTCCATGTCATGTCCATAGATGCGGAACAACTGGAGAGCGACAAGATTCTCCAGAAGCATGGTGTCTTTGTCGATGAGGAACAAGCCAAGAATGCCCGTGTCAATGAAATAGTACTTGCAGTTGCTTTCTTTGTCCGCCAGACTTGTCGCATAGTTTCTGACGCGCATGAGCAACCATGCGTTTTCGCAATATTCCACATACTTGATGGTTGTCGCGAGGCTGAGTTTACCGCCTACACTTGACAAGAGGTTATTGACGCGGTTATAGGAAATAGGCCGGCACACGCTTTCCGCCATTTTCCTGACAAGGATCCGGATCCCGGCCACATTGGTGATATTGTTCCGCGCGATGATGTCCCCCATGTAGATCTTCTGGTAAACACTGCTGAGATAGTCTCGTTTTGCCGGCATCATGGCTGACGCTGGCAGACCACCGTAATGCAAGTACTCGTCAAAACAACGAACAACCTTTGCTCGTCCTTCGGTTGAGATAATATCATTTTCGTCCCATGGGATTCTGTGTGCGTCAAGATATTCTTTGAAGCTGTAGGGGTAAATCTCTGAGGTCAGGAATCGACCACCTAGTGTGGTGTTGATCTCACCGGAGAGCATCTTTGCATTTGAACCGGTGATGAGTATTGTATAATTGGAGTCGGCCATTCGTCGTGCGAACTTATGCCATCCTTCGATGTTCTGAATCTCATCGAGAAAAAGCATAGGACGTTTGCCATACATTTCCTGATGGCATTCCAGCAGTCGATTGAAATCTTCGGAAGTGAAATTCTCAAGCCGCTCGTCCTCGAAGTTCAGATAAAGGATCTCATCCCATCCATGCCCTTCAGCCAATAGTTGTTGGATTCTGTGATAGAGCATGTAGGACTTCCCGGCTCTCCGTACTCCGACAAGAACATAGCAAGGAAATTTGTCAAGACGAACGTCTCGTGGAAACACCACGTAGCGCTCCACTTCTTCTTGATTGTCACGAAGAATCTGTTTTAATACCAGCTTGTCCATGTTCAATGATTGTTAGAACGCAAATATATCGATTGTTTAATTGGTTTGCAAATAATCTGCTATTTTTATTTAATGAATTAAACAAAATTCACGATCGTGTAATGCGTACAAATGTCGGATTGACATAGTTTACCCGAAAGAAGTGATATTTTCAGTTTTTAATTGTATCTTCGCCATATCTGCGAACAAGTAATTTAACAAGAAATATATGAACAGAAGACATTTTCTCTCGTCAGCGGCGATCGGATCAGCTGCCTTGGCCGCGGCCTCTATGCTGCCGGGATGTGCCACTGCATTGGACAAGAAGAAGTGCGTGCCACGTCTTGAGCTGAAGCTCTCGTTTCAGGAAGGAATCGCCCCGGGAAAGAATCTTGGCGAGCAGCTGGATTTCATGGAAGACCTGGAGGTGCGTGGTTTCGAGCCGAACGGACGGAACCTTCCTGCCCGCGTCAATGAGATACGTAACGCCCTCAGCGGACGTGACATCGAGGTCTCTGCCATCTGCGCCGGATTCGACGGCTTCATCCTGGCCGAAGACCCGGCGGTCAAGGCGTCGTTCGACAAATCGATGCGCGAGATCGTGGCCGCTGCAGGTGAACTCGGCTCGGTGGGAGTCATAATGGTTCCGGCTTTCAACGGCCAGACTCCGTGCAAACCCCACACCATGGACACCCGCAACTACCTCTGCGAGCAGCTCCACGACCTCGGAGAGTTCGCCCTTGAGCACGGCACGACCGTGATTCTTGAGCCATTGAACAGAAGGGAGGCCTTCTATCTCCGTCAGGTTGCCGACGCCGCCGCGATCGCACGCGATTCCGACAGCAAGGGCGTGAAGGTGATGGGTGATTTCTGGCACATGTCCGAGGAGACCTCCGACTACGGCGCGCTGACATCAGCCGGCATCGAGTACCTCCAGCACGTCCACATCGCCAGCCGTGGCCGCAGACTGATGCCGGGAGAGGACGGCGCGAAGGACGACTACAAGTCCGGATTCCGGGCGCTCCAGCACATGGACTACAAGAACTATGTCAGTTTCGAGTGCGGCACTGCCGGAGACCGTGCCAAGACCGTGAGGGAAGCCGTCAGACTCCTGTCGGATCAATGGTATAGTCTGTAATGGTTGTCGCAGGTCATACGTTCGGACTGTTGGCGGCCCTGCTCTATGTCTGTCTTCTGGTGGTCATCTATGTTTTGCGTGACCGCTGGCCGCTGTTCAGGCATCTGGCCGGACGGAAAGCCTGCCTGACCTCGATCTCAATCGTGCTGTTCCTGCTGCTCGTCTTCGGGCTTGTACCGCAGGACGGGGGCAGGGACGGTTTTTTCGGCGTTCTCGGTTTCAGGAATATGAGCCGGTCGCCGATCTTCATCCTCGCGTTGCTTCTTTTGGCGACAAGCGTCACACTGAACACGATAGAGGATATTCATAGATTCAGCAAGCATCGCCTCGGGGTGACCTGCGCCCATCTGGGGCTGTCGGTGATTCTGATCGCCGGACTTTTCGGCTCCGGCGGCACCGTCCGGACGGTTATGATCGCGATGCCGAATGTCCCGGACCATCAAGCGCGGAACGAAGTCACTTATGAATATGTCAAACTCCCTTTCGAGTTGACACTCAGGGATTTCTCTGTTTATGAATATTCTTCCGAGGTCACATTGACCCTTCCTGACGGCCGCTCATCAGAGATCAAAATCGCTGTGAACCACCCTGCAAAGGTCGGTTCGTGGTGGATTTACCAGTCGGACTACCTGTCGGACACGGAACGGGGAGAGTTCGCAAGCATATTCAAGTGTGTCTGTTCGCCTTTGTCGGAGGTTTTCCGCATTGCATTGTGGCTGCTGCTTGTCTCAGCCGCGGCGATGGTGTTCTTTGCTGGCTTCAAACCGTCTTTTGGAAAGAAAGGACCATTGTCTGTAAAACTACAAGATGGTGCCGCTCCCTTAGGATGTGAAACTTTCAATGAAAAGGAGGAACGGTTATGAGTTGGGATTCGTTTGTCTGGTTCGCCTTGGCAGCGTCACTGTTCTGGATTTCAGGAGCGATTGTCTCCGTGATTTCCAAACGTAGGCTCCCGGCCGCCGTTCTGACCGGATGCGGCTCTGCCATATTCATGACATTCATTGTCGGGGTCTGGATTTCGCTTGGGCGTCCGCCTCTCCGCACTATGGGGGAGACCCGCCTTTGGTTCAGCCTGTTCCTTTCGCTGATCGGGCTCGTGGTGTATCTTCGTTGGCGTTACCGCTGGGTACTTCCGTTCGGATGCCTGATGGCCGTGATGTTCGCCAGCATCAACATATTCAAGCCAGAGATTCACACTGAAGAACTTATGCCGGCTCTCCGCAGCCCGTGGTTCGTCCCGCACGTCATCGTCTATATGTTCTCCTACGCCGTGATGGGCATCGCCACCATCCTGGCCCTCCGTATTCTCTGGCTGACCCGCCGTTCAGCCGCGGGATCCGCTCCGGCCCCGGGGTCAACAACTCCTGCCACCGTCGATGCGGCCGCAAGTCCCCTGTCACCGTCCCTTCAAGGCGACCTGCGCCTCTGCGACACCCTGGTGCGCATGGGCTGGGGATTCATCACAATGGGCATAGTGATGGGCGCCCTTTGGGCCAAACAGGCCTGGGGTGACTACTGGACCTGGGATCCTAAGGAAACCTGGGCCGCCGCCACCTGGCTCAGCTATCTTCTGTACATGCATCTCCGCCAAGGCTCTGCTTTATCTTCGGTCACTTCGGCAGGCTCAGAGGCCATAGCTCGACAGAACTCGCCAGCCATTGAAGTGGCATCACACTCCAACAAAGCTCTCCATCGCACCCTTTTCCTCCTGATCTTCTCCTTCATCCTCCTCCAGATGTGCTGGTGGGGCGTAAACTACCTCCCCTCAGCCCAAGGCTTCAGCCTGCACACGTATTAGTCTCTAATTATTAAGGGGCATTCCGACATTGCGTCACTTCCGTCGGTTTCTGTTGCCTATTTGGAATCCCGATTTGGAATCCCAGTTTGGTTTTTTGGTTTTTTTATGCCCTCCCTGTTGTTTTATAGATTCTTTTTCCTATCTTGCGCCTTCATTTAAACGTTGTAGGAAGACGATTTTTGGGGATTTCCCCTTGGATTTCATTTCTTGCAGAAAGGCTTCGCTGTTGATTTTGAGGAGACTGAATACACTTTAACTAATAACTAAGTTTAACAAAACCAGGTACTATGAGTAAAAAAATCTGTATGGTCTTGGTCTTTCTGCTGACGATGGCTGGTATGCTGTCGGCCCAGACAAGAACCGTCAAGGGTAATGTCGTCTTCTCAGAGGACGGACAGCCGGCGATCGGAGCCTATGTCTCGGTGGAAGGAACCAAAATCGGTGGAATCACCGATGTCGACGGAAATTTCCAGATTACTGGAGTTCCAGCAAGTGCGAAATTCGTTGTTGTGACTTACCTTGGAGCCAAGGAAAAGAAGGTTGCGATCGCCGACGTGATGAAAATCACCGTTGAGCCGGATTCCGAAGTCCTTGAAGGAGTTGTGGTTACCGGAATGCAGAAAATGGACAAGCGCCTCTTTACGGGATCCACGACAAAGGTCAACGCGTCAGACGCGAAAATCAGTGGTCTTACCGACATCTCCCGCTCCCTTGAGGGAAGAGCCGCTGGAGTGAGCGTCCAGAACGTGTCCGGTACTTTCGGTACGGCACCGAAGATCCGTGTTCGTGGAGCCACCTCGATTTATGGTAGTTCCAAGCCATTGTGGGTTGTGGACGGAGTCATTATGGAAGATGTTGTCGATGTGAGCGCAGATGAACTCTCCTCCGGAGATGTCAACACCCTTCTGTCATCCGCGATCGCGGGTCTCAACTCTGATGACATCGAGAGCTTCCAGATCCTTAAGGACGGTTCCGCGACATCTATCTATGGAGCGAGAGCCATGGCCGGCGTCATTGTGATCACCACCAAGAAAGGAACCACAGGGCAAAGCCGTATAAGCTACACTGGTGAGTACACCTACAGGCTCAAACCGTCCTATGACACTTTCAACATAATGAACTCCCAGGATCAGATGTCCATCTATCAGGAGCTTCAGCAGAAAGGTTACCTGAATTATGCCGATGTCGCCAACGCGGCTGACAGCGGAATCTACGGAAAGATGTATCATCTTCTCAGTGAATATGATCCTGTCACCGGACAGTTCGCTCTCGCGAACACTCCGGAGGCGAAGGCGGCATATCTGCGGGAGGCCGAGTTCAGAAACACTGATTGGTTCGACCTCCTTTTCACCAACAACATCCAACATAACCACTCTGTTTCAGTGTCGTCAGGTAACGACAAGGCGCATTACTACGCTTCCATCAGTGCGATGGACGATAGGGGCTGGACTCTGCAGAGCGGCGTTTCCCGCTTTACCGCAAACCTCAACACGACTTACAACATCAGTAAGAAACTGTCCGTTGCCATGGTGTCAAACGCTTCTTATCGTAAGCAGAAGGCCCCGGGAACCCTTTCCTCCAACATCGACGCTGTCTCAGGAGAGGTGAAACGTGACTTCGACATCAACCCTTATTCCTATGCGCTCAACACCTCAAGGGCTCTTGACCCTAATGAGCGGTATACGAGGAATTATGCCAAGTTCAACATCTTCGATGAGCTGGACAACAACTACATTGACCTGTCCGTGTCGGATTTCCGTCTTCACTCGGAACTTACCTACAAGCCGTTCACGCACCTTGAGCTCAAGGCCCTCGGCGCGGTGAAGCACACGGCCACGTCATCGGAGCATCATATTCTCGATAACTCCAACCAGGCAATGGCCTATAGGGAGATGGGTACTTCCACAATCAGGAAGAACAATCCTTTCCTTTACACGGATCCGGATGACATCTATGCCCTTCCGATCACAGTGCTTCCGGAAGGAGGTATCTATGAGCGCCAGGACAATGCCATGACAGGATGGGATTTCCGCGCCTCCGGCAACTACAGCAACACTTTTGCCCAGGATCACATCGTCAATCTCTACGGTGGTATGGAGGCGAACAGCGTTGATCGTCATTCCACATGGTTCAGGGGCTGGGGTATGCAGTATCAGATGGGTGAGATTCCAAGCTATGCCTACCAGGTCTTCAAGAAGGGAGCCGAGGACAATGCGGAATACTACACTCTCAGAAACCGCCATGAAAGAAGCGCGGCCTTCTTTGTCAACGGAACATATTCCTACAAGGGAAGATACACGCTCAATGGAACGGCTCGCTACGAAGGCACCAACAAACTTGGAAAGAGCCGCTCGGCGCGCTGGCTTCCTACATGGAACGTCTCCGGAGCATGGAACGTGCATGAGGAGAATTGGTTCCAGAATGTTCCGGTAGCCTCGCACCTTTCCCTTAAGGCTTCCTATTCGCTTACCGCTGACCGTGGTCCTTCGAGCGTGACAAACTCCTTTGTGGTCATCAGGTCTGAGAATCCTTGGCGTCCTTTTACCTCTGTCAAGGAGAGCCAGATGTACATCTCCTCTCTTGCCAACTCCGATCTTACCTACGAGAAGAAGCGTGAGTTCAACGTCGGGATTGACCTTGGTCTGCTTAACAATAGGATCAACATCGAGGCAGACTGGTACACCCGTGACAACTTTGACTTGATCGGTCTTGCCAACACCGCCGGTGTGGGCGGAGAGGTCCGCAAGTATGGAAACATCGCCTCCATGAAGTCTGACGGTGTGGAGTTGACCATCTCGACAGTCAACATCAAGAAGAAGGATTTCTCATGGACGACCAACTTCATCTATTCGCACACTCACAACGAGGTGACGGATCTGAAGACTTCCAAGCGTGTCATCGACCTTGTCTCCGGCTACGGTTTCGCCCAGGAAGGCTATCCTGTTCGCGCCATATTCTCGATTCCATTCAGAGGCCTCAACGAACAGGGACTCCCTACATTCCTCGATCAGGACAACAATATCACGACAACGGGCATCTACTTCCAGACCTCGGATCCTGAAAAACTCAAGTTCCTTGAATATTCAGGAAGCGCGGATCCTACAGATGTGGGTTCCCTCGGGAACATCTTCAAGTACAAGGGACTTTCGCTCAACGTGTTCATCACTTATTCGTTCGGAAACGTCGTTCGTCTTGACCCAGTGTTCAGGAGATCCTACAGTGACCTTGCCTCTATGCCGAAGGAATTCAAGAACCGTTGGACTGTTGCGGGAGATGAGAACATCACCACAATTCCGGTCATCGCCAGCAAGAACCAGAATCATAACGACACTCACTTGAATTATGCCTACAATGCCTACAACTATTCGACCGAGCGAATCGCAAAGGGAGACTTCATCCGTATGAAGGAGATATCAATCGCCTACTCCCTCCCGAAGAGCTTTGTCGAGAAGTTGAAGGTGAAGGACGCTTCCGTCAAGCTTCAGGCTACAAACCTTTTCCTTATCTATGCTGACAAGAAGCTGAACGGGCAGGATCCGGAGTTCTTCAACACCGGTGGAGTTGCCGTTCCGGTTCCTAAGCAGTTTACCCTTACCCTTAAACTCGGACTATAAAAAGAACACTATATGAAAAGAATAAGTCTAATAATAATCAGTGTCCTTGCTGTTCTTCTCGCATCCTGCGACAAGTTCCTTGACGTGCTGCCAGACAACAGGGCAGAGATTGACAGCGAGCAGAAGATTCAGAGTCTTCTCACCTCGGCCTATCCTGACCACGACTACATTATGGTCACGGAAATGCTTTGTGACAACGTTGACAAGTTCAACAACACCAATGTCAGCGGTCAGTTTTTTGAGCAGCTCTGGCATTGGGAAGACATCACGGAGTCGAACAACGAATCGCCGGAAAACATCTGGGGATCTTTCTATCAGTCAATATCTTCGGCTAATCATGCCCTTCAAGCCATCGAGCAACTGGTGCAGGATAACGGTGGAGAGTGGACAACCTCCCTTCGTCAGGAAAGGGCCGAGGCTCTTGTCTGCCGTGCCTATTGCCATTTTATCCTCGTGAACGTCTTCTGCATGAACTATAACCAGGCTACGAGTTCCAAGGATCTTGGAATCACCTACATGGAAGAGCCGGAGACCACCCTTGCGCCGAAGTATTCCCGCGGTACGGTGGCAGAGGTCTATGAAAAGATCGAGAGGGATCTTGAAGAGGCGCTTCCGGAAATCAATGATTCGTATTACAAGGTGCCGAAGTACCATTTCAACCCTAAGGCGGCCTACGCCTTTGCCTCCCGGTTCTATCTTTACTATGAGAAATGGGACAAGTGCGTGAAATATGCGGACATGTGCCTTGGCACGGCTCCGAAGACCATGCTTCGCGACTACACCAAACTTGCGGCCAACAGTACCTCGTTCGCCGCCGCCAGTAACCTCTACATCGCTGCGGAAGAGAACACCAATCTGCTTCTCCTCACGGCTTATGCCGCTTTGGGAACGACTTTCGGACCGTACACCACCAACAAGAAGTTCGCCCACGGGAACTATGTCGCCGAGAACGAGACCGGAAAGGCTCAGCAAGTCTGGGGTGAATCGACGGACTATTATGTCCCTATGAAGTCTTATTCGGGTACAAACCGCCAGTATGTGATTTTCTGGAGGCTTCCATACCTTTTCGAATACACGGATCCCGTAGCCGGTACAGGTTTCAATCGCTCGGTTTACCCGGCTTTCACCGCTGACGAGTGTCTTCTCAACAGGGCAGAGGCCTACATCATGCTGAAGGAATATGATAAGGCTCTCGCCGATCTGAACCTTTGGGTCGAGAACTGCATCAAGACGCCGGTCACACTCACGGCTGAGTCTATCCAGAAGTTCTACAACACCATTGACTACTCGTATTCTGACGATGAGGGCATGGTGTCCACCCAGAAGAAGCATCTCAATCCTGCGTTCCAAATTGATGAGGAAGGCTCTGTTCAGGAGTCAATGCTTCAGTGCGTCCTTTCCATGCGCCGCATCGAGACCATGCCTCAAGGCATCCGTTGGTTCGATGTCAAGCGTTACGGAATAGAGATTGTCCGCCGCCAGATGGATGCCCAGGGTGTCCCGGCGACACTTATTGATGTCCTCAAGAAGGATGATCCTCGCCGCGCCGTCCAACTCCCTTCAAGGGTTATCTCCGCTGGCATGACTCCTAATCCTCGCAACAAATAATTTGTCCGGCAATATGAAAAAGAACATTATAGTATTCATGATCCTGATGGCTTCCGTGTTTGCTTTCTCTTCCTGCAACAAGGATGAGATGAGTTCCGAATCCATCATCACTGTGGACAAGGTTGAATACACTCCTTTCGACCTTTGGCTCAACAAGTATTTTGTTGACACTTACAACATCCAGTTCAAGTACCGTTACGAGGCGATCGAGGCTGACTACAACTATTACACGGTACCGGCAGACTATGACAATTCCATAATCCTTGCCCATCTTGTGAAGTACCTCTGCCTTGAGGCCTACGATGCTGTCGGCGGGATAGAGTTCACACGCGCCAACTTCCCGAAGATGATCTTCTGCATCGGTGACTATGAGTACAAGAACAATGGCACCATCGTACTCGGTACCGCCGAGGGAGGACGCAAGATTCTTCTTACCGGAGTGAACTATCTGGATGGTTATGTCAATGACATCAGCATGCTGAACAAGTATTATTTCAAGACGATACACCACGAGTTCACGCACATTCTCAATCAGACCAAGGACATGCCGACCTCCTACCAGTTTGTCACGCCAGCTGATTATGTTGCTGACGAATGGAATAGTGACCAGTTCAAGAAGGCCGTCACCGAAGACGGGAAGGGCTATCTGCAGAAAGGATTCATCAGCGCCTATTCGCAGCATTCCTACGGGGAGGATTTCGCCGAGATTCTTTCCATCTACCTTTGCTACCCTTCTGAGACATGGGAGGAATGGTTCGAGCAGGCTGATTCCAACGGAGCGGGCGGCTCTCAGCTCATCAAGGCCAAGCTCCAGCTCGTCAAGGATTACATGGCCCAGTCCTGGGGAATTGATCTGGACAAGCTGCGCGCTACAGTACAGACCCGCCAGGCGAATGTCGCCGCAGGCAAGATTAACCTAACCAACATTGATGTAGATTAATTATGAAGAAGTTTTTGTTTATTTCGGCATTGGCATTGGCGGCGTTGTCCGCGCAGTCTTGCCTTTTCGAGCAGGCGGATCTCTTTGAGGAGTCGGCATCCGTTCGTGTCGCGAACCTTATGGAGAAGGCAAAGTCAACACTTGTGTCTTCCGAGCAAGGTTGGTTGATAGAGATCTATCCTGAATCCCACCAGAAGTATGGAGGTTACTCCTTTATAATGCAGTTTGACAACAATCAGCAGGTCACGGTCTATTCCGAGATCGCCGATGGCTCTGCCAGAAGCTATTACAATGTGATTGCCGAGGACGGTCCGGTTCTCACGTTTGACACCTACAATCCGATCAAGCATTACTTTGACACGCCGAACTCCTCCCGCTATCAGGCCTATGAGGGTGAGGTTGAATATGTCATATGCGAGGTGTCCGACGCCCTCGTGAAACTTCGCGGGTGCAAGACTGGGAACATAATGTATCTCCGTAGGTTTTCAGGTGATCCGGTAGAGTATCTCGCGAGCGTCACCGCCGAGGAGGAGAACATCATCATGTCCGGTTTTGAGGGCGCAGTCGGAGGAGTGGATATTGTCGCCAATCTCAACATCGACAGCCGTCAGGTCAAAGGCACTGCCGGCGAAAAGCAGTTCTCTACGGCGTATTCGATTATTCCTGAGGGAATCAGGTTCTACACTCCTATTGTGGCCGGTTCGACCGAGATTTCCTCTTTGGCCATATCATCCGAAGGTGTAATCTCTGTTCTTGACGGTGCCGCGAAAGGCACGGAACTCAAGACGGTTTATCCTAAGGGCTTCAGGTTATATGACGATTATGCGGGCAAGTACACATTCACTTTCTCCTCCGGCACATTCCCTGTCGAACTCGTTCCGGCGGGAGATGGCAAGACTTATTACATGAAGGGAATCTGTGGCTGCAACGCCAAGGGTGAATACAACCCGGACGACGCTCCGTATGACATGGTTCTTACCTACAGCAAAGCCAAAGGCAATCTCTCATTGGCGATCCAGAACTTTAAGAAAGACGGTGAGTATGTCAAGTACCAAGGCCGATATGTCGGGATAACGCCTCTGGCCGCTTCCAAAGTCGGAGGTACCTCCGGTTATCTTTCATTCGATGCAGGTGCCGGCATCATGACCGAGTGGAACTGTGATGAGGCCAATCCGGAGTATAAACTTGTCAGCAACGGTATCTACTCCAGACCTATTGACACTTTCTGGCTTTGCACCTACGACGGTGTGACCCAGACTTCGACTACCAGAAAGTCTGGAGGCACACTTCCTGTCGAATATAAGTTTTTCGGGAAAACCCACATTATGTATAAACCGACAATCCTCAAAAAAGTCGATTAGCAATGAAAAAGATAATATTGTTTTTGGCGGCGGCCGCGCTGCTGTCCGCATGTGGAAAGGATGATGTCCGGCCGGAGACCCCTTCCGCCATCGGCATTGTCAAGTCAGACATCGTTTTTGATGCCCTTGGAGGAACGGGAACCATCAAGCTGGCTGATCTGGACGGTCAGGTGACGGCCGTGAGCGCTTCCGACTGGTGCCAGGTTTCGGTAAGCGGCGATGTTGTGACGGTGACCGCTACAGAGAATCATGCTCTTGTAGGACGCGCCTCTCGGATCACACTCAAAAGCGGAGGCAGGTCCGCCTATGTCATCGCGCAGCAGACCGGTATGGAATATTCATTCATCAACACTTCTTATCTTGTTGAGATGGCTGGCGGTGTCGCCGACATTCCCGGAGCGTCCACATTCCCGGTCGAGATTTCGACGGAAGCCGACTGGATCAAGGCTACGGCGGTTGACGGCGGTTACAAGCTTGTCATCAGCGCCAATGATTCCGGTAATTCCAGGGTGGGGACATTCATCATCAAATGTGGCGATGTCGAGACAGTCTACACCATCAGACAGAAGTTCGACAGGGTGTTCTCAGGGGAATACAAACTGGATTACTACACAAGTTCGGCGAAGTCATCCTCAAAAACTCTGAACGTGACGCTTGAGCGTGACGCGGAGGATCTTGACTTGTACTACATAAGCGGGATTTCTCCGGAGAACCACAGGATTCCGGTCAAGTATGACCCTGCGACCGAGTTGCTTTTCATCAAGAACTGTGATTATCTCGGTCCGTGTGGAGAAGGCCTCTGGGAGTACACCATAGTCGGCTATGCGACGAAGGATTTTGAGAAGAATTATGTGTCATATTCAACCGACGAGAAATATAATATCTATTTCTCGTATGAATATAAAGGCGGCAAGTACACCTTGAGCTTGTATAATTCGGCCCCGATGTTCAATAAGGACAGGACTTCCACCGGATTTTCGCTTTACGCTTTCTCTGTCGGCGAGGGAAATACCCTCAATAAAGATAACAGAAAAGGTGTCAAAGTGAGCCTGTACTTCCCGACATTCTCTCAGAAGTAGCTTTAGCTGTAGATTTCTACAAAGGTCTATAACAACGTCCTTATTCAGAAATAACATTTGTTGCTTATTGCAGCCGGCCCCAAGACCGGGGCGGCTGCTTTTATCGCATATAAATCAGTGTAATTGTATGAAAAGTCGTGTTGGCAAGTCGCTGAATGCGTCACAACTTTTTTTAATGTTGTTATTGACCATAGTCTTACTGCCTTCTTGTAAGAATCACGGGATGGACAGTTTGATGTCAACGGCTGATGATATGATGTGGACTAATCCTGACAGTGCTCTTGTCCTTTCGAGAACCGTGGATACTACAGAACTAAGGACTAGATCTCAGAAGGCACGGTACTCTTTACTTTTTTCAATTGCTTTGGACAGGAACTACATTGACACGACAGATCCAAGGGTTATCAGGCAAGCTGTTGATTATTATGATGATAAAGGTCCCGCAGATGAAAAATTCCTGTCATTAAGGTATCTTGCCAGGATTCAAATGAATGCTGGGGAATATGATAAGGCAATTGTTACCTTGTCGATGGCCTTTGAAGGAATAAACGAAGTTGATGATGTCCGGATGAAAGGCTTTGTTTGTTCTGATATGGCGGAATCATATCTTATGACATACAATTATTCGGAAAGTGAACTCTATTATGACAAAGCTATAGCCTATTTTAGGGAGGCGAATGAGTCTGAGAATGTTTTTTTGATGGAGATTAACAAGGCTAGAGCTTGTGTTAGCAATCTGAACTGGGCAGGGGCGGATTCTCTATATAATAAGATAATCAGGGACGAGGACTGCCCTCAATCATATAGATCGATGGCTATGGCGTCCTATGGCCATATGCTTACTATATGTCCGGTACCCATTGAGTCTTTGGCGGTAAGTATGTTTGAAAACTCATCGAAAACATCGGGCTTTGAGTCGCTATCCGTTGTTCAGAAGTGCACTTATGCCTATGCCTTGAAAACTGTTGGCCGAGACGAGGATTCGGATAAGATTTTTTCAATGCTGGACAAAGAGGGGAAAAGTGAGACTCCTGCATATAAATACTGTAAAAGCAGAGTGTTGCTTCTGGAGGGAAACTTTCACAGGGCTTATCACCTTCTAATAGAATCACTGACGGATTCGGACGAAAAGGCTCTCAGGATGCAAAATCAGTCGTCAGCGATAATTCAGAAGAATTATTACCAGATGTTGAGTGACAAAAGAAAGCGGGAATTGTTTGATCTGCATATTAAAATAGTGTGCTCGATACTTACTTTATTTTTAATAATTATTTTAGCTGGAATCGTTATTAATCGTAAGGTTAAGGAATCAAAAGAGGAAAGGCGGCGTCTTGTGTTAATGAAGGAAGTCCTTGACGTGGATCTTAGTGAGAGTCGTAAGACAGCAGAGCAGATGCGAAATGATCTTGAGGTTATTCAAAAGAGTTTTATGAACATCTATAGATCACAGAGTTCTTGGTTAGTACGATTGGCGGAGTTGCTGTATTCTTCACGTAGAAAAAGAACAAACTTGTCAGGTGTCAGAACGGATGTATATGCTTGGGTTAATCAGATTGTGGGGCAAATTAACGTCAATAATGACAAGCAGCACTGGTTTGAAGTGGAACTTGACAAGACATATGATAATATTATGACCTGTTTTCGTGCGGATTTTAAAGATTGGGAGGAAAATGATATCCGTTTATTCAGCTGTTTTGTCGCACAGTTTGATGCCGCTCTTATTCTTATGATTTTTGATTTTCCGAGCAAGGACGCAGTTTATATGAAAAAACAAAGAATGAAAAGCAAAATCAAGAGATGCCCTTCTGGAAGGGTGAATAGATATCTTTTATTCTTATAGCCTTGTTTCATGCATTATAAACTATAACCTAAGAAGACATTTTACCACTTTCAAGCAGTGATTTTATTGTTTTTGGTAATGCGTTTAGATTTAAGGTGTTAGGAGCACACCTCGTTAGGTCTTCGTTTGAGGTGTATGCAATAATATGCTTCTGAGGGTATTGTGAAGCGGTTTTCTTTAATCTAAAACGTTATGTGTCCGTGGCTCATTTTTTCGCTTGTTTTGTCGTGAATGACGAATTTTGCGGCAGAAATTATAAATAATGAAATGATGAGAAAAAGACTATCAAGACTATCTGGCATTTTTGCCTTTATTTTATTCGTGATTTGTATCATACTGCCTATTGGTTTAGCCGCTCAGCAATCTATTGAGGAGAATCTGGATATTCCTATCCGGTCCGTTAAGGAAGATAGTCCTGTTCAGAGACCTCATTCTTTAGACGTGTTGCCGCTGCGGGCGTACTATGACTCAATGTCTTCTTCAATAGTGGTTGTATTCTCGAAGAATATAGGTGATGTTGAGATTGAAGTGTGCAACTACTCAACGGGTAATATTCAAATTGTTATGGTTGCCAGCAGTTTAGGCTCAGCTATTGTTCAGAATGTTTATGAGAAAGGTTGTTATCAGATTCGTTTTACAGTAGATTCGGAATTGCGGTATTGGGGCGAGTTTGTACTATAAATGAATTCGTCAGTTTTTGTCACATAATTAGTTCAACTAAAACAAAATGTTATGGATAAATTTTTAGTTAGATTTGCGCTTATTGCCTGTTTGGCTTTGTTGGCTGGAGTTTCCTGTGGCGAATCGGAAAAGAATGAAATGCCACAGCAACAAGAATCAATTCTGTTGCAACAGTTGTCTCTCTACCAAGAGACTGTGGCGAGTACTCATCCTGTGACCAGAGGTTGGGGGCGTTTCCTTGCACTGGTAAGTTCTGACTTTATAGGAGCATGTGAAGGAGCTGAGAAAGGAGCTATGATTGGTGGCAAGATCGGTACACTCCTAGGGGGAAGAACGGTTGAAGGTGCCATCATTGGCGGTGCTGTTATGGGATTGGTGTCTGGAGCGGGTGCATCTTATATAGCAGATTTAGCGACTTCATCGGAAGCATCATCCTGTGAGATTGAAGCGGGAGCCTTTATTGAACAAGGGCGCTTGGTTAGGGGACAATCTAATGAGGCATCAGAAGGAGAGGCGGATATTGATTATGCAGATGAATTAGAATTGCCTGCCGACGCGATTGCCGTTGGAGCACTTCATAATGAAATATTAGATAATGTAATAAACGCTTTTGATGGTGATGTTGATTTGGCCACTCTTCCACCAGGCCTGGACAAGGATGATGACTTGCCGGAAGATGTATCTGAATTGGAGGCAAGAATTTTTGACTCTCCAGAAATGTTCACTTCCTGTGAAGACTTATTTGGGCGGTATTCGGATAGTGGAATATCCTTTACATCTAATAGTTTAATGGCAAATGTGGCTAATTCTTTCTTGACATTCATAAATAATTATTCTTCCTCATTGAGTGAGTTGGCTGGCCATATTAATAGCTACTATCGTTATATCAGTGCATCGGATGAGCTGTCAGAAGAGGAAAAGAACGGGTTGTATTGCGGTTTGGCTGTCGCTTATTATAGTTATAGGTATTGGAATATAGATAATGAATAGCATCATCTCTCAACGTGTCTCCAACACCATCAACCTTGGTGCCCTCGTACTGATCAGTTCGTTCCTTCAGCACAACAAAGTTGTCCAGTATGTCCTTATGGCTGTGGCGGTGCTTGTAGTGCTGCTAGGACTGATCTCCTTCATCAGAGGCTTGTCTCAAAAGAGCTTCAAGCTGAAAGACTTCTTAGCTCATGAGGATTGTGACTATGTGTCTTTGGGAATATGGCTTCTGGTCGCCAGCCTGTTGTTCTATTTTGGCCATCAGACCTGGGGATTCGTGGCTATTGGAATGGTAATCCTCCTGTCTATAGTCACTTTGGCAGGAAAACTTCTTCCTTCCGGAAAAACTGAATAGCTGATCTTGAATATATCCGCGGAGCCTAAGGCTCTGAGTGTCACCACTACACTATACTGTCCTTCTGCCCGTTACGAGGTGGGAGGACAGTTGTGTTATTCGTTGATGACCATGCGGTTATCCTCTGCGTTGAACAAGGCGATATTCCTCGATTATCGAAGATCGGGAATGAAAATCAGGCATATTCAATCATTCTTGGGGATTAATTGCTAACTTTGCAGGTTGTCGGTTCGCGGAGGCTGTGCGGGCCGCTGAAGGAAGAATATTCAAAACATAACGATATGTACAGAACACACACATGCGGGGAACTCCGCATTGAGAATGTCGGGCAGAAGGTGACCCTTGCCGGTTGGGTGCAGAGGTCCAGGAAGCTCGGAGGAATGACTTTTATCGACTTGCGTGACCGCTATGGCATCACGCAACTCGTGCTTGAGGCCGATGCCGACGCCGCCTTGGTCGAGAAGGCGACCTCTTTGGGACGTGAATATGTCATCCAGGCCATCGGCGAGGTTGTCGAGCGCCAGAGCAAGAACCCTAAGATGGGTACAGGTGACATCGAGATCCGGCTTGAGGCTATAAACATCCTCAACAAGTCCGCGGTGCCTCCGTTCACCATCGAGGACGAGAGCGACGGCGGCGAGGATCTCCGCGCCAAGTTCCGCTATCTGGATCTGAGAAGGAATCCGCTCCAGAAGGCGCTGGCCCTGAGGCACAGGCTTGCCCATGAGGTGCGCAACTACCTCGATGCCCACAACTTCATGGAGATCGAGACTCCGTACCTGATCAAGTCCACTCCGGAGGGAGCCCGCGACTTTGTCGTGCCTTCCAGGATGAATCCGGGACAGTTCTACGCCCTTCCGCAGTCTCCTCAGACCTTCAAGCAGCTGCTGATGGTCGCCGGCTACGACCGCTACTTCCAGATCGTGCGCTGCTTCCGTGACGAGGATCTGCGCGCCGACCGTCAGCCGGAGTTCACCCAGATCGACTGTGAGATGTCCTTCGTCGAGCAGGAGGATGTCCTGAATATGTTCGAAGGCATGATGAGGACGATGTTCAAAAACGTCCTCGGAGTTGACATCCCGAACCCTATGCCTCGTATGAGCTGGTACGACGCAATGGACAAGTACGGTTCTGACAAGCCGGATGTCCGTTTCGGAATGACCATTCACGAGATTACAGACAAGGTGAAAGGCAAAGGCTTCTCCGTTCTTGAGGACGCTGCCTACGTCGGAGCCATCGCGGTTCCGGGCGGTGCTGAATACACCCGCAAGCAGATCGACGAGCTGACCGAGTGGGTCAAGAGGCCTCAGGTCGATGCCAAGGGCTTGATCTACATAAAGCTCAACGCCGACGGTTCCGTCAAGTCCTCGATCGACAAGTTCTACACGCCTGATGAGCTGAAGGCCATCGCCGGGGCCGTCGAGGCCAAGACCGGCGACATGGTGCTTGTGATGTCCGGCGACAACAACCGCAAGGTCCAGACGATGCTGGGTGTACTGCGCATAGAGATGGGCAACAGGCTCGGCCTCCGTGACCCTAAGGTCTTCGCCCCGCTTTGGATCGTGGACTTCCCGCTTCTTGAGTGGAGCGAGGAGGACGGACGATTCTACGCGATGCACCATCCGTTCACCGCGCCGAAGCCGGAGCACATGGACCTGTTCTACAGCAATAGGAAAGAGGATCTGGAGAAGGTCTGCGCCAATGCCTACGATTTTGTGCTGAACGGCACCGAACTCGGTGGCGGCTCGATCCGAATCCACGACGCCGAGGTGCAGAAGAGGATGTTCGAGGTTCTGGGCATTGGTCAGGAGGAGGCTGAGTACAAGTTCGGCTTCATCATCCACGCATTCCAGTTCGGCGCTCCGCCTCACGGAGGTCTGGCATTTGGTTTCGACCGTGTCTGCACACTATTCGCCGGCAAGGAGTCCATCCGTGACTTCATCGCCTTCCCGAAGAACAATCAGGGACGCGACGTGATGATCGACTCTCCGTCCATGATCGACCAGTCCCAGCTAGACGAGCTCAGTCTGGATCTCCGTCCGCAGCAGGAGAAGTAGTTCCCGTCCTGTCGCCGGGTCTGTCGAAGCGATGTGAAACAAAGCATGAAAGTGTGGCCGGATTGTCCTTCGGTCACACTTTCATTTCTCTCACACTCGCGCGGTTCACCAAAAGTGTCAACCATTCTCAGATTAATATTAAATTTGTTTGTTTGGTGCGATAATGCTATCTCAAAAATCTCGTTTTGGTGCATAATGTGGTGATTAAATTTGTTTGTTTGGTGCAGAGGTGTTATATTTGTCTTTGAAAAACAGTGATTTATGAAAAGGAAAATATATAATTCCCTTTTGAGATGGAAAAACGAGGAGAAAGGCAAGGTCGCCCTCCTCGTGGAAGGAGCAAGGCGGGTGGGAAAGAGCTTCATAGTGGAGGAGTTCGCCAAGAATGAGTACAAGTCATATATTCTTGTGGACTTCGCGCACATCGGTAAAGCGATGAAGGAAGTTTTTGATGAGTATCTGAATGAAACTGACACATTTCTTATCTTTTTGCAGAATGTCGCTGGTGTCCAGCTGTACGAGAGAGAGTCATTGATTATTTTCGATGAGGTTCAGAAATATCCAATGGCGCGTCAGGCCATCAAGCATCTTGTAGCGGACGGAAGGTATGATTACATAGAGACCGGGTCATTGGTAAGCATCAATGAGAACACCGAGGATATTCTTTTGCCTTCCGAGGAGAGACCTCTTCAAATGTACCCTATGGATTTTGAGGAGTTTTTATGGGCGTTGGGCGATGAGATGACCATGCCGTTCGTCAAGACGTGTTTTGAGAATCGATGTCAGCTTGGCCCGATGCATCGTAAGGCGATGACCCTGTTCCGGCAGTATCTGATTGTCGGAGGAATGCCGCAGGCGGTTAAAGAATTTGTTGAAACGGGGATATTCCGTAAAGTAGACACGGTGAAGCGGGATATTCTGGCATTGTACCGTCGTAGCATTGACAAGCACGTCAATGGGTACACGGAAAAGGTTAAGGCGGTGTGGGATCAGATACCGGGCGAGCTTCAGAAACATGAGAAGAAGTTCCGCCTTGCAAGTTTGGGTGAAGGCGCGAGATACAGAAGCTATGAGTCATCGTTCCTTTGGCTGAAGGACGCTCGTTTTGTGAATATCTGCAATGGTGTTACGGAACCTCAGGTAGGCATGAGACTGAAACGAGATGACCGGACTTTCAAATGTTATATGGGAGACACTGGGCTCCTGATTTCTCACGCGTTCGATGAGAAGACTATCCAAGGCGAGGAGCTGTATCAGAAACTTCTTCTTGGCAAGTTGGAAATCAATGAAGGGATGCTCATGGAAAACATTGTCGCCCAGATGTTTGTTGCAAGCGGTCACTCTTTGTATTTCTATAGCAATTATTCAACGGTCTCTGAGGACAGGATGGAGGTTGACTTCCTTGTAGAAAAGCCGACATTGACAAACGCCCATAACATTTGCCCGGTAGAGGTGAAATCTGGCAAGTATTCCAGCTTCTCATCCTTGTCAAAATTCCGTGATAAGTTCAAAAAACAACTTCATGTTCCTTACGTAATTTATACCCAGGATTATAAAGAAGAAAACGGATATGTGTTCCTTCCGATCTATATGACACCACTGCTATAGAAGTGGCGACAAATCCAAATTATTTTTTAAGGATTACTAAGTGTCAATTTACCTATCAATTTTGTATATTTGTAATTGAGGCCTTGGCTGTCACGGAGGTTCTGTGGCCGCAGGCAGGGCTTACCGAAGTTCAATCACATAAAGACGTAAGAATATGTTCGCAAAGGAAATCTACATCGCAAGACGCAAGGCTCTGCTGGAGAAGATGGCTCAGACCGCTCCGCAGGGGAAGCGTGGAATCGCCCTGTTCGTGGGCAATGTCGAAGCAGCCGCCCAGTACAAGGACAACGCTTACAAATTCCGTCAGGACTCATCCTGGCTGTACTTTTTCGGACTCGACGAGCCTCGCTATGCGGCGATCCTTGACCTTGACAGCGGCGAGGAGACCGTCTTCGCCGACGATGTGGAGATCGGGGACATCATCTGGATGGGACCTCAGCCATCAGTGGCCTCGAAGGCAGCGGAGGTGGGCGTGGAGAACTCGGCCTCTTATGGTTCGCTTAACGTGGCCGTCACAAAGGCTCTTGCCACAGGCAGGAATATTCATTTCCTTCCGCCGAGCAGGTACTACAACACGATGAAGCTGGCCGCTTTGGTTGGCATCTCCACAGAGGATGTCGCCAGGGTCGCTCCGATTGACGAGGACGGCGGCAAGCACGCCTCCAAGGAACTCGTCCAGGCCGTCATCTCGATGCGACTCGTGAAGGAGCAGTGCGAGATCGACCAGATCGACGATGCATGCGCCCTTGGCTATCGGATGCATACTGTGGCCCGCAACAGCGTCAAGGTCGGGATCATCGAGCAGGAGATTGTCGGCAAGATGGAGGGTGTGACCCTCAGCGAAGGTTGGGGCGTGTCGTTCCCGACAATCCTTACCCAGCATGGTGAGACTCTGCACAATCATATGCACGACAAGGTCATCGAGCCTGGCAAACTGATGGTGATCGACGCCGGTGCCGAGAATAATATGCACTACGCCTCTGATTTCACCCGCACCCTGCCGACCAGCGGCAAGTTCACCCAGAAGCAGAGGGACATCTATCAGATAGTCTGCGACTGCAACGAGTTGGCGTTCAATCTGACAAAGCCGGGAGTCGCCTATAGGGACGTTCATCTGGCCGTCGCCAAGCTGATGCTGGAGGATCTCAGATCTCTGGACATCGTGCGCGGCAATCTGGACAATATGCTTCACGAAGGCATCGCCGGACTGTTCCAGCCTCACGGACTCGGCCACAATATGGGACTTGACGTTCACGACATGGAGGACCTCGGAGAGGATCTCGTAGGCTACGATCCGGATCAGAAACGCTCCACGCAGCTCGGTCTCGGCAGCCTCAGAATGGCACGCCGACTTGTTCCGGGCAATGTCATCACAGATGAGCCGGGAATATACTTCATTCCGGCCCTCATCGAGAAATGGAAGAGCGAGAAGCGCGACAAGGGCTTCGTGAACTATTACAAGCTGGAGCACGACTACCTCGACTTCGGTGGCATCCGTCTGGAGGACGATGTGCTTGTGACAGAGGACGGCGCGCGCCGCACAGGCCCGAACCGCCTTCCGATCCAGCCGGACGATGTCGAGGCCGCCATGGCTTAGGACTATCTTTAGCCTTGAATATTCATGAGCGTTATTGTCATCATCCTTGCCGTGCTGGCGGGAGTGATTGGGATTGTCGGGAGTGTGATTCCCGCTTTGCCGGGTCCTCCCGTCAGCTGGCTCGGGCTGATGATTCTCTATTTCTGGGGCAACGGCACGGACGGAGCGGGTGACCCTATGTCGCTGACATTCCTGCTGGTGTGGTTGGGGATTACGGTGGCTGTCTGCATCATCGACTACCTCGTTCCCGCATGGTTCACCAAACTTACCGGCGGCACAAAGGCTGCGGGCAGGGGGGCGCTGGTCGGTTTGTTGGCCGGTATGTTCATCCCGCCTGTCGGGATCATTCTCGGCACCATTCTCGGGGCGTTTCTCGCCGAGCTGGCCTTCTCCGGCAAGAACGGATGGGATTCCGCTAAGTCGGCTCTCGGAGCCTTCCTGGGATTCTTCTTCGGAACAGGCATAAAGCTGATCGCCAGCGGAATGATGATGTATTACATAGTAGTGTATCTTGCTTGAACATGGAAAATAAGCATTCACAGTTTCTTTCGGCGGTCAGGGCGTTTGTCCCCAAGACCGCGGTCTACACAGACGGACTCAGGCGGTTCGCCTGGGGCACGGACGCCGGTTTCTACAGGCTCGTGCCTAAGATTGTCATCCGTTCGTCCAATGAGAAAGAGGTCTCAAGGATTCTGCGGGCTGCTTCGAAATACGATGTTCCCGTGACGTTCCGCGCTGCCGGAACCAGTCTTTCGGGTCAGTCGATAAGCGATTCCGTGTTGGTTGTCGCCGGCAAGAACTGGGAGAGGTACAAGGTTTCCGAGGACGGGAAACGCATCACGCTTGAGCCGGGGATCATCGGCTCAAGAGTTAACGCCATCCTGAAGCCTTACGGTCGTAAATTCGGCCCGGATCCAGCCTCGATAGGGAGTTGCATGGTGGGCGGTATCGTGATGAACAACGCCTCCGGCATGAGTTGCGGCACCCACGCCAACAGCGACAGGGAACTGGAGAGCGTGCGGATGGTGTTCGCTGACGGATCGGTGCTGGACACGGGGGACGAGGCCTCCAGAGAGGCTTTCAGGGCCGGCCATCCGGATTTCATCAAAGGCATCGAGGACCTGAGGGACGAAATCCTTGCCGACAAGGAACTCTCCGACCGCATAAGGTATAAATATTCAATAAAGAACGTCACCGGACTCAACATATTCCCTTTCGTGCGGTTTCAGGATCCGTTCGACATCATGGCGCATCTGCTGGTCGGCTCCGAGGGTACGCTGGCGTTCATGAGCCAGGTGACGATGAAGACCTTGCCGCTGCCGGCGAAGGAAGCCTCGGCGATGGTCTATTTCGGGACGATAAGGGAGGCGGCGGAAGCGGTGGTGGCGCTGCGGAAGGACATTGACCCTGCTGCGCTTGACGCCGCTGAACTGCTTGACAAAAGGTCACTTGCGTCCGTCGATGACCCGATGCTCAAGGACTATCCCGACAAGGATCTGACCGCGCTTCTGCTTCGCGTGACCGGTGCGGGTCAAGAGGATCTGGATGCCAATGTGAATAGGTTGACGGACGTTCTGCGCGGCTTCTCCACGCTTAAAGGAGCCGACGGTGACGCATTCATATTCAGTAGCGATCCTGCTGTGGCCGGAAAGTACTGGGCCATCCGTTCGGGAATATTCCCGTCCGTCGGAGGAATGCGCCGCGAAGGGACGACCTGCCTTATCGAGGACATCGCCTTCCACATCGAGGATCTGCCTGACGCGACGGTGGATCTTTCGGCGTTGCTGGACAGGCATGGCTACGACGATTCCTGCATCTACGGCCACGCCCTTGAGGGCAACTTCCATTTCATCATCAACCAGTCGTTTGATTCCGAGGCGGAGGTGAGGCGCTATGAGGCGATGATCCGCGACGTGGCGAAGATGGTGGTCGGGAAATATGACGGTTCTCTGAAGGCCGAGCACGGAACGGGTAGGAATATGGCTCCGTTCGTGAAGTACGAGTGGGGCGAGAAGGCGTTCGGGGTAATGCAGCGGGTGAAGGAATTGTTTGACCCTCACGGGCTTCTGAATCCTGGTGTGATCTTCAACGATGATCCGGAGTGCTTCTTGAAGAATTTCAAGGCGTTGCCGGTGCTGAAACCATGGGCGGATGACAGCAAGGCTGTCGAGCCTGAGTTGGCGGAGATCTACAAGAAACTGAACAAATGCATCGAGTGCGGATTCTGCGAGGTGAACTGCCTTTCCTGCGGCTTCACGCTTTCGTCCCGGACCAGGATCGCCACGCAACGTGAGATCACCGCCCTGCGGGAGTTGCCGGATCCGACCGCCTCGGAACAGACTCGTCTGCGGACGCTTGAGAAGGAATATTCCTACACAGGGGAGCAGACTTGCGCCGGGGACGGCCTCTGCTCGACCTCGTGCCCGATGGGCATCAATGTGGCCGACCTGACTCATCAGCTGAGGAGGGTGAATATGCCAGAGGGCTCTTTCGGCCACGGTTTCTGGAACTTCGTCGCCGGTCATTACGCCGGAGTCAAGAGTGGCCTTCGCGGCGCTTTGAGGATGGCCACAGCCGGCGAGACCGTGCTTGGTGACCTTGCCATGAGCGGCCTATGCCGCTGGCTGCACAACGCCATACGTATTCCGCTTTGGACTCCAGCCACCCCTGAGGCCTACAATATTCCTAAATCGCTTAGGGCTTTGGTAAGTTCCGCCGCCTTTGGCCACGATGGCGCTTCGACTGTCTATGCGGCCACGGAACCTGCCAGGTTGGGGAGCCTGTCCAAGCGCCCGGACTCGCAAACATCCGAAGCGGCCACAGGAATGCCGACCGTCTGCAAGGTAGTCTATTTCCCGAGCTGCATCAACCAGATGATGGGGCTTCCGAAGCATCACCACGCCGTGGACAAGCCTCTTGTCGAGGAGATGGTGTCGCTGTTGGCCAAAGCGGGCTATGAGGTCATATTCCCGGAGAATATGTCGTCCCTTTGTTGCGGTACGATCTGGGAAAGCAAGGGTATGCCGGAGATCGCCGACAGGAAGACAGCCGAACTGGAGGAGGCTCTTTGGCAGGCCAGTGAGCAAGGCCGCTACCCTGTCCTTTGCGACCAAAGCCCCTGCCTTCACCGCATGAAGCACAAGATCAAGAAGATGCGGCTCTACGAACCGGCGGAGTTCATCCTTGGTTTCCTGGCCGACAGGCTGGATTTCCACCAGACCGACACCCCGGTAGCCATTCATCTCACCTGCTCGATGCGCCTGATGGACAAGACCGGCAAGATGATTGAACTGGCAAAGATGTGTTCTACTGATGTGGTTGTCCCTGAGGGTGTTGGCTGCTGCGGTTTCGCCGGCGACAAGGGCATGACCCACCCGGAACTCAACAAGTATGCTCTCCGCAAGCTAAAAGACCAGGTCAAAGGCATTCCGGTCGGCTACTCCAACAGCCGCACCTGCGAGATCGGTCTGGCCACCAACTCCGGCATCCCGTACGTCTCCATCGCCTATCTGGTCAACCGCTGCACCACCGCCAAGAGTGTTTAAGGATTATTTCGTATCTTTGTCCCTATGGAAGTACGTGCGAAAAAGGCGCTCGGCCAGCATTTTCTGACTGACCAGAGCATTGCAAAGAACATTGTCGAGGCTCTTGAAGGCCGTCAGACTCTGGAGGTCGGCCCTGGAATGGGAGTCCTGACCCAGTACCTGCTACCGCGTCCGGAACTGGCGTTGAAAGTCATTGAGATTGACGGCGAGTCTGTTGCCTATCTGAAGAAGCATTTTCCGAAATTGGGTGACAATCTGATTGAGGGTGACTTCCTTAAGATGGATCTTGACGGCATTTTCGAGGGGGAATATTCAGTGATCGGTAATTTTCCGTACAATATTTCCTCGCAGATATTCTTCAAGATCCTTGAGCATCGCGACCGCATCCCGGAGGTCGTATGCATGATTCAGAAGGAGGTCGCAGAGCGCATCGCCGAGAAGCCGGGCACCAAGACATACGGCATCCTGTCCGTCTTCCTTCAGGCGTGGTATGACATTGAATATCTTTTCACTGTAGGTTCGGGCGCGTTCAATCCGCCACCAAAGGTGCAGTCCGCCGTGATCCGCCTGACCCGTAATTCCCGCACCGCTCTCGGCTGCGATGAAAAGCTCTTCCGCACGGTAGTGAAGACCGCCTTCGGCCAGCGCCGCAAGACCCTCCGCAATTCCCTCAAGCCGCTGATAAGACCGGATCTCCTGTCCGACCCAGTCTTTGATCTCCGCCCCGAGCGCCTGAGTGTGGATGATTTCATAGCCTTGACTCTCAAGCTTCAGAATCGCTGACCCCTGCCGATTGAGGCTCCCGATGGCAGCCCGCCTGCTGCCCGGCGGCCACTCGACCACTACCAGTCTGTTGCCCGGCGGCTGCCCGCCTGCTGCCCAGCGGCTGTCTGTCTGCTATCTGTCTGTTTGTTGCACGGCGACTGTCCGCATACTACCCGTCTGTTACCCGCCTGCTACCTGCCTGTTGCCTTTTGTGCTGATTTTGTCGAGATTTTCCCCAAGATTCTTGTAAACCAAGAAAAATTTGTATCTTTGTAGTCCAAACAGTGACGAAAGGTTTGACAACCGTTCGGCCAGAACATCCGGAGAGGTGGGAGAGTGGCTGAATCCACAGGTTTGCTAAACCTGCATACGGGTAACCGTATCACGAGTTCGAATCTCGTTCTCTCCGCAAAAAGTGACTTGCAGGCATCTGTAAGCCACTTTTTCTATTTAACGTGAGTTCGACGAATTACAACTAAAAGAGTGACAATTGAATAACTCCATT
>ERZ1031347.72-NODE-72-length-48171-cov-44.706480_pt1 | contig 48171 bp, 34 predicted proteins | sample MGYA00517106_ERZ1031347 | MGnify/ENA primary metagenome ERZ1031347 (study PRJEB33719, sample SAMN04261392) | wastewater metagenome | biome: periurban shantytown; feature: human; material: feces | host: Homo sapiens | place: Peru: Lima | collected 2012-07-19 ...
CAGTTGGGCTTGGCGGCGGCCTTCTTGACCGACTCCGTCATAAACGGAATGGGATCGACGCCGGTATCGGCGATACGGCCGGCAAAGAGCGAGATAATGGACGGTGTCTCGGCGTCAACAGCCTCGACCATCTCGTCGACCTGCGTAGGCGTAAAGATGGTAGTGACGTTGACCTTGATGCCGTCGGCCGAAAGCTTGCGGACCAGCTCGGCGGTGGACTCGCCCTTGGTAGTCACGCACGGAATCTTGACGTAGACGTTCTCGGCCCAGGTAGCGATCTCGCGAGCCTCGACCTCCATGGTCTCGACGTCGTCGGCAAAGACCTCAAACGAGACGGACACATCGGTGATGTGGGTTAAGACCTCCTTGGCAAACGCGCGGTAATCCGTCACGCCGCCCTTCTTCATAAGGGACGGGTTGGTCGTGAAACCCTGAACGTTGCCGTTCTCGTACATGTCGAGCATGCCTTCGAGGTTTGCACCGTCAGCGAACACCTTGATTGCCATCTGCCTGATTCCTTTCGTTAGCATACGGCCGATAAACTGCTAAACACTTTACCTATGTTTATCAAGGCGTGAGCTGCGGGTTTTTATCTTCTCGGCGAACGGTATAAACACCTCAGTGTTTGGATTGATAAATCGATTGAGCATACAAAAGCAGAAAGTCGCAGTTCGAGCAAACGTCAGAACGCGGGATTCATTAGATGAGGCCGAAATGCTGCATCGCTGTGACGGTGCCGTCGTGTGCGACGTCGTCGGTCACGTAGTCGGCGACCGCCTTGACCTCGGGCATGGCGTTGCCCATGGCCACGGCCGTTTCGACGGCGGCGAGCATGCCCAGGTCGTTGCCCGAATCGCCAAAGCCAAAGGTGCGCGCGTTGTCAGCACGACCCAGATACTCCAGCGCACGCGCCACGCCCACGCCCTTGTCGATGCCCTTGGAACTCAGCTCGCGGTTTTCCCCGCCGGTGTTGCACAGCTCAAAATTACGCTCGATAAAGCCGTCGTCGTTGGCCACGCGAGCAAGGCTGGGCGCGTTCAGGCACACCTTGCCCACGCGCAGACGACCGTCGACGCGCATTTCCTCGACGTTATGCACCACATGCGTGCCAATCAAAAACGGCCGCTCAACGCCCGCAGGCTCCATCGAAAAGGTTGCAGCGTTGGCCTCGAAAAGGGCCTCGATGCCGGCATCCGCAACGCGGCGCGCAAGCTCCTCAACAATGTCCTCGTCGAAGCAATCCTCGTGTACCACGCGGCCATCGACCTCGAGCGTGGCTCCCGCCATGGCAACGATGCCCGCGGGGTCGAGCGCACGCAAGCTGTCCGCGATGAGCCACAACGGACGGCCAGTGCAAATAAATGCCTTGTGGCCCGCATCGCGCAGACGATGGAACGCCTCGACGACCGCCTGCGAAGGACGGACCGCCGAAAAGTCCTTATCGGTCATATCGTCGGGATCGAACGACGTCAGCGTGCCGTCAACGTCAAAAAAGAGCACGGCGGAATCAGGGCACGCATCAATCATATGGGTTCCTTTCGAGGATAAGAGCAGACGAAGCATCCATCATATAATGGAGCGACGCAACCAGAGAGGTCACCCATGGAATTTTATGCAAGCTGCCCCGAGGGCTTTGAGTCCGCACTCGCCGACGAGCTTAAACGGCTCGGACTTTCGCATGTCCGCCGCCTGAAGGGCCGCGCCACGTTTGAGGGCGAGCTTGAGCAGGGCTATCGCGCGTGCCTGTGGTCGCGCCTGGCCAGCCGCGTGTTCGTGGTGCTCGGACGCTTTGAGGCGCAGGATGCCGACGAGCTGTACGACGGCGTTTACGACATCGCTTGGGAGAACATCGTCCGTGCGCACGCCACCATCGCCATCACCGCGCGCGGCGTGACCGAGCAGCTGCGCAACACGCGCTTCTCCGCCCTGCGTGCCAAGGACGCGCTGTGCGACCGTCTGGCAGAGGCCACGGGCCGTCGTGCCGACGTCGACGCTGCCGACCCCGACGTTCACCTGCTGCTTTCGCTGCGCCAGCGCCGCGCCAGCATCAGCCTGGACCTTTCGGGCGATCCGCTGTTCAAGCGCCTGCCGCCTGCCGCGACCCGCGCCGGCGAGGGCACGCACGTGCTGCGCCCCGACTACGCTGCGCTGGTGTTGGCGCAGGTCGGCTGGACCGCGCTGTGCGAGCGCGAGCTAACGGCCGACGATTACGAGGACGAAGCCCTTCCTACGCTGATCGACGCCTCGTGCGCCGGCGGCGGTCTGTTGTTGGAGGCCGTGAACATTCTGACCGACCGCGCCCCGGGCGCCGCACGCGAGCGCTGGGGCTTTGAGGGCTGGCAGCTGCACGACGCCGCCCTGTGGGAGCAGTTGCTTGCCGAGGCACGCGAGCGCGAGGCGGCAGCACGCGAGCGCCAGGCGCGCATCGTTGCCGTGGACATCGATCCCGCTGCCCGAAAGACCGCCGAGCGCATGGTCAAGTGCGCCGGATACAAGCGCTTTGTCGATTTTTGCGCCGCCAAGCCCGCCACCGCGCTGGATCACGCGGGCGCTGTCGCCGGTGCCGCCGTGGTCGCAGACACCACCGAGACCCCGCTTTCGCTCATGCACGACGCCATGACGCTGGTCGGTGAGCTGCGCCGCGCGCCCGAGCTTGCCGCGGCGTCGGTCGCCGCACTCACCCGCGACGGATTGCTGGCCCGCGCGCTCCACGCCGAGCCCGAGCGCTCGATTGCCGTCATGCCCAATAACGAGGAGGCGACCGTCGAAGTCTGGCCTTCGCTCGACCACGCCGCCGCGGCGTTTGAGGCTTCGACCAGTGCGGATGCCGAGGCCGAAGTTGCGGATGCCAACGAAGTCAACGACAACGCCGCCGACACCCCCATGCCCGAGCCTGCCGCCACACTCGACCTGGGTGACGGCAAGCCACTGCCCGTGCTCATCCCGGAGTCGGAGCAGTTCGCCAACCGCCTGCGCAAGAATGCCCGTCTGCGCCGCAAGTGGGCCAAGCGCGAGGGCGTGAGCTGCTACCGCGTCTACGATGCCGACCTGCCCGATTACTCCGCCGCCATCGATCTGTACGAGGGCTGCCCGCAGACGCCGGGCCGCTGGCTCGTCATCGCCGAATACGCCGCGCCCAAGACCATCGACCCCGCGCTGGCTCAGGCCCGCATGCTCGACATCCTGGCCATCGCGCCGCGTATCCTGGATGTTCCTGCCGAGCATGTGCACGCCAAGGCCCGCATACGCTCGCGCGGCGGCTCGCAGTACGGCAAGCAGGGCGCCGGCAAGGGCGGCTCGGGCGAGCGCGCCAATATCGCGCGCCGCCGTCTGCCGCTCATCGAGGAGGGCGGCCTCACCTTTGCCGTCAACTTTGACGACTACCTGGACGTCGGCATCTTCCTTGATCACCGCGTCACCCGCAATCTGGTGCGCGAGCACGCCAAGCAGGCGCGCCGCTTCCTCAACCTGTTCGCCTACACCGGAACCGCCACCTGCTACGCGGCCGATGGCGGCGTCGAGGAGACCGTGACGGTCGACCTCTCGAATACCTATCTGGACTGGGCCGAGCGCAATATGCGTCAGAACGGCTTTGTGGGGCCGCAGCATCACTTTGTGCGCGATGACGTGCTCGCCTGGATTCGTGACCAGCGCCAGACGCGCAACCGCTGGGACCTGATCTTTGTCGACCCGCCCACGTTCTCGAACTCGTCCAAGATGGGCCGTCGCACCTGGGATGTCCAGCGCGACCATGTTGAGCTTTTGGCCGGCGTGTCGCGCCTGCTCGCACAGGGCGGGCACGCCATCTTTAGCTGCAACCTGCGCGGCTTCCGCCCCGAGACGCGCAAGCTCGCACGCGCGGGCGTCGTGCTGGAGGACATTACGGCACAGACCATCCCCGAGGATTTCGCGCGCAACCAGAAGGTGCATCATTGCTATATCGTGCGCCGCCTGTCCATCGAGGACGCCATGGCCGAGGTCGGCTTTAGCGCCGAGGAGATTGCCGAGCGAACTGAGGAGCTGCGCAACCCCGAAGCCCGCAAGCCTCGTGCGGCAGTACCCGCGCACGCGCAGGCCGGCAACGGCAAGTCCAACTTTGCCGACAAACCCTCCCCCGCCGGCAAGCCCAAAAAGAAGAAGTTCTACGCCAGCAAGCCCAAGGGCAAATAGACAAAGTTACGGTGGAATAGTTCCTAAAAATGCCTGGTAAAGGACCAAACAGGAACTATTTCACCGCAACTCATATTGAGATGGTGGTTGGCGATCTAGCCTTGGGTGACCAGTCGGTAACCGATGCCCACGTGCGTTTGGATATAGCGCGGATGCGCGGGGTCGGACTCGATCTTCTTGCGCAGCGTGCCCATAAAGACACGCAGGCTCGCCAGGTCGCTCTTAGTTGCCGTGCCCCAAATCTCGTGCAGGATAAACTGGTGCGTCAGCACCTTGTCGGCGTTATGCGCCAGCAGGCACAGGAGCTTGTACTCGATCGGCGTCAAATGCAGTTCCTCGCCATCCATCGTGGCGATGCCGGCATCAAAATCGATATGCAACTCGCCGGTATCGAACGAGCCCTCGGAGGCAACGCCGCCCGTTTGCGCATACGAAAGGCGCCTGAGCGTCGTGCGAATGCGCGCGAGCAGCTCCTCGACCGAAAAGGGCTTGGTCAGGTAGTCGTCGGCGCCGGCATCGAGCGCGCGGATCTTGTCCGCATCCTCGCTGCGCGCCGAGACCACAATGATCGGCATGCCCGACCATGCGCGCACCGACTCCACCACCTTGACGCCATCCATATCGGGCAGGCCCAGATCGAGCAGCACGATGCTCGGCGTCTGCGATGAGGCGGCGGCGATGGCGGCATGGGCGGTCTCCACGGCCATATGACGCAAGCCGTGCGCCTCGAGCGCGGCAACGATTAAGTTGCGAACGGCGGGGTCGTCCTCAACGACCAAGATGAGCGGTTTTACGGCAGAGTTCGGCACAGCGCTACTCCTTATCAAACGAAACGTCGGCGACGGGAAGCTCAATCGTAAAGACCGAGCCGTGCGGGTCCGCCGCGGCAACCTCTATGCTACCGCCATGCGCCAACGCAATGGAGCGGCAGAGCGAAAGTCCCAGACCCACGCTGCGGTGGCTGTCGGCCAAACCGTGGTTGGCGGTGTAGAACGACTCAAAGATCCGCTCGCGGTCCTCGGGCGCAATGCCCGGCCCGTCATCGGCCACCGAGCACGCCACGTGCCCATCGTCGACGCCAATCGAAATCACGATATGCGAGCCTGCGGGCGTATAGGTGATGGCGTTGTTCACCAGATTGACCACCAGCTGCACCATCAGGCGCGCATCGACATTGACAAGCGCCGGCTCATCGCACGCCACCACCTTAAGGTCGTGCTCGCGCACAGCCGGACTTACGTGGCGCAGCGCCTCCTCGACGATATCGTCCATGAGCTCAAGCGTGGTCGACAGGCGCATACCGCCGCCCTCGAGCTTGGTGATGGCAAGCAGGTTCTCGACGGTGGCGTTGAGCCATTGCGCATCCGAGCGAATGGACAGGAGCAGGCCGCGACGCGTCTGGGCGTCGAGCACGGCGGTGCCGGTCGAGCCCTGGTCGAGCAGCACATCGGCATTGCCCGAAATACTGGTGAGCGGCGTGCGCAGGTCGTGCGAAATGGAACGCAGCAGGTTGGCGCGCAGCTGCTCGTTTTTGGCGAGCACCGCCGCCTCCTCGCGGGCCTCCATGGCACGGGCGCGGTCGAGTGCCAGCTCGCCTTCGCTCACGATGGCATCGGCAAGTGTCCGCTCCTCGTGCGTCAGCACGTCGGGCTCGGCAGCAATAGCCAGCACGCCCACCACCGAGGCGGGGTCGCCCGAGCGCACGAAGCCGTCGCCTGTGCGAACCGTCAGGTAGATACCATAAAACGCCGAGCCACCATAGGTGGCATCGAGCGGCGTACCCACATAGGCGGACGCCGAGAGTCGCGGCGGCATCTGCGGCGCCAGCTCGTGCACCGGCGCGGCATCGCCCACGGCCGTGTATGTCGCACGCGGCAGCAGGTCATCGCCCTCGGCGTCGGCGCCGTACCACACGACCGGACAGCCCGAAAGACGCGCCAGCTGCGTTGCCATGGCGTGAACGATCTGCTGCTGATCGGCGCACCGCTGCAGCATGCGGTTGGTCTCGAGCACCATATGCGTGCGGCGGTCGCTGGCGGCAGCCTGTGCCAGGGCGCGGCGCAGGGCCAACGCAATCGAGCTCGACACAAGCGAGACCACGAACATGATGAAGAACATGCCGGGATAGACGCGGTCGATAAGCGACAGCGAGTAGCGCGGGTCGATAAACAAGAAGTTGTAGAGCGCCACGGCGGCAGCCGAGCTCAGCAAGCAATACAGGCGACTCCAAGTAAAGAATGCGCACAGCTGAACGGCGAACACATAGACGATCATGATGCTCGGCGCGAGACCCGGATGGTCGAGCAGCGCGCCCACAATCGTCGCCGCGACCAGCAGTCCCACCGATACGCAGGCGTCATACAGAGGAGTGCGGCGCGTCAGCGTTGTGCGCCGCCACCAAAAGCTATCGGCAATATCGCCGTCCGTACGGACGTCCATCAGCGCCCCGCCCCTCTCTCAAAAACAAAAACCACCACAAAGGGGACAGGCACCTTTGTGGTGGTTTCCCTTGTGGTGGTTCTAAGTGTAAAGCCTTCTGCGACCGGCAGCCGCTAGACAAACAGCACGTGCGCGAGCAGCGCGCAAACGCACGCCGCTCCAAATACCAGTGCCACGATCGAGATCACGCGATCGGCCATGTCCATGTTGGCCCGATTCGTAAAGAACCGATCTTCGGCGGCGTCGACGCGCGCCTCACGCACCATTTCGACCACCGCCTCGCGGCCATCGAGCGCCTTTGCATCCATGTTTGCCTCCCCGGCCTCATGCTTATCCATCAAAAACTAACTCCGTGTAGCCACCGGCGTCTACGGCCGCTCGTTGGGAGCCAGGCGCTGCATCTTATTCACGGCCTTGAACTTGGTGAACAGCGGCACGTACTCAAAGCTCACGTTGGAGTTCTCCAGGCCGTACCAACGCGCGGGCGTGCCGGCGGCGCGGCGGATGATGTACTTGAGCGTGATGGCCGTACGCTCGCTGGGCTCTACATCGCTTTCGGGCGCCAGAAGCTTACGGATCAGGACGAACTTGAACGTGCCGATGTTACCCGGATCCTTGTAGACCGAGTAGTCATGCGTCTGCGGCGGCAGCTCGCCGGTGGCAGCCAGGTCCTGAACAACCTGACGCAGGTAGGCATTGACGCGCTGGTTGATCTTGTAGCCCAGGTACAGATGCACGCGGAACACGTAGTCGGTGCCGAACGTCTCGACCGAATAGGCAAAGGTATGCGGTTCGTCCATGGTCTCGACGTTCACAAACCACCAGGCGTGGGCACGCTTGGGATGCTTGTCCAAGATCGAGTAGACAATATCGCGGTCGATGTAGTCGGTATGGGTGTCCTTGGTCAGGTACACGACGTTGTCGCTCATGCGCTCGTAACGGTCGTCGTCGCGCAGGCGCTTGAGCTGCGGCAGGTAGCTGCGCAGCGGCAGCAGCGTAAACTGGCGCTGCTCGACCGCCGTGCCGTTGTACCAGCACACCATAATGCCCATGATGAGTGCAGCCATGAGGATGGTGAAGTAGCCGCCGTGGAAGAACTTGGTGAGCGAGCTCACGAAGAAGAAGCCTTCGAGCAAAAGGAAGAAGGCCGCGAAGATCCACGGAGCAACCTTGAGCTTGCGCTCCTCGTGCAGGTAGAAGAAGAGCAGCAGCGTGGTGCACATCATAGTCAGCGTAATGGCAAGGCCGTAGGCGGCTTCCATATGCGCCGAGTTCTGGAACAGCAGCACCACGATGACGCAGCCCACGAGCATGACGTTGTTGACCATGGGGATGTAGAGCTGGCCCTTGGTCTCGGCAGGGTAGAAGACCTGCATGTGCGGCATAAGGTCCAGACGGCTGGCCTCGGACACCAGCGAGAATGCGCCGGTGATGAGCGCCTGCGAGGCGATGATGGCCGCAACGGTGGAAAGGCCTACGGCAAACGGGCGCAGGCCCGGGGCGAGCATCTGGTAGAACGGGTTGAGGTCGGCAATGCCCATGAGCTCGGGGTTGGCAGCGTTGTTCATAAGCCAAGCGCCCTGGCCCATATAGGAAAGCAACAGGCAGCACTTAACGAACGGCCAGGTGGCGTAGATGTTGCCGCGGCCGACGTGGCCCATGTCGGAGTAGAGCGCCTCGGCACCGGTGGTGGCGAGGAAGCAGCTGCCCAGAATCATGATACCCGCGTGGTTGTTGGGGCTCAGCAAAAAGGCGATGCCGCGCACCGGGTTGAGGCACAGCAGCACGGCGGGGTGCTGGAAGACAAAAAACAGACCCGTGCCGCCCAGGAACAGGAACCACAGCGTCATGATGGGGCCAAAGGCGTGACCGATCTTGGCCGTACCGATGCGTTGCACCAAAAAGAGCGCGATGATGATGGCGAGCGTAATGGCGACGACGCGGCCCTGGTCATCGCCCAGCACGGCATGGACCGCCGGGATGGTGCGCAGGCCCTCGATGGCCGTGGTAACGGTAACGGCCGGCGTCAGGATGCCGTCGGCGAGCAGCGCGGCGCCACCCAGCATGGCGGGGATGATAAGCCACTTGCCACAGCGCTTGACCAGGCTGTACAGGGCAAAGATGCCGCCCTCACCATGGTTATCGGCGCGCAGCGAGATGAGCACATACTTGATGGTGGTCAGCAGCGTGACCGTCCACACGACAAGGGAGAGCGCGCCAAGCACGAACTCCTCCGTCACGCTTCCGATGCCGCCGTTGCCGGCAACGAGCGCCTTGGTTACATACATAGGGCTGGTGCCGATATCGCCGTACACCACGCCCAGCGTGACGAGCATCGCCGAGATGCTCACAGGAATCGCAGCGTGCGAGGCTGCCTCCTTGGCCTTTTGTTCCATAAGCCGGTTTCCTCCCAACTTTAATGTTCGAAGGAATTATAGGTAATCGGCCCATGTTTGAATGGCACTGTTTTCCCAGCTAAATAAACATTTATACGGCCTTTAGGCCACCGCGGCGATATGAAATGTGACAAAGGGACTGCCCCTTTGTCACATTCGTCATTTTCCAAGCCAGTTTTTGAACCACCATTCCATGGATCGGCTCATCTCGGCCATAAAGGGACTCGTGTGCTTTCGGGTATAGATGTCCACGACGCGCTCCCCCACCTCGCGGGCATGCGGACGGAACATTGCGTCCATCTCGGCCACCTGCGCGTCCATGGTCGCGGCATCCGCGCGGCAGTAGCGCTCCTCGTGCACCAGGTTCACCACGGGGTGCGCGATCGCCGGACGCTCCTTACGGGGCGTGCCGATGATGAGCATCGACAGCGGCATGGTATAGGGCGGCAGATCGAGCAGCTCGGCAACTTCCTCGGCATTCTCGACGATATCACCGATGTAGCAGCTCCCCAGCCCCAGGGCCTCGGCGGCAACCACGGAGTTTTGCGCGGCGATCACGGCGTCCTGGGCCGCGATGGCAAAGTCGCCCAAACCCGGCGCACGGCGGGGCGCCTTGCCCGTGCGCTCGACAAACTCGGGCTCAAAGCAGCCCACGTGCTCAAACAGATCGATCCACTTGGCATAATCGACCACAAATATCAGTGCCCAGGGCGCCTTGGCGATCATGGGCTGGTGGTCGCACAGGTCGGCCAGGCGGTCGAGCGTAGCCTGCTCGCGGATGCTCACGATGGAATACATCATCATGGCGCCCGCCGACGGCGCGCGACTCGCCGCATGCAAAATCGCCGCACGTTGCTCGTCGGTCACCGCCACGGGACGGTCGTTGTCATCATGCGCGAAGGCACGCGTGGAGGAACGGTGCTCCAAGATGTCCAGCACCGCATTGCCCGTAGTCTCGACCGGATAACCGTTCGTATCCACGCCCGCAGCTCTGCCGCAGTACTCGGCGCCCGTCATACAAACCTGCTCACCCATAGCTCTATCCTCGTCAATTCTTTAAGAAGCCTTTACGTTTCCGTGTAATTCCCGTCCATTATCGCGCAGGTCGCTACTACATTGCGCCACACCGCCACGCGCGCGCGTTAATATGGCTGGTTGTTGTGCGCAGCCACCAATTGCAGCGCATATCTTGGTAACAATCGGGTAAACCCCCGCTTTCGTAGGTTTTAGTTTGTGAGGAGTCTCAGCATGTTCGCTGCCGCCATCTCGCTCGTCGGTCTTGCGGCGACCGTCTACCTTGTCTTGCGCGAGGCCAAGGCCATTCGCGCTCAGTCGGGCACCGTCACCAAGGGCGCCTTCGCCTGGAGCGTCGCCTTTGGCCTGTTCCAGCTCTTTTTGACCGTCTGGGGCGCTATTGGTCTCGTCGCGCAAAACGAGCCGCTCGCCTTTGTGATGCTCATCCTGACCAATGCCATCCTCACCGGCTGCGCTTGGGCCAGCATCGCCCGCGACCGCATCGCCCCGCGCGTCTTTGCGTTCGCCTCGACCGACGCCCCCGCCCCCACGGGCAAGCTCGCCCGCCTGCGCGGCGCCTTTGTGGGCAAACCCCTCGTCGCGGCGGTCCTGTGCCTGCTGCTCGCCGGCGTCTTTGCGCTGCTGGGCATGGAAGTCTCGTCCAACCACGACTTTACCTGGGTCTACCCCCTGTGCATCCTGCTCGAGTGGGCCATCATCACCGTGCTCATGACCGGCCTGTTCTTCCTGTTCCAGCGCCACGGCGCAGCTCCGGCCGTCCTGGCCTTCGCCCTCTTTGTCCTGGGCATTGCCGAGTTCTTCGTCATCACGTTTAAATCCATGCCCATCCAGCCGGGCGACCTTTCGGCCATCTCCACCGCCGCCGCGGTCGCCGGCAACGGCTACACCTTCTCGATCTCGCTGTTCTGCGTGCTGTCCATGGGCTTTACCGCCATCGCCATGCTGCTATGCGAGTACGCCGGCCTGGTGGCACCGCACCGTCAGAAGGGCGCCGCCAACGCCAAGCGCATGCTGCTCACCAACCTGCTCGTCGCCGTGCTGTGCCTGGGCGGCGTGACCGCGCATGTCACGCTCATCGACTACTACAACACCCTCGGCATCACCGTCTACACCTGGCGCCCGCTCGAGAGCTACTGGCGCGAGGGCTACCTGCCCGCTTTCATTAGCGCAGCGCAGTCCATCAAGCCGCCCAAACCCGCCGACTACTCCGTCGACGATGCCAAGGCCACGCTCAAAAAGTACGCCAAGGCCTACGACAAGTCCGACGCGGCCAAGAGCGACGAGCGCGCTGCCGCAAAGGAGCAGTTCGATAGCGAGAAGCCCACGGTCATCGCCATCATGAACGAGACCTTCTCGGACCTGTCGATCTACCAGAATATGCGCGCCGGCTACGAGGGCCCGCAGTACTTTAAGAGCCTGTCCGACTGCCTCAGCCGCGGCAAGCTTTACGTGAGCGCCTATGGTGGCGGCACCGCCAATACCGAGTTTGAGTTCCTGACCGGCAACTCCATGACCAACCTGGGCTCGGGCGTGTACCCCTACACCATCTACAACATGGAAACGACCGGGAATCTGGCAGAGCAGTTCAAGTCGCTCGGCTATTCCACCACCGCCATGCACCCCAACCACGCAACCAACTGGAACCGCGAGAACGTCTACAAGGACTTTGGCTTTGACCAGTTCCTGTCCATCAACGACTTCCAGGGCGCCGATACCCTGCGCGGGATGGTGACCGACCAGGCTACCTACGACAAGATTCTTGAGCTGCTCGACCAGAACGCCGATCCTCAGTTTATCTTCGACGTGACCATGCAGAACCACTCGGGCTACGACACGGGCCTGCTGCCGGTCGACAAGCAGATGCATCTGAATATCGACACGACCGACCTGGACGCCAAGACCGTCGAGGACGGCACGCTGTCCGATGTCGACGAGTATGTCTCGTGCATCGAGCAGTCCGATCAGGCGCTGCGCTACTTCCTCAACGCCTTGAGCAAGCTCGACCGCAAGGTAGTCGTGGTGTTCTGGGGCGATCACCAGCCGTTCTTCCCGTCCAAGTTCAATGACAAGTGGTTTACCGGCGAGGACGACGCCACCCACCAGGAGCGCTTGTGGCAGACCGACTACATCATCTGGGCCAACTACGACGTTGCCGGTTGCAACCAGACGAGCGAGGTCGACGACCTGTCCACCAACTACCTGTCCACCCAGCTGATGCAGCTGATCGGCGCACCGCTGACCGACTACCAGAAAGCGCACATGACGCTGCGCGAGTCGCTGCCCGCCATCAACTCGGTCGGCTACGAGGACGCCAGCCTGCGCTGGGCGCTCTCCTCCAACGTCACCGGTGACGACGCCGCCGCAGCAGCCGCCACCAAGGCGCGCGAGGATTACGCCAAGATGCAGTACTACGAGATGTTCCGCGATGGCAAGAACGTCTATACGGAGCACTTCCAGACCGAGGCCAACGAGACCGACCCCAACCTGGCACCGGGTACGACCAAGATCAAGTAACGACTAGCTGCGAGTTCATAACTGAAACGTCTGTCCGGGCGGAGGCATGTAAGGTTCCCTGCTCGGACAGTCCTGCGCAAGACGGAGGCCACATTATGTGGCCTTCTTTGTTTGCGGAACTCGCGATGAACCTTATATGCCTCCGCCTGGACAGACGCCCTGATGTTGGGGCGTGGCTTGTCTTGGGTGTATCGCCGAACATATATAAGTTGAAGGCCACGTTATGTGGCCTTCTTTGTTTGCGGAAAGTGTGTCCCGGAATTCTTGTCTGGAATGGGACGCAGTTTCCCGTTGAGGACCCTTTGGGAAAGTGCGTCCCGGTCTGGGCGCTCAAACTGGGATGGATTTTCCGGATGAGGGCTTGACGGAAAATGTGTCCCGTTCCGGGCGCTAATTGTGGGATGCAGTTTCCGCTTGTGGAGTCTCCACTCAACAGAAAACCCGGGTGGCCTGTTTTTTGGCTACCCGGGTTTTTGGGTTGTCGATATGTTCGACTGGCTACTAGTGGGTCTTGCGGCGCTTGATCAGCATGATGAGGGCTATCACTACGAGCGTTGCTCCCGCTGCTGCTGCGGTGGCGACTAGGGCGAATGTTTGGTCGCCGGTGTTTGCGAGGTTCTTCGCTGTGGTCGTAGTCTTGACCTTGGTGTCGGTCTTAGCTCCGTTGTCGGACTTGGGCTTGTCCGGGTTCGTCGGGGTCTCAGGAGTCTCGGGGTCCTTTGAGCCTTCGGAATCGGTTGGGCCGGCGGTGTTTACCAGCGTATGGTCCAGGAACTTCTTGGCGCCCGCACTTGCCTGTGAGAACAGGCGGCGCGTGCGGATCGGGGTGGCGTTCACCGTTGTGGGCGCCGTCTCCTCGGCCTCGATATTCACGAGCGTCGTGCCGGTGTCGAGGCCCACGTCGTTGTATCCCACGTGGCAGTAATACTGCGCACCGTCATCGTCTGCGGTCAGGTCAATCTCGAGCTTTGAGGCCGTTCCAGCCGCGAGGTTGCCATCGGCACCCACGAGCTTAAACTCTGTCTCGCCGCGGCCCTTGCGGTACCACATATAGGTCGGTGCCAGCCCTGTTTCGCTATCGTCGGCACCGAGTTGCTTCACATGGCCAATCGCCGAGAGCGTCAGGTGGCTTCCCGCCGTGCGCTCAACCGAAGAGTCGTATCCAAGATCCGGCCCCTCCGCAGCATCCGCCGCAGGTCCGCTCACGGTCATCGTCATGCCATCGGGCATGGTCTTGACCGTGATGATTGCCGAGCGAATACCTGTTTCGGTCGTGGATCCATTCTTAACGGCGGCGATGGCGAATCGATACTCCGTATTGGGCTGCAGCCCATCCCACTTGAGCGAGGTCTGCGTGTTGTCGGCAATCTTCCAGCTATTGACGACCGCATCCGCCGCATTGCTCTGTAGCATGCCCACGCCGTAGCTAAAGCCACTCTTGTTTGCGAGTACATCGTCCCAGCTAAACATAACGCTGGTCGAATCGACGGCGTTTGCCGTAAAGCCCGTCACGGCCGGCGCGTCGGGCATCTCGACGTCCTTAACGTCATAGCCCACGATCCAGAACTGGTCGGTGTCCTTGGTGCCGAGCTTGTCGCCCGAGTCTGCCTCGAACTTGTCGACATCCACCGCGTTGACGCCCAGACGCCACACAAAACCGTACTTGCCCTGCGCGGCCTCGGGCAGGTTGTCGACGGTGCCGCCGTATTCGGTCGATTCACTCGAGGAGTTACCCGTAGTAAAGCCGGCGTTGGCACCAAAGCACAGGCCGCCAAACAACTCGTGCTTTGCGAGCTTCGCGCCCATGACAACGCTGCCGTTCAGCGTCAAGCCGAGCTCGAGCTCCTGCTCCTTGCCCTCCTCGACTTCGATGGTCTGCTCAATGCTCGCCCCCGACTGCGCGGCGGCGCCGTTAAACCCATCGTGCGTGTAGGCGCGCGTTACGCCAGGCTTGCCCAGGCCAAAGGAATCCCCAACGGGAGTCTCGCCGTTGAGCGTCGTTTGATAGGTTCCGGGTTCTCCCGACCGGTTGGTCAAAAAGTAGCTGAGCGGCGTCATATTGTGCTGTTTGGCAATGCGGTCATAGGCCTCGACATTAACGACCGAGGTCTGCGCGCCAAGCGACACGGGCGCCGCCATCACGCCCTTGCCACCAGTTTCCTCATTTTCGATCTCATACTCGTAATAGACCATCGGAATCGTGTAGAGCACGGCCTTGTCACCCTCGCCGGCATGCGACTCATAGCTTACGCTTGCGCTGACCGTGCGCTCGCTCCGGTAGTCATAGCATCCCTCGGCGGCAAAATCGACTGAAGCATTCATCGCGACCAGGGGCGGACCGGTCTGCACCTCGACGGCAACGCCCAACTCGGCGCCAATGGTATAGCCCTGGGATGTCCCCGTGCCCTTTTCCTCTCCGTATGACGTGCCGCCCAACACCAGATAGCCGTATGCCTGCTCCAGATCCTCAACATAGGGCGCATCCTGCAGCACGGCAAGCACGCGCGGGTTGGTATAGACCTTGTAGCGGTCCTTGTACGTGATCTTGACGCTGTCGTTGTCGACATCGGGCAGCGCGAGCGAGATAAATGTGCCGTAGGTAGTGCCGCGACGGTTGCTCTCGCTAATCACCTGCTCCTCGCCGCGGCGCACCTTTCCGTTCTCGTCGAGCGAAAAATGCGAGGCGGTCATCCAATAGTAGTCATCGTTCTTGCGCAGGTCCTCGTCGCGGTGCTTGCCCACCACAGCGATAAAGCTCTCGTTATAGCGGTCCGAACCCGAGACGCTGCCCGCCTTGACGTCGCTGATCCACACCTGCTCTATACCCTTGTGGTCATGCTTGTTGCTGCTGTTGTATTGCTGACCGCTCATGCTCATGGTTCCGACCATGGACCCCAAGCCCTGAGCCCCGCTCTGTGCCGTGTTGCAGGCAAAGTCGCGGAACACATCGCCGCCCACGAGCACCTCGTCGACCGCCAGCTGCTCGGACAGGCCGTCAAGGTTGGCAGTGGCAAGGGCAATAGGCGCCAAGGTGCACGGATAGCGCTTATCCTGAGCGCTATCCTTCCATGCGCTGTTGGGCACATGCATCAGCCCATAGGAGGCGAGGAGCCCGTCTCTGTATTCCTTGCAATCGGAAAGCTTGAACTCGCCAGACTCCGAGTCAAAATACGCGTAGCGGTACAGCGCGCCGTACAGCCCCTTGCTGCCGTCAGAAGCGCCGTAATCAAAAGCGCTGCGTTGCCAGTCATAGCCCGCAAGAATAAGGCCCGTGACGGTTTCACCCGTCTTCTTTCCTTCTTCATCGTAGGCGGCAAACGTGCCGAACGTCGCATTCGCAGCGACCATGGTCTTGCCGTTCGCGGAGAGGGAGATTGCGCCCGCGTCGCCCAGAGCATCGACATGGACGAGCGCACCCTTGGATGCATCCCACGAAAACAGCTCGCAATGCGTCGACTTATCAATATTCTTCTTGCCGTAGGGTGCCGAGACCACGATGGCGAGGTCATCGCAAAAATCGCGATCGAGGTCGCCGGCCGCTAGCGAAACGACAGGAGCTGACTGAAGCTGCGTCCAGGAGTCGTTCCCGCCCTTGTTGTGCGTGGTGTAGTCCGCGGCGTTACCGGCATCGATCTTGACGACGCTTTGCTTCCAGTTGCCGCCCTCCAAGTCATACATGTCGACTACAGCCTTGCGCACGCCGTTCTCGTCGACATAGCAGCCCGCGTAGACAAAAAGCTCGTCGACGCCGTCGCCATCGACATCGCCCGCCTCGACATCAAAGACGGCGTCGTGCTCTTGCAGGTAACCGGCATCCAGGTACTTAAAACGGCCTTCGTACATCATATTAGTGTTGACCGTCACCGGCAGGTGTGTGTCGAGAGTGCGCGTACGCCCGTTGCTAAACGAGTAGAGGACCAGCTCAACCTTTCCGGCGTATGACTTGCCGTCAATCGTCGTGGAGGAACTGTCGCCGTAGGCACGGAGCTCGGCAACGCGGCTCTTTTTGCCCGTGCTGGCGTCGCTGCAGAACTCAACACTCGTGGCGTGAATGCCCGAGAAACCGTTGTTGTCGTTGGCGAGTACTGTTGAGGACTCATTGTTGCTTAGGTACGACCAGGTGCCGCCACCGTAGTCGCTATGCTTGTAGAGATCGCTGTTCGTATCGAAGTTGTTGACGTTTTGCCAGAACTTTGCGGCGCCCCACACACTTCCATAGCCATCGGTGAGTTTGCTGCTGCCGCCAATGTCACCGCGCTCGACGTTCTCGAGCTTGTCGCGCAGAGTGTAGCGATTGCCATGGCTACCGTTAGCTGCCATATAGACCTCGCTGCGCGTGGCAAACGTCGTGGGGGTATCAGTGGAATAGGGGCCAACGGTATCGGCCGGAATGTCCTCGCTCGTGCCCAGACCCAGGGCTTGATAATCCTGCTCGGTCATATCGGTGATTGCGGGCGCGTCTGCCGCCTGGGCAACCTGGGGCGTGGCCGTGAAGCAGGCGACGCTCGTGGCGATCAACGCAGCAAGCGCCGCCGTCCCAACAAGCGGGATTTTCGACAGCCTACGGATACGGGGGTGTGGAACGTACATGAGGGACCTCGCTTTATTCGAGTGGAGTGGACTCATTTTTGCAAATGATACATCCGATGCCCGATATCACGTGTCTCATTTTCGCCAACGGCGTGTCTCATTTTTGAGAATCCGAGATGCCGCGGAAATCTTATCCCAGCTCAAAGGCCATTTCTGGGATGTATTTTCCGTCGAGTGCCTCATCGGGAAACTGCATCCCATTTCAAGCGTCGATTCTGGGACGCACTTTCCCCTTAGACCCTCAACCGGAAACCGCATCCCACTTTGAGCGCAAATTCCGGGATGCATTTTCCGCTTGAGCCTCATTGGGAAACGGCGTCCCACTTTGAGGGCTGATTGTGGGATGCATTTTCCGGTTTTGCTCTCATTGGGAAAATGCATCCCGTTTCTTGACCGAATAACGGGACGCAATTTCCCGTTGGAGCGCCTTTGGGAAAGTGTGTCCCACTTCGACCGCCCAGAGTGGGATGCACTTTCCGCAAAGCACCTCAACGGGAAACTACGTCCCATTCCAAAGGCAAATTCCGGGACGCATTTTTCGAAAGCCTGCCCATCCGGAAAGCCCGTCCCACTTTGGACGCATCCGGGCACGGAACCATCGACCTATCAGGCCTCCCATCAATAAAGAGGCGTCCTCCCGGACGGCGGGGCACGAAGTTCATCGCGAGTTCCGCACGCAAAGAAGGCCACTTAATGTGGCCTTCGTCTTGCGCAGGACTGTAGAGCAGGGAACTTCGTGCCCCGACGCCCGGGAGGACGTTTCATTTAGAAAGATGGACCGACCGCCGTCAGCGATGGGAGCTACTCCCCCAGCACGGCCTTTTTGGCGGCTGCAGCCATGTTGTCCAGATCTTCCTTGGTGGGGTGATCCTTTGCGGCAACCCAGTTGTCGAGCAGCATCTTATAGCGCGCGTTGTCGGGATCTTGCTCGAGCATGGCCTCGTAGCGCTGCTTGACCGCGGGGCCCATCTTGCCCTGGCACATCGCCCAGCCCGCAAGCTCGGCATCCCCAGCCAAATTGGAAGTTACGCGGTCGATAATCTGCTGATAATAGCTCTGGTCGGCCCCAAAGCCGCAGGTGCCAAACAGGAAGACGCGCTTGCCGTGCAAGGCGGAGAGCAACGCCGCGACCGAAGGCGTGCATGCGCCCTTGTCGCACCAAAAACCGACGAGCACCGTATCGGCCGCGCAGGCGCCCTGCGCCTCGAGCGCAACCTGATCTGCGTCCGCATCGTCGCTCAACGCCGCGGCATGGACAAATTCAACGCCTGCAGCCTGCAGAGCGCGCTTGATCGCGCCCGAAACCATCCTGGTATTACCGCTCTTGCTGTTAACCACCAAAGAGCACGTCATAGTCACGTTGCCTCGTTTCCCCCAAAACTAAAGCCACTAATGCAATTTATTAGATGAATATCTTAGTACTAACGTGACAGATGTAAACCACCGTCTGTCGATTGGCGACGCAGACGACATCTTTGGACAAAAGCCCACAGCGCAAGCCCCATACTTTTTAAAATTTGGGACAGTCAAGCGGCCCTGCCCCCGAATCAATGACAATCGTCACCATAATATGCCATCAATCGTCACCATAATTCTCCGTTAATCATCACCTCAAATTACCGTTAATCGTCACCACGTTGCTGGTAGAATACATAATCAAAGTAACTAAAAAAGGAGGCAGTATGGATAGATATGTAGACAGATGCATCGATAAGGTAATCAGGCATAATCTCGATATCTTCGGTGCGGTTCTCATTCAAGGCCCAAAGTGGTGCGGAAAGACCACTACGGCAAAACGTTTTGCTAGATCATCCTTGTCTCTTTCCGATCCAACTGGAAATTTTGCCGCCCTCCAGCTGGCTCAGATCGATCCAGCACAGGCAATAGCAGGACCCTCTCCTAGGCTCATCGATGAATGGCAGGAAGAGCCAAAGCTGTGGGATGCCGTACGTTTCGAGTGTGACGCAAGACAGGGAGAATCCGGACAGTTTATTCTTACGGGCTCAGCAACGCCGCGAGATTCGAAGCAGCCGATGCATAGTGGCGTTGGACGAATAGCAAGGTTGCGAATGGATACCATGACGCTGTTCGAGCTTGGCGTTTCTTCTGGCTTAGTCACTATCGGAGCGCTGCTTTCAGGTCATCCTGCTAAGCAGGCAGTCGGATCGATTGCCGGCATCTCCGGTATCGCCGATTTGCTGTGTCGTGGCGGTTGGCCTCAAGCGATGGGGAAAACAACTGAAAATGCTATGCGGATTGCCGCTGCTTATGTTGATGGCGTATGCGAATCGGATGTTTCTAGAACTGACGGCGTTAAGCGTGATCCGGTCAAGGTCAGGTCCCTTTTGACATCGCTTGCGCGAAATGAGTCGACGCTTGCCGGATCGAAGTCCATCGACAAAGATATCGGTACCGGCGTTTCGAAGAATTCGGTCTCCAGATACATGGATGCTCTGAGACGAATCAATATCATCGATGATATCCCGGCTTGGCATCCGGCGCTCAGGTCGCCGGTAAAGCTGCGGCAAAGCGCAAAAAGGCACCTTGCCGACCCTTCGCTTGCCGTTGCGCTGCTCGGAGCAAATCCGGAGTCATTGGCATCTGACCCGAAGACGCTGGGACTGCTCTTCGAATCCCTCGTCCTGCACGACCTTAAGGTCTATGCAGCCGCAAATGACTCATCGGTGTCCCACTACCACGACGCCGACGATCTCGAGGTCGACGCCGTTATACACAGGCGCGATGGAACTTGGATTGCCGTGGAAGTAAAACTCGGAAGTCCGCAGATCCCCGAGGCATCTGCAAACCTGCTTCGGCTCGAGCGCAAACTTGTCGAGCGTGGCGAGAGACCGCCCGCGGCCAAGCTCATCGTCATCGGGTTCGGCATGCCGGTCCATACGACGCCCGAGGGCATCATCGTTGCACCCGTTGACACGCTCGCGCCCTAGCGCTGCGTCACACGTCCCGCGTCTTGCTTACTGGGCAAACTGGCTGCGGTAGAGTTCGGCGTAGAAGCCGCCTGCCGCTAGCAGCTCGTCATGCGTGCCGCGCTCGATAATCTCGCCGTCGCGCATCACCAGAATGCAGTCGGCGTTGCGAATCGTGCTCAGGCGATGCGCCACGACAAAGCTCGTGCGACCGGCCATGAGCTCGTCGAATGCCGCTTGCACCTGCAGCTCGGTGCGGGTATCGATGCTCGAGGTCGCCTCGTCCAGCAGCAAGATAGCCGGGTCGGTGAGCATAACGCGCGCGATGCACAGCAGCTGCTTTTGGCCCTGGCTAAACGTGCCGCCGTCCTCGCCGATGACCGTATCGTAGCCGCCTGGCAGCTGCACGATAAACTTGTGCGCGTGCGCGCGCTTGGCGGCCTCGACAATCTGCTCGCGTGTGGCGTCGGGACAACCGTAGGCGATATTGTCCGCCACCGTGCCTTCGAACAGCCAGGTGTCCTGCAGCACCATGCCAAAGGCGCGGCGCAGGCTTGCACGCGTGTAGTCACGCGAGGAGCGGCCGTCGACTGCAATGCGGCCGGCATCGATATCGTAAAAGCGCAGCAGCAGGTTGATGAGCGTCGTCTTGCCACAGCCCGTGGGGCCGACGAGGGCAAACCGCATACCAGGCTTGGCGTCGATGCAGATATCCTGCAGCAGCTTGCGGTCGGGCACATAGCTAAAGTCCACATGCTCAAAGGCAACCTCGCCCTTCGGGGCGGTGAGTTCAATGGCATCCGCAGCGTCGGGCTCCTGCTCGCGTGCATCGAGCAGCGCGAACATGCGCCGTGCCGAGGCATAGGCCGTCTGGATTTGCGTAATGACGTTCGTGACCTCGTTGAACGGCTTGGTGTACTGGTTGGCGTAGGACAGGAAGATCTGCACACCGCCCACCGTGAGCGCCGCGGGCACGCCCGTGATCACGCCCACGCAGCCGATCACGGCGACCACGGCGTAGATGATGTTGTTGATAAAGCGCGTGCCGGGGTTAGAGAGCGAACCCATAAACTGCGCGCGCTCGCCTGCCGTATAGAGCTCGGCGTTGAGAGCATCGAAGCGCTGCTGCGCATTTGGGCCATAGGCGAAAGCATCCACGAGCTTTTGCTCGCCCACATACTCCTCGATATGACCGCCGAGCAGGCCCTGAATGCGCTGCTGAGCCGTAAAGCTCTTGTTAGAAAGCTTGGCGATGGCACCGGCCGCAAAAATGGAAAGCGGCGTGACGAGTACCACCACGAGCGTCATGGTCAGGTTGATGGAGAGCATAAACGCGAGCGTGCCCACGATGGTGATGATGCCGGTAAAGAGCTGCGTGAAGCCCTGCAGCAGGCCGTCGCCCACCTGGTCAACGTCGTTGACCACACGGCTCATGAGGTCGCCGTGGGCATGGCCGTCGATAAAGCTGAGCGGCATGCGGCTGAGCTTGTCGCTCGCCTCCACGCGCATGTCGCGCACCGTCTCGTAGGACAGGCGATTGACACAGTAGCCCTGCAGCCACTGGAACGCCGCAGCGCCCACCACGACAATCGCGAGCTTGGTGACGAGCGGCAGCAGCGCGTCAAAGTCCACATGCCCGGCGGCAACGATGAGGTCGATGCCCTCGCCGATGAGGATGGGCGTATAGAGTTGCAAGATCACCGAGATTGCGGCGCTCACAAACGACGCCGTAAACGAAATGCGATGCGGACGGACGTAGCCCAGCAGGCGGCGAGTTACCGCGCCCACGGGGTAGCGCTCGGGGTCGCCGGGCTGACGCGGACCGTCGCCCAAGTCGTTGAGGCTATCGTTGCCGGACACGTTGGCCGTCATCGTGGCGACCGAACCGGAAGAAGTATACGGATTCATCTAGCAGCCCTCCTTTGCGCAAGTGGATGCCGGGGCAGCCGGGGCGCCTGGGGCGGGCGCGGGACTTGGAGCGGGCGCGGGCGCCGCACTCCCCTGCTGGCCCTCGAGCTCCTCGCGGCGAAGCTGCGACTGGCAAATCTCGCGATAGAGTTGGCAGCTTGCGTACAGCTCGTCGTGCGTGCCCAGGCCCGCGACCGAGCCGTGGTCGAGCACGCAGATCATGTCGGCATCGCGCACGGTCGAGACGCGCTGGCTCACGATCACTGTAGTCAGCGGGAGCCCGCCCGCGGCGGCACCGCGTACGCCGCGTTCGCGGATGGTGTGGCGAAGCGCCGCGTCGGTCTTAAAGTCGAGCGCCGAGGCGGAGTCATCCATGATCAGAATCTGCGGCGAGCCCACCAAGGCACGCGCAATGGTCAGGCGCTGGCGCTGGCCACCGCTGAAGTTCTTGCCGCCCGCCTCGACCGGGGCGTCGAGCCCCTGCGGCTTGTTACGCACGAACTCGCTGGCCTGCGCCATATCGAGCGCCGCCCACAGCTCCTCATCGGTTGCCAACTCGTCGCGCCAGGTTAGGTTGCTGCGGATCGTGCCGCTCACGAGCGACGCGCGCTGCGGAACAGTCGCGACCACATGGCGCAGCTGATCGAGCGGCCAGGCGCGCACGTCGGCACCCATTACGCTCACGCTGCCGACGCCCGTGTCGTACAGGCGTGGGATGAGCGAGACGAGCGTCGACTTACCGCTGCCCGTGCCGCCGATAATGCCGAGCGTTTTGCCCAGCGGCAGCTCCAGGGTCACGTCATTGACGGCGTTGGCGGCGCCCGCGCCAAAGGAGAAGCTCGCATGGCTCAGGCTCAGCGCGGGGACCGGAGCAGCGTTGCCCATCGCGCTCGGCTCGGGCAGCGCAACCGACTGGTTGCCCTCGTCGGTAATGCTCGGCACGCAATTGAGTACCTCGTTGAGACGCGACGCACTGGCGCTCGCCTTGGTAAAGACCACGACCAGGTTGGCGACATACACGATGGAGGTCAGGGTCTGCGTCATGTAGTTGACGAACGCCATGACCTGGCCCTGCGTGAGCTCGCCCACGTTGACCTGAATGCCGCCCACCCACAGGATGGCGCACACGCCCAGGTTCATCACCAAAAACGTGACGGGGTTGAGAATCGACGAGAGCTTGCCCACCGCGATTGCGACACGCGCCTGGTCATCGGCCGCCCGGGCAAAACGCTCACGCTCGTGACCCTCGCGCACAAACGCCCGGACCACGCGGGCGCCCGAAAGTCCCTCGCGACAAATAAGCGCGATGCGGTCGAGCTTTGCCTGCAGCTGCTTGTAGTACGGGATGCAGCGCGCCATAACAAACCAAAACACCAGGCCGATGGCGGGCGTGCAAATCAAGAAGATCATGCCGAGCTTAAGGTCGATGGCAAGGGCCGCGACCATGGAGCCCACCGCCAGGAAAGGCCAGCGGATGAGCATACGCACGCCCAGTGCCACGGCAAGCTGCACCTGGTTGATGTCGTTGGTAATGCGCGTGATGAGCGACGGGGTGCCAAAGCGATCGAGCTCAGCATAGCTCAGCTTGTTGATGTGCCTGTAGAGTGCGCCGCGAATGTCAGTACCCATGCCCTGCGAGGTGAGCGCCGCCATCTTTTGGCAGACGAGCGTAAACGAGATGCCGATCACGGCCATGGCGGCGAGCACCATGCCGTAGTGGACGACAGCACTCACGTCGTGCGCACCGATACCTTTATCGATCATCTGGGCAATCACGAGCGGCGTAAGCAGGTCAAAGATCACTTCGATCAGCTTGCACGCAGGGCCGATCACCATATACCGGAGAAACTTACCGCCAAAACGCCTAAGCAACTCAACCATAAAAAGGCGCTCCCTATCATCATCCACACTCAATTCGAACCATGATAGTACCGCCGCCCCAAAAGAAACGTAAACAACGAGTCATTTCTAACGGGATTCAGTTTTCAGATTAATGCGCCCTCTACGGGTGATTTTTGGACGAAGTGGTCCCGGTGCCGGCGGGCTGTTTGGTAGTCGAGCGATCCCGCAGGCAAAGCCGAGGACCAGCGAGACACCATCCCATCACGTCCGGAGAATGGTACGTCGATGTTTTGGCGCAGTCAGCGAGCGACATCCAAGGCGAACAAGTTGGCATGAAAAAGGCAGGGCATAGACCTTCTGGTCATGCCCTGCCTTTTGAATGACAAATTGTCGCCTTGGGTGGCGCGCAGCGTCGAGCATTGCGCGGTTTGGTAAAACCGCGCAAAAATAGCGCGCTCGATGGATTCGGATGCCCGACAGAGGCTCCTTATGGCTGCTTCCTTCCGGACCTGACCAGATTCGGAACATGTCGTCATCCGAACCCATCGAACGCGCTAGGCGCTCGATATATCTTACCCGCTCCAGCCCGATGGGGCAAGGTAGCTAATTTGGGACGGGGCTTTTTTGACTACTTTTAGATGCGGCCAAGGTCGTAGGCTTGGGCGGCCGCTTCGCCGGCGCAGATGAGGTTGGTTGTGGCTTCCTGGGGATCGAGCGCCAGCTCAAGGCCCATGGGCTTGCGGCAGACCGGCAAAACCAGGTCGACGCCCTGCCCATACACCGCATCCAGGTTGTCGGCACGACCGCCCACGACGGCAACAACCGGCTTGCCATAGCGTTTCGCACGACGGGCCACGCCCACCGGCGCCTTACCGGCGGCGGATTGCTCGTCCATATTGCCCTCGCCCGTTATGACCAGGTCGACATCGCGCACGCGCTCATCGAACCCCACAAGGTCGAGCACCGTCTCCACGCCCGAACGCAGCTCCGCCCCGAGCGCCAGCAGCGCAGCGCCCAAGCCGCCGGCAGCGCCCGCACCGGGTACGCCGAGCACCGAGCCAAACGTTCGTGCACCCTCGGACACACGCAGCAGGCCCTGAGCTCGGGCCTCGGCAATCGCCGTATCGAGCAGACGGCCGTAGCCGACCATCCAGTTGTCATACCTGCCCAGCGCCTGGGCATCATCCGTCGGCAGGCCCTTCTGCCCGCCAAACACCGCCAGCGCGCCACGATGTCCCACGAGCGGATTCTCGACATCGGAAAGCACAACGATGTGCGTGCCCTCCAGCGCTCGAAGCGCCGGTGCCAAATCGATACTCGCCACGTGTTTAAGGCCCGCGAGACCGGGGGCGATATTGCAGCCACGGTCATCGACAAGACGCGCGCCCAGCGCCTGCAGCATGCCGGCGCCGCCATCGTTCGTGGCGCTGCCGCCCAAGCCAATATAGAGCGTCTTTGCCCCGGCACGAACCGCACGGATTATAAGCTCGCCCACGCCATAGGTCGAGGCCGTGAGCGACGCCAACTCTGTGCAAGGCGAATACCCAATACCCGCCGCCTCGGCCATCTCGATGACCGCAGACGCACGCTCGGCATCCATCAACATTCGGGCAGGCACGCGATTGCCCAGGGGACCCGCAACCTCGCAGGTCACGACCTCACCGCCGCACGCGGCAACGGCATCAAGCGTGCCTTCGCCGCCATCTGCCAGCGGCAGCGTGCTTACCTCGGCATCGGGCCACACGCGGCGCACGCCTTCGGCAACTGCCGACTCTGCCTGCGAGCTCGAGACGCTGCCTTTAAAGGAGTCAATCGCCAGCAACACGCGACGAGGACGACGATGCGCGGGCCCAAAGTCGACCGTCTCGTCGGCAGCCTCGCCGGCGCTCACGATCGCCTCGGCGTGAGCAACATGTGCCTCAAGGTCCAAACCGCAACCGCAACCAATACCATCCGCACCACGCAAATCGGCGAAATAGCTGCTCAGCACTTCGCGGCACTCGTCCGCCAGCACACCAGCGGTCACGTTAAAGCGATGATTCAGGCGCGAGTCGGCATTGAGATCGTACAACGAGCCCAGCGCGCCGGCCTTCGCATCGGTCGCACCATACACGCAGCGCCCCACGCGCGCGTTAACCATAAGCCCCGCGCACATGCAGCAGGGCTCGAGCGTCACGTAGACCGTGCAATCGGAAAGACGCCAGCGACCAAGCGCCTGAGCAGCGGCGCATAGGGCCGCAAACTCAGCATGCGCCGAAGGGTCCTGGTCGAGTTCACGACGATTATGTGCACGCGCGACGATCTCGCCCGCGCGCACCACCACGGCGCCGATCGGCACCTCGCCCACCGACGCGGCCGCTCGCGCCTCCGCCAGCGCCTCGCGCATGAACTTCTCGTCGATTTCGGTACTCGCCATCGCTCGCCTTCCCTGTTGCAACTTCAAAACGATGCTATCATTACGACTCACGGAGAGATGGCAGAGCGGTTGAATGCGGCGGTCTTGAAAACCGTTGAGCGCGAGAGCGTTCCGGGGGTTCGAATCCCCCTCTCTCCGCCACTTCTAGTGACCCACCGGCGTCATGGTCCGCTCGAACAGCGCATCGACCACGTCGGCGATCTCGGTCCGACGCTCAAGATCGTGACCCGATTCCCACCATTTTGTGAACAGCCGAATAATGCCACCGGCGATAAACTCCGATGTTGTCTCGAGCGACACGGGGGCCAATGCGTCTTCGTCAAGTGTGCTCATTACGCGCTCGCGAATGGAGTGGGCGATGCGGTCGCAAATCATACCGGTCAACATGCCCGACATGCTGCTCTCCAGGATGTTATCCATGAGCTGATCATGCGCCAGAATCATATCCATGGCGTCGGCGAACACCTCATGACGAAGCACACGCACGTCGCCGGCCCTCTCTGCGCCGTCCACATCGGCCCGCCTTTGCGGCAGGCCCGACATGAGTTCATCGATATAAAAGGCAAAGTAATCGTTTTTGTCGCGGAAGTGCTTGTAGAATGTCGTGCGGCGAATCATGGCCCGGTCGCACAGCATAGCGACCGTCACATCCTCAAACCGATGCTCTTCGAGCAGCTCGGTAAAGGCCTCGAACAGGGCCCGGTAGGTTTTCTTGATGCGGAGATCCATCCGTATCGCCCTCCTCAAGGAAAAGACAACGCTCAGCAATCTGTCGCATATCTTACACCTGTATCGTGCACCCCCGGCTGATAGCCTCACCTTGGTGGAAACATAACGCTTACCGGAAAGTTCGGCACCGTCAAAGGTTGTGGGTATACTAGTAGCGTTACACCAACGGCAGCCGGCGGAACACGCCGCGGCCATTCGAAACGGAGACACCATGATTCCCGTCATCATCGGTATCGTTGTTGTCGTTGTGATTGTCTGCGCCATCGCCGGCATTTACAACAACATGGTCACCAAGCGCAATCGCATCGACAACGCCTGGCAGAACATCGACACGCAACTGCAGCGCCGCAACGACCTGATCCCCAACCTGGTCGAGACCGTCAAGGGCTATGCCAAGCACGAGCAGGACACGCTCGCCGCCGTGGTCAACGCGCGCAACGCCGCCGTGAGCGCCACCACGCCCGAGGCAAAGATGGAAGCCGACAACGTGCTGACCGGTGCGCTGCGCCAGCTCTTCGCCGTGGCCGAGGCCTACCCCGACCTTAAGGCAAACACCAACTTTACGCAGCTCCAGGCATCGCTCGAGGACACCGAGAACAAGGTGAGCTACGCACGCCAGAGCTACAACGACTGCGTGCTCAGCTACAACAACGCCATCCAGACGTTCCCGGCCGTCATCTTTGCCGGCATCTTCCAGTTTAAGGAGCGCCAGGGCTTCGAGGCCGCCGAGGCCGCCCGCCAGGCACCGACCGTCAAGTTCTAGCAGGCCGGCAGCGCATCCTTAATCGGCAAAATGCATAAACCGCCCCGTCGAATGCATATTTCGACGGGGCGGTTTCCTTTGTCGCGAAGGTCCCCCCTCAAGGCGCCGTGCATTTTTGGGAGTATTCAACATAACCAAGAGCTTCGGGCGCCACGATAAATGCCAAAGACCGCGAATATCCCTGCAAATCAAACGTTGTCAGCCCATAGCCCCGCCCATCATTCGTAGAAAACATCGAGAAATCCCGATTTTTCGCCCGAGGTCGGTATGCAGGGGCCTTCGATTGCAGAATACTCGCAAAAATGCACGTCGCCACCACCCCCACATGGCGCGAACCAAAACAAAAGCGCGGCCAAAAGGCCACGCACCATCTTTAATTCAGATTAATTACTGTTCGTTGCGACATCGCCGAGCCCGCAGGGCGGAGAGCAAGTTCCCTCCCGGCGCACTCCGCAGGACGCAAGAAGCCCTCGCCGCACGAAGTGCGCAGCGAGGGCTTCTTGCATGTCCGAGGACGCGCCGGGAGGGAACTTGCTCTCCGCCCGGGCAGGTAAGACAAATTACGCGACGACGTAAACCCAGTCGTGCTTATCCTCAACAGCACCAGACTGGATGCCCGTCAGGGTCTCACGGAGCTTCTTCATCACGGGGCCGATCTCGGTGCAACCAGCCGGGAAGGTCACGGTCTCGTCGGCGCCATAGACCTTGTTGTCGATCTCGCCAACCGGGGAGATGACGGCGGCGGTGCCGCACAGGCCGCACTCAACAAAGGTACCGGCCTTGACCTCGGCCCACTCGACGGGACGCTGGTCGACGGTCATGCCCAGGTCCTCGGCGACCTGAACGAGCGAACGACGGGTGATGGAGGGCAGGATGGAGTCGGTGTGCGACTGCGGAACGACGAGGGTGCCGTCCTCCTTCACGAACAGGACGTTGGCGCCACCGGTCTCCTCGACATAGGTGCGGGACTCGGAGTCGAGATACAGGTTCTCGGCGTAGCCCTCGCGGTGAGCCTCCATCGTGGGCTTGAGGGACATGGCGTAGTTGAGGCCGGCCTTGATGTTGCCGGTGCCGTGCGGTGCGGCGCGGTCATACTCAGAAACGCGCAGCTTGACGGGCTTAAGGCCACCCTTAAAGTACGGACCGACCGGGGTCACGAGAATGCGGAACGTGTACTCAGGAGCGGGAGCCACGCCGATCACGTCACCGGAGCCGATCATAAACGGGCGCACATACAGGGTTGCGCCGGAGCCGAAGGGCGGAACCCAGGCGGCGTTGGCAGAAACGACCTGCTTGACGGCCTCGACAAACTTGTCCTTGGGGAACGGGGGCATCTCCAGGCGCTGGGCGGAGTTGTACATACGCTCGGCGTTCATGTCGGGGCGGAAGCAGACGATGCTGCCGTCCTCGGCGGTGTAAGCCTTCAGGCCCTCAAAGACCTCCTGGCAGTAATGGAAGATGCCGCCGCACTCGGAGACGTGCAGGGTGTGGTCGGCGGTCAGGCCGCCCTCGTCCCACTCGCCATCCTTCCAATGAGCCTCGTAGCTGTAATCGGTCTTCATGTAGCCAAAGCCGAGGCTACCCCAATCGATATCCTTCTTCTCGACAGTCATATGTCGCTCCTTACATACACGGTTGCATACTCGCGAACCCGCACGCAAGGACCGAGGCCGACCGCGTCGCAACGTCGCACGCCCGGAGCGTAGAGCCGGACGGGACACGCGGGCAACATCAAAGCCGATGGCACGTCGATTCGCATGCACGAGATTGTACTCCCCGTACGCCTTGGATAAAACGTTTTTCTTTAACTAAGTAAAGTATTTTCATTTGCCTTCAACACAAAAGGCCCGCCATCGAATCCGATGACGGGCCTTGGAATTAACGTCCGAAACCAAGCTCGGACTAGGCGTTCTTTTTGCCGAGCTTGGACTTGACCAGGCCGATCACGGTCGGAATGATCGACACGGCGACGATGCCGATGATCAGCAGCTCAAAGTGCTCCTGCACAAAGGGGATGCCACCAAAGAAGTAGCCCAGCAGCGTAAAGACCGTCGACCAGGTAATGCCGCCCAGTACGTTAAAGATGACAAAGTTGCGCCAGTGCATGCCGCCCATGCCGGCGATAAAAGGCACGAAGGTACGAATGAACGGGAAGAAGCGGCCGAGGAAGATGGCCAGGTGGCCCCACTTATCCAGGAAGTCCTCGGACTTTTTGATGCGCTCGGGCGTCATGGCCTTCACCTTGCCCGAGGCGATGATCTTGCGGCCAAAGAAGTGGCCGATCATAAAGTTGCACTGATCGCCCAGGATGGCTGCGGCCCATGCGGTGGCCAGAAGCGCCACGATGTTAAAGCCGCCGTTATGGGCAAAGAAGCCCGAGGCAAACAGCAGTGAGTCGCCGGGAAGGAACGGGAAGAACACCACGCCCGTCTCGATAAAGATGATCAGGAACACACAGCCGTAGGCCATGAGCGGGCCGGCAGCAATCCAGCTGGCAATCGCGGTGCGCGGGTCCTTAAGCAGCTCGGCAATGAAATTGATGAAACCCATGAAGTAAAACCTCTCAGTTGTGGGCGCGGACACGTCCAAGTTCACCAGTATACGGTTGCGGCGCGAGCGTGGGCCAAACCCCTCAAAAGTCTTACTTCATTACCAGCAAGTTTGCATAACTGACACCTGTCGCGCAATGCCGCCAAGATTGTTCTTCCTAATCCCTAGCGAATCGCTATACTTTATTGAATCGCATTGCCATGGCGCTAAGGGAGGGCGGCCGGTGAGCTTTATCAATACCATTCGCGAGGACATCAAGACCGTCCAGGCGCAGGACCCCGCCGCGCAAAACGGTCTGGTCATCTTCCTTTCCTATCCTGGCCTGCACGCCAAGTGGAACCATGTGCCCGAGCACTGGCTCTGGGAGCACGGTCATTGCTCGCTCGCCCGCGTGCTCTCGCAAATCACCCGCCACATCACCGGCGTCGAGATTCATCCCGCTGCACAGATCGGCAAACATTTCTTTATCGACCACGCCATGGGCGTCGTTATCGGCGAGACCACCATCGTGGGCGACAACTGCGTGCTCTACCAGGGCGTTACGCTCGGCGGCACCGGCAACGAGACCGGCAAACGCCACCCCACCCTGGGCAACAACGTCACCGTGGGCACGGGTGCCAAGGTGCTCGGCAACATCCGCATCGGCAACAACGTCAAGATTGGTGGCAACTCGGTCGTCGTTAAGGACGTGCCCGACAACTGCACCGTCGTAGGCGTACCCGGGCGCATCATCAAGCGCAACGGCTGCCGCGTGTTCGAGGAAAGCTTCGACGCCAAGCAGCATCGCGAGTACATGCCCGACGATGCCGCCGAGCAGAGCGCCCTCAACCGTCAGGGCATCACCGAGAACGCCCGCCGCGTCAAGGAGCTCGAGCGAGAGGTGGCCGAGCTCAAGGCCCTCGTCGCCAAGCTCGTGGACGAGCGCTAGGGCCGCGGGTAACCGCCACAGCATGAACGCCAACAAAAGGCGCGCCAGGGAATCCATCCCCGGCGCGCCTTCTTTTTGATGTGACATGCGGGACTGTCCCCTTGTCACCTTATGCGAACTGACTCAGGTAGAGGTCGGCATAGGCGCCCTCGGCAGCCAGCAGCTCCTTGTGCGTGCCTTGCTCGATGATGTTGCCGTGATCCATGACCAGGATGAGGTCGGCATCGACGATCGTCGACAGACGGTGCGCGATCACAAAGCTCGTGCGCCCGCGCATAAGCGCGTCCATGGCACGGCCGATGGCAAGCTCGGTACGCGTGTCCACGCTCGACGTCGCCTCGTCCAGGATGAGAATCGCCGGGTTGTTGAGCAGCACGCGCGCGATGGTCAGCAGCTGACGTTGGCCCTGGCTGATGCTCTCGGCATCGTTGGCCACGCGCGTGTCGTAGCCCTGCGGCATGGTGCGCACAAAGAAGTCGACCTGAGCGGCACGTGCGGCCGCGACGATCTCCTCGCGCGTCGCCTCGGGACAGCCATAGGCGATGTTCTCGGCAATGGTGCCATCGAACAGCCAGGCGTCCTGCAACACCATGCCAAACTGCTGGCGCAGCTCGCCGCGGTCCATGCAGCTCGTGTCCACACCGTCGAGCGTGACGCGTCCGCCGTCAATCTCGTAGAAGCGCATAAGCAGGTTGATGAGTGTGGTCTTGCCTGCGCCCGTGGTTCCCACCACCGCGATCTTTTGGCCCGGCTCAGCGGTAAACGACACGTCGCTCATGAGCGGCTTGTCGGGCGCATAGCCAAAACGCACGTGCTCAAAGGCAACACGACCCTCAACCTTGCCCGGCAGCTTGGCAGCATCCGCCGGCAGCGGGTCGGCTTCCATCTCGGGCTCGTCGAGCAGATCGAACACGCGCTCCGCGCTCGCCAGCGCACTCTGCAGCGAGTTAAAGGTAAACGACAGCTGCGTCATGGGCTCGGACGCCTCGTAGATAAACTGGAAGAACGCCTGGAACACGCCGACGGTCATGTGACCGGCGACCAGCATGCTGCAGCCCACAAGCGCAATCACGATCTGCGCCAAGCGGCCGATAAAGCGCACCGCGGGACCGACGGCGTTAATCATAAAGTCCGCCTTGGTGCTCACGCGCGCCAGCTCCTTCGAAGCCTCGTGTACCTCGGCAGAGCTCTGGCGCTCGCGGTTAAACGCACGGATCACCAGACGGCCCGTGTAGCCTTCCTCGACCGCGCTCGTAATCTTGGACACCCACTCCTGGCGCTCGCCCGTCACATCGTGTGTGCGGCGCGACACGACCTTCGTCACCAGCAGCGAAAGTGCCGTAAAGAACAAAAAGACAAGCGTGAGCGGCACGCTAAACACGAACATCACGCTCACGGCGCCCACCACGGTACCGATCGACACCAGAAGCTGCAGCAAGCCGCGCTGCATGCTCTCGGACATCTTGTCTAAGTCGTTGGTCGCACGGCTGACGACCTCGCCGGGACGATGCGCGTCAAAGTAGGCAAGCGGCAGACGGTTGAGCTTTTGCGCGATGCGGTTGCGCAGGCGCAGGTTGAGGCGCTCGGCAACGCTCGACATCAAAAAGCTCTGGAGTGCGTAGAACGAGGCGGCGGCGGTCCAGATCATAAAGTAGATGAAGATGGTCCTGCCGCAGTTCTCCCAGGTAATGCTGAAGGTAGCGTTGTTGGCAAACGCCAGCTTCATGTGCCCCCACAACTCATCGATCACACGGGCGCTGTAAGCCGGCGCCGCGGTGTTAAAGATGACATAGAACACGATGCTCGCGAACACGATATAGAAGCGCCAATGGTCGCCGGCGGCCTCGCTCCACAGGCGGCGCACCGTCGCCCAAGTGTCGCGGGGCGTCTCGTCCTCATCCTCGTCGTCAACGTCGCGCATGCGCTCCGCCTCGGCGCGGGCGCGCTCGTCCTCGGCGCGCTCGTTTTCCTCGTAGAGCGCCTGGCGGCGAGCCTCGCGCTCCGCCGCCTTGGCGGCTTCGTCCAGGCCGGGCGTGGCGCCCGTCTCCTCAACTGTCTCTGCAACCGCGGCGTCATCGGCGATGCTCTGCTTCTTGAGCTCCTCGGTCATGCTACTCACCTCCCTTCATCTGCGATTCCGCGATAGCGCGGTACACCTCGCAGGTTTCCATGAGCTCGCCGTGCGTGCCTAGGCCCACGACCTCACCGTCTTTGAGCACCACAATCTGATCGGCATGCAAAATAGTCGAAATGCGCTGGGCGATGATGAGCACCGCGGCATCGCGCGTCTCGTCCTGCAGCGCATGGCGCAGGGCGGCATCGGTCTTAAAGTCCAGGGCCGAAAAACTGTCATCGAAGATATATAGATCGGCATGCTTCATGAGTGCGCGGGCGATCGCCAGGCGCTGACGCTGACCGCCCGAGAAGTTCGTACCGCCCTGGGCCACCGGCGTATCGAGCCCCTGGGGCTGGTCGAGCACAAAGGTGCTCTGGGCAACCTCCAGCGCATGGAGCATGTCAGCCTCGGTCGCGCCCTCGTTGCCAAAGCGCAGGTTGCTTGCAACGGTGCCCGAGAACAGCCATGCCTTCTGCGGCACGTAAGCGATATGCCCGCGAATCTCACCTTGCGAAATGTCGCGCAGATCGACGCCGTTCAGGCGAATGGTGCCCTTCGTGGCATCGTGGAAACGCAACAAGAGCTTGGCCACCGTCGACTTGCCCGAACCCGTCGAGCCTACAATCGCCGTGGTCTGGCCACGGCGACAGACAAAGCTCAGGTCGCACAGGGTGTCCTCGTCGGCATCGTCAAAACGGAACGACATGTGGTCGAACACGGCCACCGCGTCGGCCCCATCTGCGGACTCAGGCGCCCCGTCGCCCAGCGTAGCCTTGCCGTCCACGATGCTCGGCTCGATTTCGAGCACCTGCTGCGCACGGTTGAGGCACGCCGCAGCGCGCGGAAGCGTCAGAATCACCATCTGCGCCATCATCACAAAGAAAAGGATCAGGATCGCGTACTCCAGCACGGCCGAGATGCTGCCGATTTGCATGGCATGGGCGCCCACGCGGTTGCCGCCCACCCACAGCACCGCCACCTCGGCGATGTTCATCAAAAAGAAGCTGGAGCTGTCGAGACCCACAAACAGGTGGTTGACCTTGATGGCGTTGGCCGCGTAATCACTAAACACCTCGTCCAGGCGCTGCTCCTCGTGGCGCTCCTTGTTAAATGCGCGGATAACGCGCACGCCCACGATATTTTCGCGCAGCACCACGTTCATACGGTCGATAAAGCTCTGCAGGCGCATAAAGATCGGCGCGGCGTTGGCCACGGTAAAGACCGCCGCCACCAGCACGATCGCAACGACCACGCCCAGCAGCGTGCCCATGGCAGGATCGATAAACCAGGCAAAAATGATGCCCGCCACGGCCAAGAACGGTACCGGCAGCACCAACTGAATCGTCTGAAGGACAGCCTGCTGAATCACGTTGATGTCGTTGAGTGAGCGCGTGATCATCGAACCCGTGCCAAAGCGCTCAAAGTCGCTAGCCGCGAGTTCGAGCGACTTGTCGTACACGGCATTGCGGATATCGCAGGCCACGTTGGCGGCCAGGCGCGCCGAAAGATAGCAGCCCAGCACCGTGCCGCCGCTGGCCATGCCGGTCGCGATAAGCATGTACAGGCCGTTGCGTAAAATATAGTCGATATCGCCCGTGGTAATACCGGTGTTGACCATGTTCGCCAGCATCGTGGGAACCAACAGCGTACCGACGTTATCTATCAGCACCGCAAACAGCGTCACCGCAATCAGCCCGCGATACGGCCTCATAAACCTCATTAAGAGTCGCATGTCTCCCCTTCGCTCTTATCGTCAGCCTCGTTCTCAGCGGCCACTTGCCGTTTAAATGCCTCGCACTCTTCGTTAAGAACATGGGAGAACTTACCGACCAAGCGCATGATCTCGCGCTGTTCCCACGGCTCGAGCGCCTCGAATGCCTGTTGCTCGGCTTTTTGCGCTGGCAACGCGTAGCGCTTGGCAAACCGCACGCCTTCTTCGGTCAGTCGCACAACCTTGTTCTTACGACTACCTTCGGCAAACTCCAACGTCGCAAGCCCTCGCGCCCTAAGCGTCTTGATCGCCGAATTGATGGTCTGTTTGCTGTAGAACCATTCACTCGTCAGCCGACTCACGGCAACGCTTCCGCCCGCCGCACTCGTGTCGACGAGCATCCAGTAGGCGCAGTCCGAAAGACCGCAGGCGCGCGCGAACTCCGAATAGATACGGTCAAGCCCGTTGAGCATCCGGTCGAAATCGACCGGGCTAACTGCACTATTCATCTCTCCCACCATTCGATAGTCCGAGTTTTGACCAATTAATATCTCTACATTAGTCCGAGTTTTGACTATCGTCAACAAGCTCGTTGTTTATGGTCGGCTCTACATAAGCATATCGACAAAAAAGACCGCCGGCGCGGGGGCGGCGCCGGCGGTTGCGAGAGAATATCGAGTGTTGGCTGTTAAGCAGCGACGGCCTCGTAGACCGTAGCGCCCGAGAAGCTGTCGTGCAGGCTCTTGCCGCAGATCCACGGCAGTTCGACGACCTCGCAGACCGTGTTGACCAGCTCGGAGCAGTCAGTAAAGTGGCCCTTATCGTTGAGGGCCTCGCAATCCTGAACACGCCAATAGCCATCGGTGTGCGTGATGTAGTACTCGTGATCGTTAATCGACACGAAAGCGCGCGTCTTGGAACGCAGCAGCTTCAGAAATCCTTCGAAGTCGGTCTCGACGACATCTCCAGCCTGGAACATGATGTTACCTCCTGGCCCGGCGCCACCATGGCGCGTTGATAAACGTTGATACTCCTTTAGTAAAACCTTTATCAGAGCTTATGCGCGCATCATTTAGGCAAGTGGTAAAAAACCGCAGGGTAGACGGGATAAAACGTTTAACCATCCCACCGGTTTGTCACATTCTGGCTGAAGTTTTATGCAAACCGACTTTTCCACTTGGTAGCTTGCATTGTTTGGGGCCGACTGCGCGATTACGGTTTTGGTTCGGCGGGTAAGAACGAGGCATCGAAACCAACGTCAGGAGGACCCATGGAAACCATCGAGGCACTCATCCACCGCCGCAGTTGCCGTAACTATAGCGATCGCCCCGTCGAAGCCGAAAAGCTCGCACGCATTATCGAGGCAGGCCAGTACGCGCCGAGCGGCATGGGACGCCAACCGGTCACGTTCGTCGCCGTTACCGACCCCGCAACCGTCGAGCGCCTCTCGCAACTCAACGCACAAGTTATGGGCAGCGAGGGAGATCCCTTCTACGGCGCCAAGACCGTTGTGGTGGTGCTCGTCGACCGCAGCGTGCCCACGCACCTGGAAGACGGCTCGCTCGCCATGGGCAACCTGCTCAACGCAGCCTATGCGCTGGGCGTCGATTCGTGTTGGATCCACCGCGCGCACGAGGTCTTTGACTCACCCGAGGGACTGGAACTGCTGGCCAAGTGGGGTCTGCCCGCCGACGGAAGCCTGCGCGGTGTGGGCAACTGCATTCTGGGCTACGCCGAGGACGTACTCCCCGAGGCAAAGCCGCGCCGCGACAACGTGGTGTATGTCAGGTAATTAGTTCCGCCGTTCTAACGAACGGCGGACCCGTTGACGCTGCGCGGGCCGCATTCACGCCAATCTGACGTTCAATTTCGAGGGCGCGACCAGAATGAACTGCCTCCCATTTCTTGGACAACGAGAAATGGGAGGCTTTCTTCATGCAAGGCACCAAAAGGTTAAGGCACGGTATTGAGGTCAGGGAAAGGGCTCTGGAGCTCTTCGAGGCGGGGTTCGGCAAGTGCTCCGTCTCATCTTCGCTCGGCATTCCCGTGGGCACTGTGGAAAAATGGCTCCATGCATACAAGGCCGTCGGACCGGAAGGGTCCCTCAATATGGGAAGAACCCACAACTCCTACAGCTTCGAGACCAAGCTCGCCTTCGCGCGCATGGTGGTGGACGGGGGCGCGATCCTCGCCGATGCCATGGCCGCCCACGGGGTGGTTTCCCGTTCATCTGCCCAGAAATGGTGCAAGGCCTACCGCGAGGGCGGCGAGGGAGCGCTGAGGCCCAGGCCGAAGGGCCGCCCCAAGGGGTCGCCCGCCAGGCGGAAGGCCCCGATGACCCGCGAGGAGGAGCTCGAGATCAGGGTCCGCAAGCTCGAGGCGGAGAACGCCTACCTAAAAAAATTGGAGGCCCTGAGGGCGGAAGAGACGCTTCGAACCGGGTCAAGGCCTCGGTGGTAGCGTCGCTCTCGGGGGACCATTCGTTGAATGTCCTGCTGGAATGCGCGGGGCTCGCAAGGTCCAGCTACTACTACGCGATGGCGCATCCCAAGCGGCCCACCAGGCCCGAGCTCTGGGGGAGGGTCGCCGAGGTCTTCTCGCGAACGCCCAACGGCTGCGGGCACCGCCAGATCGCCATGTGCCTGCGTGCGGAGGACGGCGCGACCGTCGCCGACAAGACCGTGCTCAAGATAATGAACGAGATGGGCATCCGCTGCGGCATCCGCAGGGAGACCGACCACCACAGGTACAGCTCGTACAAGGGCGTCGTCGGCGAGACCTTCGAGAACGTGCTCGCCCGCGACTTCTCGGCCGACGCCCCCTGGCAGAAGATGGGCACGGACGTGACCGAGTTCAAGCAGGCATGGGGCAAGGCGTACTTCGCGCCGGTCTACGACTTCGGCAGCAAGGAGATCGTGGCGTGGTCGACGTCGATGAGCCCGAACATGGCTCAGCAGTTCGACGTGCTCGATCAGCTGGTCGCCAGGATGCCCGACGGCGCGCATCCCGTCCTGCATTCCGATATGGGCTGGCAGTACCAGAATGCGGGCTGGGTCGCCAGGCTGAAGGACGCCGGCATCGTCCAGAGCATGTCGAGGAAGGGCAACTGCATAGACAACGGCGCCACCGAGCAGGTCTTCGGCCATATCAAGGACGAGTTCTTCCGCGGCCGGGAGTGGCCGGGTTTCGAGGAGTTCAAGCGAGACCTCGACGCGTACGTGGTCCATTGGAACACGAGGCGGAGGCAGGTTAAACTGAAGGGACTGACCCCGGAGGAGTTCCGGAATCAGTCCCTAGCGGCCTAGCCGCTCTTTATTCAGGGCGTCCAGGTTTTGGGTTGCAGTTCAGAAGGTCAGCGCCCTCTCATTTCACGTCACCTTGTCTCAAATGCGACCCGCTCGCTGTTGGTGTCTGACGTCGAGTGAGCCACTGTTGGCATCCGGCACCTGGGCAGCTAATCAACGGGATGATAGAACGTATCGACGACCGTTTGCTTTACGTTGTCCTGGTCCAGATAGAACTCGGCGAAGGTGTCGCCCTGCTGCATGGTGCCCTGCAGCGTCACGACATCAAACGAGGTCAGGCCGTGCTCGAGCATCGTGGTCGCCAGATAGCTGAACTCATCGAGACCCAAATTGGTCCACGTATAGTCGCCCATGGCCTGATACAGGCTGATGAGCATGGCGGGATTGCTCTTGGCACTGCTGAGCACCTTCGATGCAAACGCCTGCACGTAGCTCACCTGGCGTGCTGTACGATCCAGCGAAGACGTCAGATTCGTCGTGTCGCGCCACTGCACATACTTTTCCGCCGTTGTACCAAACAGCGTGGTCTCCTGGCCCTCGACAACCGACGTGCCCGGCACAGTCTGCGTAGGCACCAGTGTCACACCGCCGATGGAGTCATTAATGGGAGCCACGCCCTCGATATTGAGCGTGTAGTAATAGTCGACCGGAATGTTATCGAGCACGCGCGAGGCAGCGGCGGCCGTCAGTGCCGATGAGTTATCGCCATCGGTGCCATAGGCAAACTGCAAGCACAGCTGCTCGGTCACCTGGCCGGCAAACGAACCATTGGAATACGTATCTACGGCAACCATGCTGTCACGCGGGATGATAATGCCGCGGGCCTCGCCCGTGTCGGTATTAAGCGCTACGACCATCACGGTATCGGACTGGCCCTTCTGGGTGCCGTCATCGTTATTGCGGCCATCAAAGCCGATAAACGCCACCGTGGCCATATGCTTGTTGAGCGCATACTTCTTGCCGTTATAGGTAATGGTGTCGCCCTTGGCCTTAATGACCTTTTCGGTCTTTTCCTCAATCTTCTTTTTGCCTTGATTCACGCTGTGATTCACAAAGCCCCAGCCGGCAGCAGCAACCGCACCAATCACGAGCAGCACGATCAGCAGCGTGCGGATACGGCGGCGGCGCTTGATGCGCTTGATCGACTCTTTGGAGCGTCGACGACGCTGAGGTCCCGCCTCATCAAGCGAAGGCCACTCTACCTCATCAACAGGCTGCGCCGCAGCTTCATCGGTCTTTGCCGATGCGTCGGACGGAGTCTCGGCCTTGCCCTGGGATTTTTCGTCAGGTTGAGGCGTCGGAGTGCCTTTGGTCTCCCATTGAGGCTCGACAGGCTCCGCAGCATCCTGAACCTGCTGCTCGGGATTGTTTACTTGATTTTCGTCGGGATCCACCGCATCGATAAAGTGCTTGCCACGGGGGTTCATGACTATTTTGTCTCCTGGTCGCTTGTTAACACACCGCTGACAATATAGCGCGAGTTGCCCTGCGAACTATCGAGCATGCAGGTGCTCAACTGCACAATCTTACTATCTGCATCAAGTGTCACGCCGTCACGTACATTTTTGAGCAATGCGTCCGGATTACAGACCGAATTAAAGTAGTCCTGGCGCACGGCAGGGTCGGCAAAGTTAAACGAGTTGAGAATGTGGCGGTCGTCATATTGATAGGCCGAGACAATCTTGTACGTCAGAATATGGCCCGGCGTGTAGATATAGAACTCGCCGTTCTCGTTAAAGAAGTCCGCGTCCTCAAAGTTATGCAAATTGTGGAACACGCCGCCGTTCACATGGCCGTAGATCACCGTGACGGGATCGCTAAAGTCGCGCGCGTTTGCCATCTGACTAAACGCTGTGCCGTAGGGGTCGTACTTGCCGTCCTTGTCGTGGTCCAGATAAAACAGGTCGTCCGTCGTGCTCTGCAGCAAGGGCGTGTTGATATCCGCACCCGGAATGTAGAGCCACGCATAGATATCGGCATTCTCTTGAATGAGCGGAGCGAAGTCGATGGGGTTGTCCGGCAGCTCCTTGCCCTTTGATTCGACCTTCGTGGCGGGCTTTCCTGTTGCACTCATCTCCTCGGCGCGCTGCTGCTCTAGATGATTCATATAGAGCACGTAGCCGCCGCAGCCGACTGCGACCAGCAACAACACTACGAAAACGCCCTTGAGTATCGTGGCGCGACGCTTTTTGTCCGAGTCGCCCATATGCTTAACTTCCATATGCTTGCCCTGCGGCTGCTGTGCCATGGTGTTCCCTTACCCTGTAAATCGGCCAAAAAAAGGACCCGCACAAGTACGGGTCCTCAAATCTTACGGTTGAAACCGTGTGTGTGCTAGTTGTTCTTGCGAAGAGCAACAAAAGCGCAGGCAGCGCCAGCAGCGGCAACAGCAGCCACGGCGGCGACGGCGGTGGTGTTCACACCGGTAGCCGGGGACTTAGCACCGTTGTCGGTGGTAGCAGCGCCAGCAGCGGTCTTCTCGGCCACGATGGTGTAGATGGAGAGCTTGGTGACCTTAAAGACAACGTTACCGTTGTTGTCGGCGGTCAGGTTCAGCTGCTCCGTAGTGCCGTCGTTGTGCTGGACATAGACGGTAACCTTAGCGTTGGCGTAAGCCTTGCCAAGGGTGAAGGTGACGGTCAGCGGGTTGGACTCGGAAACGGTGCCGGCCTGGGACTCGGTGATCTCGAAGGAAGCGACCACGTTGGCGTTGGCAGGGGTGCCCTCGGCGTTCTTGGTGGTGGAAGCAACCTTGACGTTGGCGTTGTTAACGCTGGCGGTTACGTTGTTGGCGCCGGTGGCGGTGGTGTTGGCAGGGCTCGGGGCGGCGAAAGCAGCCACGGGCAGAGCCAGGGCAAGAGCGAGAACGCTCAGTGCTGCCATGAATCTCTTCTTCATGTTAGGTACTCCTCAACTTGCAGCTTGTGGACCTTTAAGTGCCTAGTAGTATAGCCCTTTTTTACAAATTGTGACTAATGAGTTCCATATGAAACAACATTGCTGCTTTTTTGCTCACTCATTGGCCCCAAACAGCGACTTTATGTGATGGTCCTGTGACTTATTGGCCTTGTGTCACGGGCGTGACCTGCGAATCCACGCCGTTTGCACCGGTTTCGCTATCCTCGCTGTCCGTATCCTCGCCCTCTTGGGCATCGGCGATCGTTGCGGCAGCGGCAACAATACCGCGCTGAGGCGCCACGCCCGTCTGGGTCTGAGCGCCCTCGACAACTTCTGTGCCTGCATGCGCGAGCTCGGGCGACTTAAACATTGCGTCCAAGTTGGCGCCACCGCCGGCATAACCAAGCGCCGCGAGCGCGATCACAATCACCGCAACAACAACTGCAATCGGCACGTAACGATGCCAACCAGCAGGATTGAGCCCACTGCGGCGAGCCGCACCGCGGCTTATGTAGCCCAACGTTCCGTCGTGCTTGAGCTTAGAGCCCACCACGCGCTTGCGCCCCCGCAGCGATGACTCGGCCTGCATGGCCAAGCGAGCGCTTGCCGAAGGATAGCCGTATTTGGTGCGCTTGAACGAACCGTCGAACCCCGACGCGTGCTTGCCCCACGTCCGGGACGTCGTGCGGCGGTTAACTGGGGCCGCGCCCCGTCTATTCCGGTTTGGTTTTGAAGTCTCCGCCATACGCCCCCGCACGCCGTAACACAATCGAAACATTACTGCTTTGGACTGTAGCACACGCGCTGCACGCGGTCACGGGCGCCTCGCTCAGCGGTCGTCGTCCTTCAGCAAGCGCCACAGGGTCGTGCGGCTTATTCCCAGCACCTCGGCGGCGCGGGTCCGGTTGCCCTGAAGGTGGCCTACGACTAGCCGCGCGATGTCGCGTTCGGTATCGGCCAGTGGACGCAGAATATACAGGTCGCTGTCGAGCGTCGGAGCGCCAAAGGTTGCGGTTTTGATGACGTCCTCCTGGGCGAGCACCTCCTCCGCCGCAGCGCGCCCCGCCACACCCGACCCTACTAATATATAGAGTCGTTCCGAGACCTCGCGAAGCTGCAGATAGTTGCGTGGCCAGCGATAGCCGTTGAGCGTCGAGGCAGCCTCCTCGGACATACTCGGAGCGGCAGTTCCAAAGACATCTGACAGATATGACAAATACTGCGCAACCTTTTTCGATGCACCACCCTGCTCGGCAATCGCAGGCGCCACACTTACTGCGCACGCCAAGCGCTCGGTTACAAAAGCGGCCTGATCGCTTTCGCCACCGCCCGGCATATCGTTTGCCGTCAGAACCACATGGCAACGCGTGGCCAGCGCCGTGTCGGTCATCGTAGAGACAAGCTCGCGCAGACGCTGCGGCGAAAGTGCATGCCAGCCGCCAATGCAAAGGGTCAGCCTTGCCTGGAACAGCGGCGATTCCGAGCTTTTGAGCAGATGGCGCCAGCCGCGATCTGTGAGCTCGTCAAGTGCCACGGACACAAAGGGTTCGTCGGCATAAGGCCCATCCAGATAGAGGCGTTTTGCAATCTCTGCCTGGCCAGCACCCAGCTCGCCCTCCAACATGAGGGGCACGCCGCGGGCATAGCTTTCGCAGACGGGGCCAGCGACCGCAGCGGCACCCTCGACAATGCCGTACGTGCTTGCCTCGTAGCGCGCCTCGACCTCATCTGCGTTAAGCCACTCAATACCCGCGTGCGCCGCCACACCGTGCACTTCGCGGACCACGACCACCCAAAGCGCGCCGTATTCCTTGGCGACCGGACGCACCGTGAGGCTCAAGTGTCCTCCCGCATGCCCCATCACCAGACGCGCGCCGTTGCCCACGCGCCCCAGGCGCTCGGCGACAAATACCGCGACATTTTGCTCGAGCGCGACATCATCCATGGTCGAAATCGCCACGCGTCCATGCCCATCGATTGCCAACGCCGAGGCCCCGGCAGCGGCCAAGGCCTCGATCAAGATTTGTAGCTTGGCGTCTTTGTTCATATTGCGCCCCGTCCTCGGCGCCACGCCGCCGGCGACGGCCGCGCGGGCGAGTGTTTCAAAATTGAACGATATTGCTCACCAAACACTATAGGGCAGAAGCCACCGTCCTGCGAGTATATGAGTTGCCCCGCATCGCCATCCTGGCGGGGCGATAAGAGCTCTTCGGGACCTATCAACCTGCGGACAAGCCATACCCGCAAGAGCTCCTATCGCTCCACCGCGGACATGCGCTCACCAGCACGCAGCACGCAAATAGGCTAGTTCTCTACCAGATTCCCAGCACGTGCTGCATTCCCAAACTCATGCACGCAATGCCAATCCAGCAGCAAAAGCCCAATGCGATGGGCTTGCCGCCCTTTTTGACCAGCTCGACGATATCGGTATTAAAGCCAATAGCCGCCATGGCCATCACGATAAAGAACTTCGACAGTTCCTTGATGGGTGCCGTAATGGATGCAGGAAGCTGAAGCACCGTGGTGATTACGCTCGCCAGCACAAAGAACAGCACGAACATGGGAAACGCGCGTTTAAGCGAGAACGTGCTTTTGGCGTCGCCGCCGGCCTTGCGCGCCAGATGCATCTGCCAGCACGCGAGGACCAACGTGATGGGAATAATGGCCAGCGTCCTGGTGAGCTTGACCACCGTGGCGCTTTCGAGCACATTGGCGCCGGGATGCATGCTGTCCCAGGCGCTCGCCGCAGCCGTTACCGACGAGGTGTCGTTGATGGCGGTGCCGGCAAACAGGCCAAAGCCCTCGTTGGTCAGCCCGAGCATGCCGCCGAGCGTTGGAAACACGAGCGCCGCGATAACGTTAAACAGGAAGATGACCGAAATAGCCTGGGCAATCTCGCGATCGTCGGCATCGATGACGGGTGCGGTCGCGGCGATGGCCGAACCGCCGCAAATCGACGAACCCACACCCACAAGCGTCGCGATCTTGCCCGGCACGTTCATAACGCGGCAGAGCACAAAGGCGATGACAAGCGAGGTCGAGATCGTCGCCACGATAATCGGCAGCGACTGAGCGCCCTTGGACAGAATCTGCGAGAGGTTCATGCCAAAGCCAAGCAGGATAACCGCGTACTGCAAGATCTTTTTGGATGTATAGGTGACACCGGCAGCGAGCGGTTCGCGACGATTCTTGGGAAAGACGAGCGCCAGGACCATGCCAAAGAGGATGGCAAATACCGGACCGCCGACCACCTCAATTTGTTTGCCGAGCAACGTCGCGGGAATGGCGATGATCAGGCAGAACAAAACGCCTTTCCAGCGCTCGCGTACGATATTTGCCAGTTGCATATGGGATTCCTTCTTTCTATTTCACGTTTTCGACGGCTTATGATACGGCAACATTGAGCGCAGCCTTGCGCAAACACAGACTAAGATGCCGCAATAGTTCTCAGGCAACAGCCGAATTACCCACCGTGGAGAGCTGATTCGCGGCATAATTAACAACTGACATATGAGTTTGATAGAACAGTTGCGAGGCGCTATGGAAGAATCGATGCACGTCGGCGAGCAGGAAACGAGCCTACAGGATCAGTCCTACCACACCATTCGACGCAAAATCGTCTACCTGGACTACAAGCCGGGCGAAAAGCTGGGCGTCAAGCAACTTTGCGACGACCTGGATATGGGGCGCACCCCTGTGCGCGAGGCACTGGTGCGTCTGGCGCAAGAGGGCCTGGTGCGCACCGTGCCCCAGAGCGGTACCTACGTCTCACCCATCAACCTCACCCTTGCCGAGAGTGCCTGTTACATCCGCGAGCATCTGGAAAAGCAGGTGATTGTGGAGTGCTGTGCGCGCGCCACGTCGGCCGGCATCGAGCAGCTCGACCGCGCCATCGCGCTGCAGGAAAAGGCCATGGCCGAAGAGGATCGCATCGGCTTCTTTTTGAGCGACAACCTCATGCATCACATGATTTTTAGCATCGCATGTCGCAGCACCGTGTGGTCGTGGCTCGAAGAGACCAATGCCGACCTGGAGCGCTTCCGCTGGCTGCGCGCCGCCACGCAGGTTCTCGACAATCAGGACATCGTGAACGAGCACAAGCAGATTCGCCGCGCCATCGCCGGTCGCGACCCCATCGAAGCGAGCTTTTTGGTCAGCAAGCACCTGCACATGATGTTCCGCAACCAGACCGAGGTTCTGGACCAGTTCCCCGAGTACTTCGAGACCAGCAAGCTCCGCTAACCTGCCAAAAAGGGACAGGTTCATTTTGGCAGGTTTTATCTGGTCAAATGCAAAAAAGGCTCGGCTCCGTCTTGATGCGGAGCCGAGCCTTAGTCGCTAGAACGGCGGAACCAACTACTCTACCGTGACGCTCTTGGCCAGGTTACGGGGCTGGTCGACGTCGCAGCCGCGCAGGATGGCGACCTCGCGGGCGAGCAGCTGCAGTGGAACGCTCGCCGTGACGGGGCTGAACACGTCGCGGACTGCCGGCACGCGGATGATGCGGTCGGCAATCTTGTTGATCTCCTCGTCGCCCTCGGTGGCAACGACGATGACCTTGGCGCCGCGCGCCTTGCACTCCATAAGGTTCGACACGGTCTTGTCGTAGGTGGCACTCTTGGTGGCCACAGCGATGACAGGGAAGCCCGGGTCGATCAGGGCAATGGGGCCATGCTTCATCTCACCGGCAGCATATGCCTCGGCGTGCAGGTAGCTGACCTCTTTGAGCTTGAGCGCACCCTCGTAGGAAATAGCGGCACCCATGCCACGGCCCACGAACAGCGCCGACTGCGCGTCCTTGCACAGCAGGGCAGCTTCATGAACGGCCTCGGTCTGGGTATCCAAAATCCACTGGATCTGCTCGGCCGTATCGGAAAGCTCGCGGAACAGCATGCGCGCCTGCTTGGTGGTCAGACGGTACTTGACCTGCGCCAACAGCAAAGCCAGCAGCGTCAGGCTCACAACCTGGCCGATAAAGCTCTTGGTCGAGGCGACCGCGATCTCCTTGTTGGCCTTGGTGTAGATTACGCCGTCGCTCTCACGCGCCACGGGGCTGCCCACCACGTTGGTGATGCCGAAGACCTTGGCACCCTTGATGCGCGCGTCGCGAATGGCGGCAAGGGTATCGGCCGTCTCGCCCGACTGGGACACGGCAACGACAAGCGTCGTCGGCGTAATGATGGGGTTGCGATAGCGGAACTCGCTGGCCGCCTCCACCTCGGTGGGGATGCGAGCCCAGCCCTCAATGAGATTCTTGGCAATGAGGCCAGCGTGATAGCTGGTGCCGCAAGCGATCACGTAGACGCGGTCGATGTCGTTGAGCTCCTCGAGCGAAAGGCCCAGCTCATCAATATCGAGCTCGCCGGCAGGCGTCATACGGCCAACCAGCGTGTCGCGCACGACGCGCGGCTGCTCGTGAATCTCCTTGAGCATAAAGTCGGGATAGCCGCCCTTTTCGGCCATGTCCAGATCCCAATCGATATGGGTGACCTTGGGCTCGATGACATTGCCGGCCTCGTCGGTGTACTCGACGCCCGCAGGCGTAAGCTTGGCAAACTGACCGTCCTCGAGCACCACGACATCGCGGGTGGCGTCGATGAGCGCGATGACGTCGGAGGCAACGTAGGAACCGATCTCGCCCACGCCGACCACGATCGGGGAGTCCTTGCGGGCAACGGCGATCACGCCAGGCTCGTCGGCGCACACGGCGGCCAAGCCATAGGCGCCTACCACGTGGGTGCAAGCCTCGCGCACGGAGGCCATCAGGTCGTGCGTCTCGGCATAGGCCTCTTCGATCAGATGCGCGAAGACCTCCGTATCGGTCTCGCTCTTAAAGTGATGGCCGCGGCCCTCCAGCTCCTCGCGCAGTTCGGCGAAGTTCTCGATAATGCCATTGTGGACGATGGCGATACGACCGTCGCAGCTGGTGTGGGGATGGGCGTTAACGACGGAGGGCTTTCCGTGGGTGGCCCAACGGGTGTGGCCGATACCGCAGGTAGCGTCACTGTCGATGTTGGAAAGCTCGCTCTCCAGGCCCGCGACCTTGCCCACGCGGCGAATGACATCGAGGTGCGCCGCGGCGCCCTCGCCCACCTCGAGCGCGACGCCCGAGGAGTCATAGCCGCGATACTCCATACGCTTGAGGCCCGTGACCAGGATGTTCTTTGCAATATCAGAGCCGGTGTAGCCAACAATTCCGCACATAGGATAAATCCCTTCGTTCGCGTGACTGCAAGACGTCCACGCACAAGGGGCGCTGAGACGTATAACGTTCGAGTATTGTACTCACGCAAACGCAAGCTGATATACCAGAAGTGATATCTCAACTTAGATACCACCCGATGCACACACGTTCAGCCGGTCCAAACCACCACAATGGGGACAGGCACCTTCGTGGTGGTCGCGCTGGCAACGGCGTTTCCCCAGATAAAACCTGCCAAAATAAACCTGTCCCTAATTGGCAGGTTTTGACACCCCAGGGGCGGGCGATGCTACAATCTGGCTTGTACTTGAAACGCATCAAAGGGGCCGCTATGGCAAAGGTTAAAATCAGCGACGTCGCGCGCGAAGCCGGGGTTTCGTTGGGCACGGTTTCCAACGCGCTCAACCATCCCGAAAAGCTGCGCCCCGAGACCCTCAAGCTCATTAACGAGACCATCAATCGCCTTGGCTACCTGCCCAATCAAAGCGCCCGTCAGCTCGCGGGCGGCGCCACCAAGTCCTTTGGCCTGGTGCTCCCCCGTCTCGATCACGGCTTTTCGCTCCAAATCGCCAGCGGCGCCCATAACGAGGCCCGCAAGCACGGTTACGACCTGCTCATCGCCAACGCCGATAACGACGATATTCTCGAGGACCATTACCTGCGCTACTTTATGGGCACCCAGATGTCCGGCGTCATGGTTCAGCCCATGGCATCCCCCGACTGGCACCCCGC
>ERZ1031347.75-NODE-75-length-47548-cov-17.177184_pt1 | contig 47548 bp, 47 predicted proteins | sample MGYA00517106_ERZ1031347 | MGnify/ENA primary metagenome ERZ1031347 (study PRJEB33719, sample SAMN04261392) | wastewater metagenome | biome: periurban shantytown; feature: human; material: feces | host: Homo sapiens | place: Peru: Lima | collected 2012-07-19 ...
CCGCCGTAACACTACCCTTTTCACTCTTGAAATTGGGGCGTAGAGTCAGCGGCGGCTTGCTATCCTTGGGCAAGTCTGCCGTCGCCATTTCCGCTGGGCGACGGGCTGACCCGCCGCTCGCCGCAAAAAACGGAGATGCCACAAAACTGTAGCATCTCCGCAGAGAAATATGCAATGATTCAATGCAGCGTTTACGCCGCAGCAGATTCCAGAAGCTTCTGGAATGCAGTGTAGGTTTCCAGCACCTTGTCTTCACCACTCAAGGCACGCTGCCGCACAACGGCGTGGGTGAATTCTCCGTCAATGAATACCCAATAGGTGGTGTCGTCCTTTTTCACAAGGTCTACCACATGGGTGCTGCCGTCCAGCATGGTATACTCCAAGTGGAAAGCCGGCTCGGTATCTGTCGGAGCCTGTGCAGAAGTGTCCAGCGATTCGTAGGAGATCTCGGACAGTGCGGTGTAGAAGGTCTTGAACGCCTCGGTCAGTTCCGTGTCGTCGCTGTTGAAGCTTTTTCCGTTGCAGCTGTAGGTGGTGCTGGCATCGTCAAATGTGAAGCTGTCGTCGATGTCTATGGTCTTGTCATTGAAAGAACCGTGATACTGCATGGTCAGTGCGGAAACCTCACTGATGCTGAAATAGCAGACGGTGTCGTCCATGTAATCTGAAGCATTTTTTTGCAGGAATCCCAGATAGCTGGAGTCCAGCTTCAGGATCTCGTTGGTTTCCTTGTGCAGACAGTCTACATAAGAAGATGTCAGCGGATCGAAATCCTGCACCAGCAGGGTGGTGACTTCTCCGGTCGCCTGTGTAAACTGGAACATGTATGCCGGCTTGTCGAATCCGTACTCGGCATACTTGTCCTCGGTCACATCGCTGTCCCCGAAATCATCAGCTTCCAGTTCGGTAAGCTGGGTGAATAGGGTAGAGAGGTTGGCGTTGTTGACCGCAATCGGCGTTTCCAGCGGTTCTGTCAGTTTGTAGTCAGAGTTTCCGGAAGTGTCCTCAAAGGTATAGACCGTTTCGCCGTTCCGCTGTAAGGTCAGCTTGAGAATGTCAGAACTCTTGTCGTCCATGAGATAGCGGTAACGCATCTGCGTTTTGGTGACATAGAGATAACCGGTGGTGTTGGCATCTGCCAGATACACATGGTCGTCATCGTCCTGCATCACATAGAAGCTGGACTTGGTGGGGTTCTGACCGCCGATGTACAGGGTCTTTTCTGGCTTGTCTGCATCACTGGTGTAGTAGGTGATCGAAATCGGATCGGACAGCCCGTAGGTTTTCAGCTTGTCGCTGTCCGCAGTTCCCAGATCCTTGGTCGCTGTCAGAGAACAGCCGTAGGTGCAGAGGGCATCAATATAATAGGTATTGATGTGCATCGCATCCCCCTCGGCAACCTGCCACTGGCTGTTGTCGTCCTTGTCAATGGTGTAATCCAGTTCCGGTGTGTGGATCACCAGCTTTGTTACTGCATCGGAATCAAAGGAACTCAGCTGGAGAGCTGCCGCTTCTTCCGCAGCCTTTTCCTCTTTTTGGGTCTGATAGTAGTCCACGCCGAAATAGGCACCGAAGCACACACCGATCAGCAGAACCAGAATCAGCCCGATAATGAGTTGTCGTTTCATATTGTACAATTGCCTCCTTGGGGCAGAAACGGATTACGAATTCCGGCGTTTGATCCAGATGCCAATGCCGGCAGCCATGATCGCTACCGGAATGACGGTGAGCACTACCATCAGCCCCTTGGCGAATCCGGCATCCTGCAGGGAAATGTAGTCGTTCGTGGTGGACTTTGTGGAAATCTCCATGTCGATGTCGCTGTCATACATCCAGCTGATCGTGCTCAGGAACAGGTATACCGGAACGATAACGGTATCATCGCTGACATGTTCGTCATCAATGAATTCCGCGTTGCCGAAAACGACCATTTTGGAATCGTTTCTGGCGATGCTGGTGGAGTCTGCTGCCAGAAGCATCTGTCCGCTTTGTTTTTCCGGATCGTCGCTGACACCGCCGTAAGGTTCGCCCTCTGCACTGTCATAGGTGGTGATCAGGGGAGCGATGGTGTACTTGCCGCCCTCGTCGTTGTAGCGGAAGCTGCGGGATTCCGGCATAAAGGTGTACAGTCCCTGATTGAGCAGAGAGGAAGTCAGGTCGGTGGCTTCACTGTTGTCGTCCAGTTCGTTCAGTTCACACTGAATGGTGTACTTGTCGCCGGAAATGTGATAGTTGGAGTTGGTTTCCGAAACGCGGTCATAGTCCATGTAGAACCCGTAGTCCTTCATGATCGCTTCCAGATTGGTATAGGCGAATGCACCGCCGTTGGGGGACATCAGCAGGCTGATGTTGCCGCCGTTGTCCAGATATGCATTCAGCTTTTCCGCTTCTGCATCGGTAATATCCTTGGAGGGTGCTGCCACCAGTACCAGAGCCGCATCGTCCGGCACACTGTCAGTTTCCGACAGGTTCAGTTCCTTGGCGGCGTAGTTGTAGTTGGTCAGGTTGGTGGTGAACTTGGTGTAGCTGTCCAGCGACTTTTCGCCGTGACCGGACAGGAAATACACAGTCGGTGTACGGTTTTCTGCCACGCCCTTGATCGTACCGGTGATCAGGTTTTCGCCCTTGAAGTCTTCGCCGGTGGTGTTGCCGTCATCATCAGTATAGACGGTATACATGGAAGAACCGGGGACACGTTTTTTCACGTTGTCGCAGATAAAGACCATGTCACCGGTGGACAGGGTGAATGCGTTATCGGAGTTGATCTTCTCCATGGTGTCGTTGTCGGTGTCCGGATCTACCCAGATCAGGTTGATCGACTTGTGGGCATCATAAGCTTCCAGTGCCCGATAGAGGGTGAGGGAACTCATATCGTTTTCCAGACTGTCCTTGGTGGTCAGAATGTAGAAGTTTACAGTTTTTCCCTCGCTGTCCAGCTGATCCAGATATTTTTCCGTGGTGGAGCTCAGGCTGTACTGCTTGTTGGGAGAGATGTCCCAGCTGAAGTCCAGACGGGAAACGATCATGTTCAGAACCACAGCAATGACCAGCACCAGAATGGCAAGCGTCACTGCCATGCCGGCGAATTTGGTGTTTTTCCAGTTGTGGAAACGGTTTGTTTGTTTGTTTTGACTCATAGCAGCTTACCTCCGGCTCCAGCGTCTTTTTTCAATGGAAATGATAGTCCAGATCAGGAATACCGCGATTTCCGTTACATATCCCAGCAAGTCGGAGAACTGCATCAGACCTTGGGAGAATACATAGAATTTGGTTTGGTTCGAGAACCAGCTCAATACATCAGAGAGCACCGGAATGCCGGAGAGGAAAGAGTTGACACTCAGGTTGTCCATCAGGATCAGCATCAGCATGGCAAGTTCGCTCAGCAGGATCGCCAGCAGGGGCATTTCTGTCAGAGAGGAGATGAAGATGCCCAGGGCGATGCACACCAGACCAAACAGGAAGAAGCCGATATAGGTACAGATCAGGCTGGACCAGATAACACGGCCATAAATGGAGGTGATGATCGGATAGAACAGGGAAGCCGCCAGCATGATCAGCAGAATGGTCGCCGTGGCGAGAAACTTTGCCATGACGATCTGCGTGACGTTCAGCGGGCTGGAGAGCAGCATGGTTTCCGTGCCGTTTTTGCGTTCCTCGGAGAATGTCCGCATGGTCAGCAGCGGCAGCAGGAAGATGAAATAGAAGATGTTGACGTAAAAGATCGAGGAGAACGAAAACGTATAGGTAGATGAAGAAACATTACCGATCTCCTGAATGAACGTCAGGGAGAATGTCGCCATAAAGAACGCGATGACAAAGTACGCGATCGGCGACAGAAAGTAACTCTGTAATTCCTTTTTATATAGTGAAAACATGGGTGGTTAGTCCTCCTTCTTGCCGTCTGTTCCGGCAGCATCTTCCGCCGGAGCATCTGCGGCAGGTTTGTCCTCTGCCGGCTGGGCTGCGGGTTCCTGTGCGGCTTCGTCGTCCATTTCCTGCAACAGATCCTCCAGACTGGAGTGCTTGGTCTTCTGATTGACCAGCTTGACAAATACCTGTTCCAGATTTTTCTTTTCGGTGGAAATTTCCAGTACTTCCAGACCGTGCTGGAGCAGTGCAGAGAGCAGAGCGTTCCGCACACCGTCATTTTCCAGTTCCACATCGTATGTATAGACACCAGTCTGGACAAACTGAATATTGTCCACGCGGACAACGCCGTCCACACTTCTGGCGACCTTCGGCACTTCTCTGGAACTGCCCTGTACTTTCAGCTTTACCACCAGACCGGAATCATCAGCTTCTTCCAGCCGTTCAATGGTGTCGTCTGCCTTGATCTCGCCGTGGTTGATGATGACGATGCGGTCGCAGACAGCACTGATCTCGCCCAGAATGTGGGAACTCAGGATAATGGCGTGGTTCCGCCGCAGATCCAGGATCAGGTTGCGGACTTCCATCAGCTGTGTCGGGTCCAGACCAACGGTAGGTTCGTCGAGGATCAGCACCGGCGGGTCACCGAGGATCGCCATGGCAAATCCCACACGCTGCTTATAGCCCTTGGAGAGGTTCCGGATCAGCCGCTTCTGCACGTCAGTGATCTTGAGGCGTTCCATGACACGTTCCACTTCGCCTTTGCGTTTTGCCGCCGGAATGCCTTTCAGACCGGCAGCGAAGTTCAGATATTCCCGCACCTTCATATCCGGATAGACCGGCGGGATCTCCGGCAGAAAGCCGATGCATCGCTTTGCTTTGACAGGCTGCTGGGCGATGTCATAGCCCTGGATCTTGACGCTGCCGCCGGTGGCGGGAATGACACCTGCCATAATATTTAATGTAGTGGACTTGCCGGCACCGTTCGGCCCCAGAAAGCCCAGTACCTCGTTTTCCTTTATGGTAAAGCTGATGCCTTTGAGAGCAGCTTTATTTCCATAGTATTTGGTCAGGTTTTGAATTTCAACCATATCATGCTCCTTTCTGCAAAAAGCCATTTTGTAGGCAGTTTGCACCTTCCTCTTATTATCGCAAAATAATATGTTGTTGTCATATACAGAATGTAACCATATCATGAAATATAGAAAAAATGGATAAAAGGGCTTCTGCAACTGGCAGAAAAGCTTGTGCGTATCGCAAAAAGCAGTATGCCATATTTGTGTGATAGGGCTGTGAAAAACAGACGGAAAACCGGCGAAAGTACAAAAAACTACGGAAAAGATATGTGATGCCATAAAAATATAGGTCAACTTGCACAAAACACCGGTGGAGAATCTGTACATTGCTACAAAAATGCGTTTTTCAACAGCAGGAATTTGTGCAAAGGGTTGACATCGATTGCAAAGGGGTGTATAATTTTTGGTATGAAAGAGGGTATCCTTGTGTGCGTTCTGTGAAAATGGACAAAGGATACGCTCAAAATTATGTGTCGCCTGTTCGCCGGGTCCTGCCATGAAGAAAGGATGCGAGCCTGCGGCATTCCACCATTTCCTACATTTATCTTTCAGAGAGGGGAATTTCTAAACATGCAATTCAAGAAAAGCAAAACATTTCTGGCTGCTGTACTGGCTGCTGCAATGACATGCTCGGCAATCCTGCCGACTGCTGCATCTGCTGCCGGCTCCAGAACTAAGGACGAGGCTTACGGTGATGACTCTTATGCAGCACGCTTTATGTCGCTGTATGATGACGTTGTAACCAACGGTGTGGAAAACGGCTATATGTCCAGCACAAACACCGTTTCCGGTGGTCTGGGTATCCCGTTCCACTCGGTAGAAGAACTGTGTATCGAAGCTCCGGACTACGGTCACGAAACTACTTCTGAAGCACTGTCCTACCTGGTATGGGCTGCTGCAATGCGTGATAACATCGTAAACGATGCAAGCAAGGGCGAAGTAACCGTAAAGAACACCAAGGATGCTTCTACCGAATCCATCGGCGATCTGGCTAAGGCTTGGAAGACCATGGAAGCAACTATGATCCCGGATCAGCAGGGCGGCAACTTCATGCAGAAGGGCGGCCAGCTGAGTGCTACTTACAGCGACGAGTGGGGTCAGATTGAACAGTATCCGACCGATATGGCACAGGGCAACACCGCACAGAACCCGATCCACCAGAGCTTCTGCTCCGCATACGGCAGCGATAAGGGTCTGTACCTGATGCACTGGCTGGCTGACGTTGATGACTGGTATGGCTTCGGCGGCAAGAACGGCTCTAAGGGTGCACAGAGCGGCGTTACCACTTCCGGCAGCAGACAGTTCACACTGATCAACACCTTCCAGCGTGGTGAACAGGAATCCTGCTGGGAAACCATTCCGCACGCTTGTACCGACCTGCACGATGTAGGCTATGGTCTGAACGGCAACGGCGGTATGAAGGGCTTCTTCAACACCGAAGAGAAGCCGGCTGAGCAGTGGTCTTACACCAACGCACCGGACGCAGAAGACCGTGCAATTCAGGCTGTTTACGATGCAAACAGATGGGGTGTCGGTGATCAGACTGTAAGCTCCAAGTGGGGCGGTAATCAGTCCATCTCTGCACTGGCTGGTAAGATGGGTGACGAAACCCGTAACAATATGTACGATAAGTACTACAAGAAGATCGGCTGCCAGGACAAGTGGGCTAAAGGCGGCGATGATAATGGCAAGCATTATCTGATGAACTGGTACACCTCCTGGGGCGGTGCACTGGACGGCTCCTGGGCATGGCAGATCGGTGCATCTCACTGCCACGAATTCTATCAGAACCCGCTGGCTGCATATGCACTGGTAAATGACTCTGCACTGAACGCAGGCATGAGAGCACAGGGTGCTACAGAGGACTTCGAAGCTTCTCTGAGCAGACAGATGGAACTGTACCTGTGGCTGATGTCTAAGGACGGTCCGATCGCCGGCGGCTGCACCAACTCCTGGAACGGTCGTTATGAGCAGTATCCGTCCGGTCAGGCTACTTTCTATAATATGGCTTATCTGGAACACCCTGTATACGCTGACCCGGGTTCCAACCACTGGATCGGTAACCAGGTATGGGCTGTACAGCGTCTGGCTGAACTGTATTATGTTGTAAAGAGCGACAATGCAAATGATCCGCAGGTCGGCAAGACTGGTCTGAAGCTGAGCGAAGCTCTGGAAAAGATCCTGGATCGCTGGGTAGGCTGGTTCATGGACAACACCATTCTGGGTAAGGCAAACGGCGAAAAGACATTCTCTGCAAAGTATGAGCCGTATGATACTACTGAAACAGAGTTTACAATTCCGGATCTGTCTAAGGGTATAACTGATGACGGCGAATCCTTCTCGATCCCGTCCAGCCTGATCTGGTCTGGTCAGCCGAACGATTGGAAGGGCACATATCAGGATAACAACAACCTGACCTGCACCATCGTTGGCTACGGCGACGGTGACCTGGGTTGTGTATCTTCTCTGGCAAACACTCTGATCTACTATGCAAAGGCAAAGGGCGTTGCAACAAGCGACATGGCTGCTGCAAAGACCTCTTATGAGAACAAGACCACTGCATCTGCTGCTTCTGCTACAGAACTGGCACAGCAGTCCCTGTACCTCGGCAAACAGCTCCTCGACAGAGAGTGGAACAAGTATCGTGATGATATTGGTCTGGGCGTTTCCGACCACAACACCAACCTGAAGAGACTGTGGGAAACCAAGTTGGCTCTGCCGGACGGCACTCGTGCAAACGGTGAAAACAAGGTTCTGTCCGCTAGCCGTTACACCGGTACTATGCCGAACGGTGATACCGTTAAGGACGGCGTAGCATTCGTAGACATTCGTTCCAACTATAAGGATACCACTGGCGAGTACATGAGCAAGGACGCTAACGGCAAGACCATGTACGATTATGCTAAGGAATGCTATGATGCAAAGGGCAACACCGATGATTACTACTTCACTCTGCACAGATTCTGGCATGCAGGTGACATCATGATGGCTCTGGGTACTATGCATGAACTGTATCCGGATATGCCGGTTGATGGTGACGATACTCCGTCTGAAGATCTGGTTGTAACACCGTCTGATATTGAGATCACTGTTGGCGAAAGCGAAACCCTGAAGCCGAATCAGACTGGCTGCACTTTCGAGTCTGCTGATTCTACCATTGCTTCTGTAGATGCTGATGGTAACGTAACTGGTGTTTCCGAAGGCGAAACCACAATCAAGGTTTCCAAGGACGGCAAGACTGCTGAAGTAAAGGTAACTGTTAAGGCTGCTACTACTACTGATACAACTGCTACCACTGATGTAACTACTGAAACTACAGATTCTGATGTAACTACTGCATCTACTTCTGTTTCTTCTGTATCTATCACTCCGGGTCAGCTGCTGCTGGGCGACACCAACCTGGACGGCTCTGTAGATGTTACAGACGCAGTTCTGCTGAACAAGAAGGCTGCAAATGTTGTATCCTTCAACGAACAGCAGACTCTGAACGGCGACTGCTATGATCAGAACGGCGAAATCGACGGCAACGATGCAACTGCTCTGCTGAAGTTCCTGGTTCACATTCTGAAGGGTCTGCCGGAAAACTCCAGCATGAACGCATAAGAGAATCACGAATCTCAACGATTTTCATCTATTACAAAAGGCACTATAGCTGTAAAGGCTGTAGTGCCTTTTTGTATTGTCGGTGTCTGCTGTCTGGGTGGCACGGAAAAAGTTTCACAATATGACTTGATTTTTCTGTGCCAAAATGCTATAATAAGATACTATGGAATATTATTGCATGGAAACTCTGGCGGTTTCCGGAGGAGTGTGACATTTTTGAAAAGTATGACGGGATACGGTCGTGCGACGGCACGGACGGAACGCTATGAGATCACCGCAGAGGTGCATTCCGTGAACCACCGGTTTCTGGAAACCTCTGTGCGGCTGCCCCGCAGCTTCAGCTATCTGGAAGAAAAACTGAAAGAACAGGTGCAGCAGAAAATTTCCCGCGGCAAGGTCGAGGTAACGCTCACCATGCAGACGATCGGTGCAAAATCCACTGTGGTGGAAATCAATCACGATGTGGTGACGGCATATCTGCAAGCCGTTGCGGCGGAAAATGCACTGCTTCGGGAGTCCGGCTTCCGCAGGAACCAGATCATGATGGGCACTGCGGCGGACGAAAACAGCAATGTGACAGATGTCCTGCCGCTTTCCACACTGCTGCGGATTCCCGATGCCTTTCAGGTGCAGCAGGTGGCAGATGATCCCGATGTGATCTGGAGCGAAGTCCAGCCGGTCATGGCAGAAGCGTTGCAGCAGTTCGTGACAATGCGGGAAACCGAGGGCAAGCGTCTGGCAGATGACGTGGCATTTCATCTGGATCGTCTGGCGGAAATGACCGATGCCGTGGAAAAGCTGGTGCCGGAAACCGTGCAGCAGTACTATGAAAAGCTGTACCGGAAAATCACGGAATTGCTGGGCGACCGGACTGTGGACGAATCCCGTCTGGTGACAGAAGCTGCCGTGGTTGCGGAAAAAATCGCGGTAGACGAAGAACTGGTGCGGCTGCGGAGCCACATTGCACAGTTCCGTGTATTCCTGACCAGTACGGAACCGGTAGGCAGAAAAATGGATTTTCTGGTGCAGGAACTGAATCGGGAAGTCAACACCACCGGCTCAAAATCGCAGCATTTGGAAATCACCAAATTGGTGGTAGATATGAAGTCTGAAATCGAAAAAATTCGGGAACAGATTCAAAATATCGAATGAGAAAGGAAGTATGCAGCATGAAAAAAGGAACATTGTTTGTCATCTCCGGTCCGTCGGGCTGCGGAAAAGGCACCGTGCTGAAAGAGGTGCTGAAAAATCCTGACCTGTATTTTTCTGTTTCGGCAACCACGCGTGATCCCCGCCCCGGCGAAGTGGACGGTGTCAACTATCGCTTTATGACCAACGAAGCCTTTGAAGCCCTGATCGAACAGGACGGTTTCTTGGAATATGCCGGCTACTGTGACCACTATTACGGTTCGCCGAAACAGCCGGTGGAAGAACAGCTGGCAATGGGAAAAAGTGTCATTCTGGAAATCGAAGTCGAAGGTGCTATGAAAGTCCGTGCGGCTCGTCCGGACGCAGTGTTCGTGTTTATCCTGCCGCCGTCTATGACAGAACTGGAAAACCGGCTTCGCGGTCGCGGCACTGAGGCAGAAGAAGTGGTGCAGAAGCGTGTGGCACAGGCAAAACGGGAAATCGGTTTTGCAGAAAAATACGATTACGTTGTGATTAACGATGACTTGTCTGCGGCGATTGCTGATGTCAATGCAATCCTGTGTGCAGAATCTCATAAAACAAAGAAAAATTTGGAAGAAATCAAAGAGGTGCTTGGAAAATGAATATGTTAAGACCGTCTGTCAATCAGCTGATTACAAAAAATGAAAGCAGTTATTCTCTGGTAATCGGCGTGGCGAAACGTGCCCGCGAGATTGCCGATGAACTGTATGAAAATGGAAAAACATTAGAGGAAAAGCCGGTGAAAACAGCCATTCGCGAACTGGCTGCCGGAAAATATCGTATCGTAGACAACTTCGAAGAACCGGCTCAGAACCACTAAGTAAATGGAAAAACAAGCGGAATTGCCGAAAATCTGGTGCGTAGGCGTGGCAGTCTGTGCGGCTTCTTATACGTTTGACCGGCTGTTTTCCTACATTGCCATGCAGGAGATCCCTGCCGGCTGCCGTGTAGTCGTGCCGTTCGGCAAGGGAAATGCCAAACGTGTGGGAATCGTGCTGTCCTGTGCAGAACAGGCTGCCCAACCCGAACAGCAGCTGAAGCCGGTGCTTGCGGTGGTGGACAAACAGCCGATCCTGTCGCCGGAAATGCTGGATCTGGTGTTCTGGCTCAAGGAAATGACGTTCTGTACCTATTACGATGCAGTGCGAACCATTTTGCCTGCCGGCATGCAGGTGCAGCTGGTGGAAACCATTTCGCTGGCGGAGCCGCAGCCGGACGGCCCGCTGACAGATGCCGAAGCACACCTGCTGTTTTTCCTGCGGGGAGCAAAGACCAAGCAGGAATTCCGGCGGATTCTGGCGGACGCAGATACACAGGGCAAAAAAATCGTGGATACGCTGGTGCAGAAAGGCTTTCTGCTCCGGCAGGAAACGGTAAAGGAAAAGACCCACGGACAGACCGGCATCAAGATGCTGCGAATGGCAGCCCCGCCGGACGAAGTGCCGCCTGTGACCAAAACCCAGCAGAAGCTGGTGCGGATCTTACAGGAAACCGGTGCCGTTTCGGAAAAAGAGGCGTGCTATCTCAGCGGCGTGACCACAGCGGTGGCGAAAAAGCTGGTGCAGAACGGCGTGGTGGAATCCTATACGGTGAAGCCGCCGCTGCACACATATGCCGCCAGCGGTCAGACCCGCCAGCCCGCAGACATCGTGCTGTCCGCGGAACAGCAGGCAGTATATGACCGCATGGTTGCTGCACTGGGCGAGGGCATGCACTGCTTTTTACTGCACGGTGTCACCGGCAGCGGCAAGACCAGCGTGTTTATCCGGCTGATCGACACCGTGGTGCAGCGTGGAAAGCAGGTGATCCTGCTAGTGCCGGAAATCGCTCTTACGCCCCAGATCGTGGAACAGTTCTATCAGCTGTTCGGCAATATCGTGGCGGTGATCCACAGCGAGCTGTCCTTGGGGCAGCGGAGCGAAACGTGGCGGAGCATCGCTTCCGGTGCGGTGAAGATCATCATCGGCACCAGAAGTGCCGTTTTTGCACCGGTGCAGAATCTGGGGCTGATCGTCGTGGACGAGGAGGGCGAGCGTACCTATAAGTCGGACAGTGCCCCGCGGTATCATGCGATCTCCGTGGCAAAAAAACGCTGCCAGACCCATCACTGCCCGCTGCTGCTGGCTTCGGCAACCCCTTCGGTGGAAAGCTACTACTTTGCCAAACGGGGAATCTATACCCTGCTGGAGATGCACCAGCGGTATAATCAGACACCGCTGCCCCATGTGGAAGTGGTGGATATGCAGGAGGAGAGAACTCTCGGCAAAGAGGGCATGTTCTCCGAAACGCTTGCACAGGCACTGCGGGACAACTTAGAATCGGGCAGCCAGTCGCTGCTGCTGCTGAACCGCCGCGGGTATCATACCATTATCAGCTGTGCGTCCTGCAATCAGCCGGTGTACTGCCCCAATTGCAGTATCCCCATGACCTATCACAAAGTCAACAACAGCCTGATGTGTCACTACTGCGGACATACGCAGGACATGGTGGAAACCTGTCCCTCCTGCGGTGGAAAGCACCTGCGGAAAATGGGCTTTGGCACCCAGCGGCTGGAAGAAGAACTCCGGCTGATCGTGCCGGAAGCACGGATACTCCGCATGGACGCGGACACCACCATGTCCCGCTATGCCTACGAGGAACGGTTTCAGGAATTCCGGCAGGGCAAGTATGACATCATGCTGGGAACGCAGATGATCGGCAAGGGGCTGGATTTCCCCAATGTCACGCTGGTAGGTGTGCTGTCGGTGGACAAGGCTCTGTACGCCGGCGATTTCCGCAGCTATGAGCGAACCTTTTCCCTGATCACACAGGTCGTGGGACGGGGCGGCAGAGGTGAAAAAGCCGGCCGTGCCATTTTGCAGACCAGCATGCCGGAGCATTATGTGCTGCGGCTGGCGGCACAGCAGGCGTATCCGGCGTTTTATGAACAGGAGATCGCCCTGCGGCGGCAGCTGATCTTCCCGCCGATCTGTGATATTTGTGTGGTCGGCTTTACCGGCATGCGGGAACCGGACGTGCGGACAGCGGCAATGCACACCGCAGACGTGCTCAAAGATCAGATCCGGAAAACCGGCTTTTCCTATCCGATCTGGGTGCTGGAACCGGTGCCCTGTGTTTACGGCAGGATCAACGGAAAATACCGGTATCAGCTGGTGATCAAATGTAAGAATACCAAGCCCTATCGTGATCTGATTCATGCGGTGCTGACCGAAGCCGGTGCAGACCGCAGCTTTGCCCGCGTGCATCTGTATGCGGACATGAACGGAGATGTGGGCATATAAGGCTGTCCTGAAGTTGCGGGGCAATAGGAGGAATATCTATGGCAATTCGACGTATCGTAAAAGAGGGCGACCCGATTTTACGCATGAAGTGCCGTCCGGTGACCGAGTTCGGGGAAAAGCTGAACCAGCTGCTGGACGATATGCACGAAACATTGGAACAGGCGAACGGTGTTGGTCTGGCTGCACCGCAGGTGGGCTACTGCCGCCGTTTTTTCATTATGCATCTGGGTGATGTGAAAATCGAAGCAATCAATCCGGAGATCAAAAAAACCAGCGGCAAACAGTACGTGCTGGAGGGCTGCCTTTCCGTGCCCAACAAGTGGGGCTATGTGACACGCCCGAACAAGTGCAAGTTCCGTGCCCAGAACCGCAAGGGCGAGTGGTACGAAATGACACTGTCCGGACTGGGAGCACAGTGCGTCTGCCATGAAAATGCTCATCTGGACGGACAGCTGTTCATTGATGTGGTAGAAGAATTTGTAGATCCGGAGGATTTGGAAGAAGCATGAGAATCGTTTATATGGGAACGCCGGACATCGCAGTGCCGACGCTGCGGTTTCTGGCAGAGAGCAAGCATGAAGTCGTGGGCGTTCTGACCCAGCCGGATCGTCCCAAGGGGCGGGGACACCACACCATTCCCACGCCGGTGAAAGCGGCTGCTCTGGAATATGACATTCCGGTATACCAGCCCCTGTCCCTGCGAAAAGGGGAAGATGCAGCGGCGGCTCTGGAAACGCTGCGGCAGCTGGCACCGGATCTGATCGTGGTGCTGGCATACGGGCAGATCCTGCCGAAAGAGGTGCTGGAACTGCCGAAGTATCGCTGCATCAATCTCCACGCTTCTCTGCTGCCGGCATACCGCGGAGCAGCCCCGATCCAGTGGGTGATTCTGAACGGCGAAACCAAAACCGGTGTCACTGCCCAGCAAATGGCAGAGGGACTGGACACCGGCGATATGCTGGTAAAAAAGGAGATCGCCATTGGAGCAGAGGAAACCGCAGAGGAACTGTATGAACGGCTGTCGGAACTTTGTGTGGAAACCCTGAGCGAAACGCTGGAACAGCTGGAAGCCGGCACCTTGCAGGGCACTCCGCAGGACGATGCACAGTCCTCTTATGCATCGCGTATCACAAAGGAAATGTCTGCACTGGACTTCACCCGTCCGGCGGCAGAACTGCATAACCTGATTCGCGGCATCACCGGATTTACCATGCTGGAGGGCAAACGCCTGAAGGTGTATGGTTCCCGTGTGGTAGAGGGCGTTTCCGGAGAAGCCGGAACGATTGCAGAGCCGGAAGATTTCGTCGTTGCATGCGGTGACGGAAACGGGCTGCGGTTCACGGAGATTCAGCCGGAGGGCAAACGCCGCATGGCAGCGGCAGATTTTCTCCGCGGCAAGAAGCTGAAAAAAGGTGAAAAACTGGGGAACGCAGAATAAGATATATGCTCTGCTATAGTAAACGAAAGTGAGGAACTCCTATGCTGTTTTACGGTGGTTGGTTTGATGTGGGATATGGACTGGTGATCGTCGGCCTGATTATCAGCCTTTGGGCATCGTGGAATGTGAAGTCCACATTCCGGCGGTATCAGAATGACCGCAACAGCCGCGGGCTGACGGCGGCACAGGTGGCACGGCAGATTCTGGACGACAACGGTCTGTATCAGATTCGCATTGAACAGATCGCCGGCAATCTGACTGACCACTATGACCCCAGCGGCAACGTGATCCGGCTGTCCGAGAGTGTGTACAATTCCACCTCTGTGGCAGCTATCGGCGTAGCCGCCCACGAATGCGGGCATGCCGTACAGCACGAGGTGAACTACGTCCCCATGCAGGTACGCAGTGCCATTATTCCCATTACCCAGATCGGTTCCCGTTTCTGGTATATCATTTTTGTGCTGGGCATGGTATTCAGCAATTCTTATATCGGTGCCCCGCTGCAAATGATCGGCATTCTGCTGTTCACCCTGATCGTGGTGTTCCAGCTGGTGACACTGCCGGTGGAATTCAACGCCAGCCGCCGTGCCATGCAGACGCTGGAGAACCGGTATATTCTCTCCGGTGAAGAACTGACCAAGGCAAGAAAAGTGCTGACCGCGGCAGCCCTCACCTACGTGGCAGCCCTGCTCAACGGCATCTTACAGCTGCTGCGTCTGCTGTCAATTTCAAAGAGGAACAATCGAAGATGAGTGCAAGAAAACTGGCAGTACAGCTGCTGAACCGAACCGAACAGGAACAGAGTTATTCCAATCTGCTGCTGGACAGTGCCCTGTCCCAGTCCCAGCTGGACGAACGGGACAAGCGGCTCTGTGCCTCTCTGTACTACGGCGTGATCGAACGGCGTATTACATTAGATGCGGTGCTTTCGCACTACAGTAAGCAGCCCCTGCGGAAGCTGGACAGCACCGTGCGGAACATTCTCCGTCTGGGCATTTACCAGCTTCTCTACTGCGACCAGATCCCCAGCCGTGCAGCAGTCAATGAAAGCGTCAAGCTGACCAGAAGCTGCCGGAAAGCCAGTGCGTCCGGCTTTGTCAATGCCGTGCTCCGCGGTTTCCTGCGGGACGACTGCAAGATTCCGTACCCGAAAGATCCCAAGGCGGCAATGGCTGTGGAATATGCCGTTCCCCAGTGGCTGCTGGAAAAGCTGGTGGACGCTTATGGTATGGATACCACAAAGGCATTTCTGGCAGACGCTCTCCAGCCGGCTCCGCGGTTTATCCGGCAGAATCCGGCGGCATGCACCTGTGCAGAACTGGAACAGGCATTGGGAGATGCCATTCGTCCCACAAATCTGACAGGTGCCTATGAACTGCACGCCGGCGATATTCGCAAACTGCCGGAATTCCGCAAGGGCTGGTTCTATGTGCAGGATCTCTCCTCCCAGATCTGTGCTCTGGCACTGGGGGCAGCGTCCGGCGAAACAGTACTGGACTTGTGTGCTGCACCGGGCGGAAAAACCTGTACCATTGCGGCAGGCATGGAGCAGACCGGCTGCGTACATGCCTTTGATCTGGCGGAGCATCGGGTAAAGCTGATACAGGACAACGTGAAGCGGCTGGGGCTGCGGAACGTGCAGGCGGCACAGGGCGATGCCACCCGGTTTCAGGAAGCTTACGCCGGTGCAGACCGTGTGCTCTGTGATGTGCCCTGCTCCGGTATCGGTGTGCTGCGGCACAAGCCGGAGGTCAAGGAAAAATCACCGGAGGCACTGGCAGAACTGCCGGCACTACAGCTGGCAATTCTGGAAAACGGTGCCCGCTATGTGAAAGCCGGCGGAATCCTTCAGTACTCCACCTGCACCATTCTCAAAGAGGAAAACGAGGGCGTGGCAGAAGCCTTTTTGCAGGCACACCCAGAGTTTGAACCGGTACCGGTGTATCCGGCTCTGGGCGGCGTACTGGAACAGCCTATGGCAACCATTCTGCCGGAGATGTTCGGCAGCGACGGCTTTTTTGTGGCGAAGTTCCGGAAAAAAGGATAGGATCGCTGCATTCTGAAAGGAGGAAGCCAATGGAAAAAATCGACATTCTGTCCCTGACACCGGAAGTGCTGGGGCAGCATCTGGCGGAGATGGGGGAACCGAAATTCCGTGCCAAACAGCTTTTTTCATGGCTTCACCAGAAGCAGGTCACGGAATTCGACCAAATGACTACACTTTCTCTCCAACTCCGGCAGAAGCTGAACGAAAAATTTTGTATAAATAGACTAAATATTGCAAGAAGGCTTGCATCTTCTACCGATGATACGGTAAAATACTTGTATGAGCTGCCGGACGGCAACTTTGTGGAAACAGTTCTCATGGATTATCACCACGGAAAAAGCCTTTGTATTTCCACACAGGTGGGCTGCCGTATGGGCTGCCAGTTCTGTGCATCGACCATTGCCGGCTATGTGCGGGATCTGATGCCGTCAGAACTGCTGCTGCAAATTTACGAAACCCAGCGGGATGCTGGCTGCCGCATTGACAGCATTGTGCTGATGGGAATCGGCGAGCCGCTGGACAACTTCGAAAATGTGGTGCAGTTTTTCCGCATTCTCTCACACCCCGACGGCATGCAGATGAGCCTGCGGCACGTGGCACTTTCCACCTGCGGACTGGTGCCGCGGATCCGGCAGCTGGCAGACCTGCGGCTGGGAGTGACTCTTTCGGTATCTCTCCACAGCCCCGAGAACCGGCACCGCAGTGAGATCATGCCCATAAACCGGCGGTATCCGGTGGAGGAACTGCTGGACGCATGCCGCTACTATTTCGACACCACCGGCAGACGGGTGACTATTGAATATGCAGTCATCAACGGCGTGAATAATACCAGGGCAGATGCCCTGCAGCTTGCCAAGCGGCTCCGCGGCATGCAGTGCCATGTGAATCTGATTCCGGTGAATCCGATCAGGGAACGTTCATTCCGGTCGTTCCGGAAAGATGTGGAACGGTTCCAGAGAGAACTGACCGGACTGGGCATCAACGCTACGATCCGGCGGACACTGGGCAGCGACATACAGGCGGCATGCGGACAGCTGCGGCGTGACGCAGACCAACAGAAACAAACCGCCGCACAAACTGTGAAAAATGAATCCGGCAACACGCTCTTTGGAGGTGGTAAAAATTGACGAGTGCATCGCAAACACATATTGGCTATATTCGAGATGAAAATCAGGACCGCGTGGGAACGCGGCAGTTCGGAGAGAATCTGCTGCTGGTCGTCTGTGACGGCATGGGCGGCGAACGCTCCGGCAGCAAGGCAAGTTCTATGGCGATAGACGTCTTTTTTGAACATTTTGAAGAAGGCTACACCGAGGACATGGACGCATACAGCGTGCGTTCGCTTCTGCTTTCCTCCGTGTCTGCGGCGAATTCCGTAGTATATACGACCGCCCGCATGGACTACCAGAACTTCGGCATGGGGACGACCTGTGTAGCCGCTTTTGTGACAGCGGAATACATCGCCGTGGCGAACGTCGGCGACAGTCGGGCGTATCTGCTGACCAGGGAAACCATGGAGCAGGTGACCACTGACCACACCGTGGTGCATATGCTTATGGAAACCGGACAGATCACAGAAGAAGAAATGGAAACCCACCCCAAGCGGCATATGCTGATGAAAGCGGTGGGGGTAGAACGGACAGTGTGTCCGGATTTCTTCCGCATTGATCTGGAGGAGGGGCAGACCTATCGGCTGCTGCTCTGTTCTGACGGTCTTTCCGGATTCTGCTCCGATGCAGAAATACAGGAGGTCTTGCAGGAAGATGTTTCCGATACCGAAACTGCTCAGAAGCTGATCGACGCTGCATTGGAAAAGGGTGGACGAGATAATATTTCAGTTGCCATTGCAACTGTGTCACATAATACGGAGGAATGAGAAGCATGGATAAGGATAAACTGATTGGAACACGGCTGGACGGTCGCTATGAACTGACAGATCTGGTCGGCGAAGGCGGCATGGCGAATGTTTATCGTGCATCAGATGTGCTGGATAATCGTGTTGTTGCCGTGAAGGTTCTCAAAAATGAATACTCCGAGAGTGAAGAATTCCAGCGGCGGTTCCGCGACGAGTCCAAGGCAATCGCCATGATGTCCCACCCGAATATTGTAAAAATTTACGATATGGGCTTTTCGGACAAGATGCAGTATATCGTCATGGAGTACATTGACGGCATTACGCTGAAAGACTACATCGACAGCGAACACGTGCTCAACTGGAAAGATGCGGTGCACTTTGTCGTGCAGATCCTGCGGGCACTACAGCACGCCCACAACCGCGGTATCGTACACCGTGACATCAAGCCGCAGAACATCATGTTGCTGACAGACGGCACCATCAAGGTCATGGACTTTGGCATTGCCAAGTTCGCCCGCGAGGAAAGCCGTACTGCGACCGATCAGGCGATCGGCACGGTGCACTATATCAGTCCGGAACAGGCACGGGGTGACGTGACCGATGCCAAGAGCGACCTGTATTCCGTGGGTGTCATGTTCTACGAGATGCTCACCGGCAGAAAGCCCTTTGATACGGACAATCCGGTTTCCATTGCCGTGATGCATATGCAGAATGTGGCAGTGCGTCCCCGTGACATCAACCCGAATATTCCCTCCGGTCTGGAGGAGATCATCATGCACGCCATGGAGAAAGACGCTTCCAAGCGGTACCAGACGGCGGCAGAAATGATTCGGGACATTGAAGCGTTCAAGGCGAACAATCAGATCATTTTCGGCTATTATAACGCTCCGGAGCCGACCCAGTATTTCACCCCGCCGGAAACCGGAAACAGACGGGTGCCCCAGCGGGAACGGGTGGCTTATGAGCAGAACGGCGGCGGTGGCCGCGGCGATTACTACGAGGACTATCCGCCGGAAAACGAGCCGGAACCGGAGCAGTCCAAGTCGCTGGTCATTCCGATTCTGACGGCAGTCACCATTGTTGTGCTGGTCGTTGCCGCAATCGTGATTTTCCTGATCGTGGGACAGGGTACCAACGGTTCCAACAGCTCCACCGATGAAGTGCCGAAGGTGATCGGCATGAACTACGATGATGCAGTGCTGAACTACCCCAACATCGATTTTGAAGTGGCGGAGCAGGACTACACCGACAAGTATGAGGAAAACATCATCTATAAGCAGAGCATCGAAGCCGGACAGTTCGTCAAGAAGAACAAGGACGGCAAGATCGAACTGGCAGTTGCCGTCAGCAAGGGTGTGCAGAAGGTACAGATCCCTGACCTGACCAATTATACAGCACAGGAAGCAGAAGATGCCCTCAAGGCACTGGGACTGACTGCGGAGCAGAAGAAAACCCAGAGCACCTCTGAGGAGAACATCGAAGCCGACCACGTTATTCGTACCGATCCGGCAATGAATGAGGAAGTTGCCGTTGGCTCCAACGTAGTGATCTACGTCAGTCAGGGTGTTGCCGTAGACGAAACCGACGTGCCGAAGTTTGTGGGCATGACACGGGAAGATGCCCAGAAAGAGGCGGACAGCCGCAAGCTGAAGCTGGAGATCACCGAAGTGCCCTCTACGGAAGAAAAGGGTATCGTCACCGAGCAGGATCCGGAACCGGGCAAGGTCGTGGTTTCCGGTTCCGCCATTAAGCTGAATGTCAGCAACGGCGAACAGCCGGAGGGTGAAGTCACCTATGGTCTGGAGAACCTGCCGGTTTCCAGCATGAGCGGCATGTACACCTTGAGTTTCACCACCGATGAGGACGGTGTCATTGCCTCCCGCCAGTTCGTTGCCGAGAGCCTGACCAATGCTTCTGTCAGCGTGAAAGTCAAGGGCAAGGGCAGCAAGATGGTAAAGGTTTCGATTACCAGTGCACAAAGCGGCAAGACCGAGGTGCTGGGAACGTACACGTTTGACTTTGCCAATAAGAAGTTCACTGCGTCCAGCGAGAACATCGAGGGTGCTCTCAGCGGAGTTGCAGTGCAGACTGTTCCGGCAGTGACTGCGGCACCGGTAGAAACTGCCGCACCGGACGGTGCACCATCGGAGGTGGAATGATCTGATGAAAAATCTCCCTGTGGCCATTCCCGAAACCGCACAGGGCAGAATTATCACATCGGTAGGAGGTCTCTATACAGTAGAGACCTTTTCCGGTATCTGCACCTGTAAAGCAAGAGGCATCTTTCGAAAACGCGGCATCACGCCCTATGTGGGGGACTATGTGCAGTTGTCCGAGGACGGCGTGATCCAGGAGATCCTGCCGCGGAAAAACAGCATTTTAAGACCGCCGGTGTCCAATCTGGATCAGATCTTCTTTGTGGTGTCTACCTGTCACCCTGCTCCGAATCTGCTGCTGCTGGATTCGTTCCTGACGGTCGCCATTTATCAGGATATTCAGCCGGCAGTGGTGCTCACCAAAATGGACCTGCACCGCGGAGAACAGCTGGAAAAGCTGTACACCGATGCCGGCATTCCGGTGTATCCGGTGGAATACGACAAGCCGGAAACGGTCGCCGCCGTGTCAGAACTCCTTGCCGGAAAAATCAGCATGATGACCGGCAATTCCGGCGTGGGGAAGTCCACGCTGCTCAACGCCATTGACCCGTCCCTGCAAATCGCCACCGGAGAGATCAGCGAGAAGCTGGGACGCGGCAAGCACACCACCCGACAGGTACAGCTGTATCCCTGTGCCGGCGGCTATCTGGCGGATACGCCCGGATTTTCCACCTTTGAGGTGGAGCAGTATCTGCAAATGGACAAGGAACGCATTGCAGACTGCTTTCCGGAGTTTCAGCCCTATCTGGGGCAGTGCCGGTTCAGCGACTGTGCACACATCTGTGAAAAGGGCTGTGCCGTGGTAGAAGCTGTGCAGGCGGGAAAAATTTCCAATAGCCGTCATGATGCCTACGTTTCTCTGTATCAGACGGCAAAGCAGCGAAAGGCGTGGGAATCATGAAGCAGGCAGTGATTTTTGCAGGAGCACCGGTACAGCCGGAGTTACAGCCGCCGGTGCCACAGGCAGACTTGTATCTCTGTGCCGATGCCGGCGTGCGGCTGGCACAGGCTCTGGGAATCGTTCCTGACCGCATCATGGGCGATTTCGATTCGCTGGGCGATATTCCCGCCGGGGAGAATGTGGAAGCGTTTTCGCCGGAAAAGGACGACACGGATATTTTGCTGGCGGCAAAATATGCCTTGTCTGCGGGGTGCAGCCGTCTGATTTTTTACGGTGCACTGGGCGGCAGACTGGATCACATGGTGGCAAATCTTCAGATGCTGCGGTTTCTGGCAGACCGGAACGCACAGGGCATACTGGTAGACCATGCCCATTGGATCACGCTGCAGCGTGGCGGAACGGCATCGTATCCCAGACGGGAGGGCATGTACTTTTCCCTGTTTGCCATGACGGAACGGTGCGAAGATGTCACGCTGGAGGGTGTGGCGTACCCGCTGTGTCACGGAGCATTTTCCAACGCGTTTCCGCTGGGTGTCAGCAACGAGATCCTCGCAGAAAAGGCAAAGGTGACTGTGGGCAAGGGCGATCTGCTGGTGATGTATGCGAAAGACTGATGCGGTAAATCAGATTTGTGGCGACATCTGGGAAGCCTGTTGAGGGAAACCCTTTTGAAAAAGGGTTCTCCCTCAAACTCCCTTCCGAAAACTTCACTTTATTTTTGTAGATAGGGGCTATAGCCCCTATCTACAAAAATGGAATAAAAGTCTTTGAAAAGGGGTCTGGGGAAAAACTTTCCTCAGAAAGTTTTCCCCCAGTAGGCTTTCCCAGACATCGCCATAAAATCTGATTTGGCAGGAGGAACGAATGAGCGAAAAACGAGAACTGAAAGAAACGCTTCTTTTCGAGAAGAATCATCGAATCCACGGTGGGATCTATCATAAAATGCAGGTAGATTTTGCCTATAATTCCAATCATATAGAGGGCAGCAGGTTGACTCATGAACAGACCTGTTATATTTTCGAAACCCAAAGCGTGGACGGTGCTGTGTTCGTCAACGATGTTTTTGAAACGGCGAATCATTTCAGGTGTCTGGACTGGGTGCTGGACACCATTTCCGAACCGCTGTCGGAGGGATACGTGAAGCAGATGCACCGCATTCTGAAAGCCGGACTGATGACACAACAGAATTCGGAAGTTGTGATCGGTGATTATAAGAAATACGCCAATGTGGTGGGCGGCATCGAAACGGCAAAGCCCGGTGAGGTATCCGCACAAATGGCACAGCTGCTGCAAACTTATCAGAATTTACAGCAGCCGGACTTCTATGAAATTGCGTGGTTTCATATGGCGTTCGAAAAGATACACCCATTTTATGACGGCAACGGCAGAGTCGGCAGACTTCTGCTTCTGAAAATGTGTCTGGAAAACGACATTGTGCCGTTCTACATCAACAGCGAAAGCAAGATGTTCTATTACGCTGGTCTGAAAGAATGGCAGACACAGGGCAAGCCCAACCGTTTGCTGGACGTGTTCCTGTCTATGCAGGACGACATGAAAGCTGTGCTGGACTATTTCGAAATCGACTACGATCACACTGAAACCATTTCCAGTGCACTGGTAGAGCAACATAAAAACTGGAAGCTGTAACAGCATTGGGGCAGTCTGTTGAGGAGGAATGCTACATGAAAAAGTTTAGAACCATAGTATCCGTTATCGTGATGTGCCTTGCCGGAATCGTCGGTCTTTTCTTTGGGGGAATCTTGGACGAGGCAATGGGCGGAGCGATTTTGTTTTCGATGATCGCCGGAATTGCCTGCATTGTCTATGCAATAGAAAATCGGGATTCGTAATCGGCAAAATAAGGAGATCACGGCGATATGGCAAGAGGACCTGTCTGGATAGAAGCATACGAGCAGTATTTGTTGAGAAAAAACGTCTGCGAAAAAAGCAAATTGGAACGGCTTTCTGATGATGCACTTGCTGAAAAATATTTTCAGTATGTACGGGAAGCAGACTGCGAAGAAGCTGCATTCGACTGGGTGCACAAGTATTGCCGGCAGTACATGTAAATATCATTCAAGTTACCGGCAATGTTGGGGGAAGCCTGTTGAGGGAAACCCTTTTGAAAAAGGGTTCTCCCTCAAATTCCCTTCCGAAAACTTCACTTTATTTTTGTAGATAGGGGCTATAGCCCCTATCTACAAAAATGGAATAAAAGTCTTTGAAAAGGGGTCTGGGGAAAAACTTTCCTCAGAAAGTTTTCCCCCAGCAAACTTCCCGAAACACAGCCGGCAGCTTTCATAATTCTATGACCTCTGTGTACCTGAATTGGTGCACGGAGGTTTTTTGCATACTCGTCCGATGATGTGCATAGAATGGGACAAACACAGGGACAGCCCATGACCGACAGGAGGACGTATGGAACAGAATGGAATACAGGCTGTGCTGCACTGTCTGCCGCCGCAGATCCGCAGCCGGATACAGCAGCTTTCGGCGGCAGAACTGGCACAGGTACAGGAGATTCGGCTGCGGGCAGAACGCCCCGTCTGCATACAGATTCACGGCAGGGAACAGCTATTGCAGCCGGAGAGTGTCCTCTCCCAGAAAGCCGTGGAACAGGTGTTTCAGGCGGTGTGTGAATACTCCGTCTACCGCTATGCAAAGGAGATCGCAGAGGGCTTCATCACCATTGCCGGCGGCAATCGGGTGGGCATTGCCGGCTCGGCAGTCTATCAGGAAGGCAAACTGGTGCAGATGCGGCATATCAGCGGACTGAACTTCCGCGTTTCCCACGCCGTGACCGGCTGTGCCGAATCGCTGTACCGCCGGACTTGTGCCAGGCAGCCTGCCAGCCTGCTGCTGGTCGGGGCAGTCGGCTCCGGAAAGACCACCATGCTGCGGGATCTGTGCCGGCTTCTGGGGGCTTCTCACCGGCTGACACTGGTGGACGAACGCAGCGAAATTGCCGCTGTGCACCACGGTGTGCCCCAGTATGATGTGGGACTGCACACCGATGTGCTGGACGGTTTTCCCCGTGCAGAAGGACTTCTGACGGCACTGCGGGTGATGACACCGGAGGTGCTGGTCTGTGACGAGATCGGCACAGAGGCAGATGCACAAGCCATTCTGAGGATACACGGGTGCGGCGTGCCGGTGATCGCCTCTGCCCACGGGACATCATGGGAGGACTTGGAACGCCGTCCGGTGCTGCGGCAGCTGCTGGAACAGGGCGTGTTCCGCTATGCGGCGATTCTGTCCGTGCAGGAACAGGGCGTTGTCCGGACACTGCGGCAGGTGACAGCATGATGAAGTGGCTGGGACTGCTGCTGGTAGTTTGCAGCGGCGGCGGTATCGGATTCCTGTATGCCATGCGGCTGCGGCAGGAACGCACCAATCTGGAACGGCTCTGTCAGATGCTGCGGGAAATCGCGGTGCAGATCGCGTTCCGCAGTCTGACGGTGCAGGAACTGCTGGAACAGCTTTGTCGGGAAACCGCTTATGCAGCGTTTCAGTTTCCGGTGACAGTGCTTTCCGGCATGGAACAGGGGCTGCCGCTGGCGGAGGCGTGGGCGGCAGGGATCCGGCAGGACAAGGCAGTGCCGGAACCGGCAAAGAAACTGCTGCTGCCGCTGGGGGAAGAACTGGGAGCCAGCGACTTGGACGGACAGGCGGCAACGCTGGCACAGTATCGCATGCAGCTGGAGCCCTATGCGGCGGAAGCCGGAGAAAAATGTGTGCAGCGGCAGCGGCTGTATTGCAGTCTGGGGCTGCTGGGAGGACTGCTGGCGGCGATACTGCTTTGTTGAAAGGGAAAGTGGCAATGGAGATCGATCTCATTTTTAAGATTGCCGGTACAGGCATTATTGTGGCAGTGCTGAATCTGGTGCTGAAACGGGCGGAACGGGAGGAACAGGCGATGATGACAACACTTGCCGGATTGGTGGTGGTGCTGATGCTGCTGGTAGACCAGATCGGCACCTTGTTCGAACGGGTGAAGTCGGTGTTCGGGCTATGATCGATGAAACCGTAACTGCGGCGGCAGTCTGCATCACGGCGGCGATCTTTTCCACATTGTTGAAACAGTACTGTCGGGAGCACGCCCTGTTTTGTGTCCTCGGAGCCTGTGCGGCAGTGGGCATTGCAGCGGCGGCGTACCTTACGCCTATCGTCAGCCAGATGCAGGAACTCTTTGCAAAAACCAGTCTGCCGGCGGCATATCTGGAAATCCTGTGGAAAGCACTGGGCATTTGCTATATTACCGGTATCGCCGGCGACCTGTGTCAGGACTGCGGCGAGTCGGCACTGGCAAAGACGGTGGAACTCTGGGGCAGGCTGTCGCTGGTGCTGCTGTCTCTGCCCCTGCTGGAAACGCTGCTGCGGACTGTGACGGAGGTGTTGTCATGAAATTGTGGAAAGTCCTCTTGCCGCTGCTGGTGCTGGGGTGCAGCCTGTGGTGCTCCTGTCCGGTTCTGGCGGCGGAATCTCCTGCGGAAACACTGGCAGAGGAAAGCGGCTCTGCGGAACTCACGGAGCAGCTGGATTGGGACATACAGTCGGTGCTGGAACAGCTGGGGCTGTCCTTTACCGATGTTGGCGGGGCAGGAGAATCCTTTACCCTCTCCCGCATCTGGCAGGTGTTTTCCGCGTATCTGTCGGGACGTATCAGCCGTCCGTTTGCCATGCTGGGAGGGCTGCTGACAGTAATTTTATTTGCGGCGTTATTGCAGAGCGTACAGGACAACGCCAGGCACCGCGGCACCGGACAGGTCTATGAGTTTGTCTGTGCATTGGCGGCGGTAGGCGTACTGACCGAGCCGCTGTGCCGCAGCTTTGCCGCTGTGGAAAGTGCTCTCACCCAAGGGGCGGAATTCATGATGCTGTTTGTGCCGGTGTTTGCCGGAATTCTCGCGGCAAGCGGCACGCTTAGCGGAGCCGTGGCATACCAGACTGCCGTGGTTCTGCTGGCGGACAGCGTGATGCAGCTGATTACCCGTGTGCTGCTGCCGCTGTGCACCATGGGGTTTTCCCTTGCCATTGTCGATGCCGTCAGTCCGTCGGTGTCAGTAGGCGGTTTGCTGCGGCTCTCCCGCAAGTGCACCACGTGGATTCTGGGACTGCTGATGACCGTATTTCTGGGGGTGCTCTCCATGCAGAACTGGCTGGGGAGCAGTGTAGACACCGCGGCATCCAAAACCACCAAGTATGTCATTGCCAATTTTGTGCCGGTGGTGGGCAGTGCTGTTTCTGATGCCTACACCACCGTGCGGAGCAGCCTGCAAATGCTGCGGAGTACCACCGGCGTAGTGGGAATGGTTTCCCTGTGCGTGCTGTTTCTGCCGCCGCTGGTGCAGCTGCTGTTGTATCGGGGCGTGGTGGCGATCGGAGCCGCTGCCGCAGAACTGTTCGGCACCAGGAGCCTGCTCCGGCTGCTCCGAGGAACCCAGCAGGCTCTGGCGATCGCCTTTGCCCTGCTGGTCTGTTTTGGCGTGATGTTCGTGGTTTCCACTGCCATTGCCATGACCATTGGAAAGGGGGCGGTATAAGCCATGGAAGCCATGCGTGCAGTGGTGCTGGTGACCTGCGTCATCAGCATTCTTAGCGGCGTGTTAGATGCCCTGAAACCCAACGCCCGATTTGACCGGCAGCTGCGGCTGCTGCTGTCAGCAGTGTTTGTGCTGGGAATTTTAACGCCGTTGAGCCAAGGGGCAGCAGCCTTTCAGCCGGACTGGGAACCGGACACAGAAACCGCCGCGGTGGAACTGGAAACCGCCGCCGCACAGGCAACCCGGAAACAGGCGGCGGCGAATCTGGAAGAATCGCTGGAGGCAATGCTGCGGCAGCACGGCATTACCGATGCACAGGCAGAAGCGGAGATGTATATCTCCGGGGACAACTGCATAGAGATAGAACAAGTCACAGTGTACTGCACGGATCCTGCTGCCGCAGAACCGCTGCTGACAGACTGTCTGGGAAAAGAGGTGAAGATACATGTGGAAACAGCTTCTTGAATTCCTGCGGCAGAAACTGAAAGGGGAAAACGGTGTCCGGCTGGTGGTTTTTCTGGGCATTGCAGGACTGGTGCTGATCCTGCTGTCCGGATTTCTGCCGGACAAAGTGAAACCGTCCTCCAGGACGGAAACCAGCCGGACAGAAACCACCGCTTCCGACCTCTCCATGGAGCAGTACTGCCGGCAGACCGAACAACAGCTGGTGTCGATTCTGGAGCAGGTCGAAGGGGTGGGCACCTGTCAGGTCATGCTCACCGCAGACGGCACCTCCGAAACGATCTACGCACAGGATCAAGAACAGGAGCAGGGAGAATCCCGCACCAAGATCCAGAAGAAATGCGTGATCGTTTCCGACAGCGGCAGCCAGCAGCCTCTGGTGCAGCAGGTAGTTGCACCGGAGATCAGCGGCGTGATCGTGGTGTGCAGCGGAGCGTCCAGTGCAGTGGTACAGGAGCGTGTGACAAAGGCAGTGCAGGCAGTGCTGCATCTCGCCGCCAGCCGCATCTGTGTGGTTCCGGCGGCATAGGAAACACTGAATAAAGCCCGCCTGACGGCTTTGCACGCAATCTGCTTGCAGATTTTCCGTCATATTGCCCAGAAATCCCTTGCCATACATCAAGTATGCCTGCGGAATTTCTGAGCAATCTGCCGAAAAATCTGACTACGCATCTTACGCACAAGCTTTATTCAGCGTTTCCCGTAGCGTTTCCGCAAAGCAACACGCTCAAAACCAGAAAGGAATACATTATGAAAAAGCCATCTCTCATCATCGGAAAAAAACAGATCATTCTCTCGTGCCTGACCCTGATGCTTGCCATTGCGGTCTATGTCAACTACGCCATGTCCGACGGCAAGCTGGAAACGGCACAGGTGCAGTCCAAGGACAGCGTGACCTACGGGGACACCGCCTTTGTCAACGCTGAAGCGGAACAGAGCGAACCTGCGGCAGAGGACAGCACACCGGCAGAGGAATCCGCGGCAGACGGGGCATACTCCACCAACGGGGAAGCCCCTGCTGAAGAAACTGCCGCAGAGGTCGAAGCCGACTACGCCGCCGCCGGCAGTGCGGAGAATTATTTTGCACAGGCAAGACTGGAACGGACTTCCAGCCGTGACGAAAGCGTGGCGGCGTTGCAGTCCATGCTGGGGGCAGGAGATCGGACAGAGGACGAACTGGTGACCGATGCCATTGCCGCCGTGGAAACTTCGAAGCTGATCGAAAGCGAAAGCACGATCGAATCCCTGATTCAGGCACAGGGCTATTCCAACTGTATCGTCTATCTGGACGGGGACAGTGCCAAGGTCGTTGTCCAGACCGAGGGGCTGGACGCGGCTCAGGCGGCGGCGATCAAAGACGTGATTTTGGGCGAAGTTTCGGTTCCGGCAGAAAATATTCGAATTTTTGAGGTAAAATAGTTGTATCTGGCGTTGTTTTTTGGTATAATAGAAGAAAGAACTTGTTCGGACTGGCATGGAACGGGCAGCATACCAAATGCGGTTTCTTTCGATTCTATGGAATTCTATAGAGATACCAAAGGAAACAAAAGCAATACATGGGGAAAGCTGCTGTAAAATGTCTACAGCAGCTTTCTTTTTTGCGAAAGTGCAGAAAGCGTTGCAGGCGGACAAGAATTTCAGAAAATGTCAGAATATGAATATGGAGGTAGTTATGACAAAACACGAAACCAGAGAATACGCATTTTTGCTGCTGTACGAGGCAATGGTAAGAGCCGAGGAACTGACCACCATTGAGGATCTGTACGCTTCCACAGAGGAAATGCTGGAGCTGCCGGTTCCGGAAAAGGTGAAGCAGTACGTTTCCGGTGTGATGTCCCAGACAGAGGAACTGGACAACATCATTTCCGAATACAGCAAACAGCGGAGCCTGAACCGTGTGCCGGCGGTGAACCGTTCGATTCTGCGGCTGGCACTGTACGAACTGAAAAATCTCCCCCAGACACCGGTAAACGTAGTCATCAGCGAAGCTGTGCACCTGTCGCAGGCGTATGCCTATGCAGAAGATACCGCCTTTATCAACGGCGTACTGGGTGCCTATGCCCGTTCAAAGCCGGCGGCAAAGGAGGACACTGCCGATGGCACAAATTCTGGGGATTGATACCAGCAACTATACCACGTCCGCGGCACTGCTGGACTTGGAAACCGGCGAGGTACATCAGGAAAAACAGCTGCTGCCGGTGAAAGCCGGAGAAGCCGGACTGCGGCAGAGCGATGCGGTATTTCACCACACCCGTCAGCTGCCGGAACTGCTGGAACGGCTCCGTCCGTTTCTGGCGGAAAATCCGGTCTGCGGTGTCAGCGTTTCCACCCGTCCCCGCAATGTGGACGGCTCTTATATGCCCTGTTTTCTCACCGGTGTAGGCACAGCCCGTGCCGTTGCCGCAGTTACCGGCGTACCCCTGTATGAAACCTCACATCAGGTGGGGCATGTGCTGGCGGCACTGTACTCTGCCGGCATGCTGGGAGCCTGTGAAAAACCGTTTCTGGCGTTCCACGTCAGCGGCGGCACGACAGATTCCCTGTACTGCGAACCGGACGAACAGGCTGCCTTGAAGATCACCCCCTGCGGCACCTCTCTGGATCTGAAAGCCGGACAGGCGATCGATCGGGTAGGGCTGATGCTGGGATTGCAGTTTCCCTGCGGCAAGGCACTGGAACAGCTTGCCCGGCAAAGCCGGAAACCGTTCCGGATCAAACCGGTGATACGGGGCGTAGACTGCTGCCTGTCCGGACTGGAAAACCAGTGCCGGAAAAAGCTGGAGCAGGGTGAACCGCCGGCAGATATTGCCCGTTTCTGTCTGATGACTGTGGCAGAAACTGTGATCGCTATGACGAAGGCGGCACAGGAACGGCACGGCAAGCTGCCGGTGCTCTATGCCGGCGGCGTGATGTCGAACCAGCTGATTCGTCCGCTGCTGGCGGCGAATGCGGAATGCTGGTTTGCTGCACCGGAGTTCGCCTGTGACAATGCCGCAGGTGTGGCAGTCTATGGTGCATGGCGGAAGCAAGGAGGAAAATTGTGGCAATTTTAAGCGTGACACAGCTGAACCGCTATGTGGGGTTCAAGCTGAAAGAGGATCGTGCCCTGCAAAGCGTTCTGGTGCGGGGAGAGATCACCAATTTCACCAATCACTATCGTTCCGGACACCTGTATTTCACGCTGCGTGACGCGGAAAGCTGCGTGAAGGCAGTGATGTTCCGGAGCCATGCCCAGCGGCTGAAATTTCTGCCGCAGGAAGGCATGAACGTCATTGCCGCCGCTTCCGCTGCCCTCTATGAACGGGACGGTGCCTTTCAGATCTATGTGACAGATCTCCAGCCGGACGGCACCGGCGGAAAGGCTCTGGCACTGGAACAACTCAAGAAAAAGCTGACGGCAATGGGCGTGTTCGATGCGGCATCAAAGCGACCGCTGCCGGCAATGCCAAAAAAAATCGGTGTCATTACCTCCGATACCGGAGCCGCCCTACAGGACGTGAAAAACGTTATCGGCAGGCGGTATCCGATCGGACACCTGCTGGTCTATCCGGCACAGGTGCAGGGTGATGCGGCGGCGGCTTCTGTCTGCCGTGCCATTGCGGCGGCGGAACGGGACAGCTGCGATGTCCTCATCGTCGGACGGGGCGGCGGTGCTTCGGAAACGCTGGAAGCGTTCAATACGGAGCAGGTGGTCATGGCGATTTACAACTGTACCGTGCCGGTGGTTTCTGCCGTGGGGCATGAAACCGACTGGACACTGGCAGATGCGGCGGCAGACCTGCGGGCACCGACTCCGTCGGCAGCGGCAGAACTGGCAGTCCCTGATGTGCGGCAGATGCTGCAGCAGGTACAGGACTGCTCCCGTCGGCTGGAAAACGCCATGCAGCAGCAGTTCCGGCAGAAAGCACAGGAACTGGAACGGCTGCAAGACCGGCTGAAATTACAGTCACCGGCACACCGGCAGGAACTGGCACAGCAGGAACTCTGCCATTTGCAGAAGCGGTTGGAAGCGGGTATCCGGCAGATCTGGCAGCAATGTCAGGAACAGCTGGTGCAGCAGACCAACCGTCTGGACATGCTCAGCCCCATGAAGATTCTGGGGCGTGGCTATGCACTGGCGTACCACGGCGAAGAACTGGTACGCAGTGCCGCACAGGTGCAGTCCGGCGATGTGCTGCGGGTGCAGCTGGCAGAGGGTGAGATCACGGCAAAGGTACAATAACAGAAAGATAAGATAACACTACGTGTTTTTAAGGAAACACTGCATAAAGCTTGTGCGTAAGATGCGTAGTCAGATTTTTCGGCAGATTGCATAGAAATTCCGCAGGCATACTGTATGTATGGCAAGGGATTTCTGGGCAATATGACGGAAAATCTGCAAGCAGATTGCGTACAAAGCCGTCAGGCGGGCTTTATTCAGTGTTTCCTTAGGAAAGGAGAGCAGACGTATGGCATTTGAAACACACATGAAGGAATTGCGGGAACTGACACAGAAGCTGGAACAGGGCAACCTGCCGCTGGAAGAAGCGGTGCAGCTGTATCACAAGGGCATGGAACTGGCGGTATCCTGTCAGGAAGAATTGCAGACAGCAAAGCTGCAAATTTCCAAACAGACGGTGCCGGCACAGGAACAGGAGGTTCATGATGGAAGCGAAGCATAAGGCGTATCTGGAAGAACTGGCGGCAAAGGTAGATGCAAAACTGTTGGAATATGTGCAGGTGACACCGGAAACCCGGCGGCAGGCACAGGTGGTGGAAGCCATGCGGTATTCTCTGGAAGCCGGCGGCAAGCGAATCCGTCCGGTGCTGGTGCTGGAATTCTGCCGGATTTTTGGCGGCTCGGAGGAGCAGGCAATAGCGGCGGCGTGTGCCATTGAAATGGTGCACACCTTTTCCCTGATCCATGATGACTTGCCGGAAATGGACAACGATGACTACCGCCGCGGCAAGCCGTCCTGTCATAAGGCATTCGGACATGCTGTGGCGTTGCAGGCAGGTGATGCCCTGCTGACAGAAGCATTTGCCGTAATTCTGCGTGATCCGATACTGGAACCGGAAATGAAAGTGGAACTGCTGCAAATCCTCACTTCGGCAACCGGTGCAGCCGGTATGGTCGGCGGTCAGATCATGGATATGGCAAACGAGAAACGCAGCGATGTCACACTGGAAGAACAGGAAGCCATGTGTGCCGCCAAGACCGGTGCCCTGATTCGCGGAGCATGCCGACTGGGCTGTACAGCGGGATTTGCTCCGAAAGAACAGGTCGCACTGGCAGATCAGTATGGGGCAAAGCTGGGGCTGGCATTCCAGATCGTGGACGATATTCTGGACGTGACCAGTACCTCCGAAGTGCTGGGCAAGCCGGTGGGCAGCGATGCCGCAGAGGGCAAGACCACGTTTGTCACCCTGCTGGGGCTGGAAGTTGCCAAGACACGTGCAGCAGCACTGACGGCAGAGGCAGAACAGATCCTGTCCCAGTTCCCGCAGCATGAATTCCTGCTGGATCTGACACGGGAACTGCTGTGCCGTGAAAAATAATCGAAGGAGTGAATCCTGCGGAACTGCCGCGGAATGTGCCGCCGGCAAAGGAGCCGCAGAAAACAAAACCATGGAATATATGAAAATTTCGGAAACAGAGGAGCACCTGTTGGAGCGTCTGCACTCGCCGGACGATCTGAAGGCACTTTCGCCGGAACAGTGTACCGCACTCTGTGCGGAGATTCGAAGTCTTCTCATAGAAACTGTTTCCAAAACCGGCGGGCATCTCGCTTCCAATCTGGGGTCGGTGGAACTGACGGTGGCGATGCACCGTGTGTTTGATTCCCCGGAAGATAAATTCGTCTGGGACGTGGGGCATCAGTGCTATACCCATAAAATTTTGACCGGACGGCTGGAACGATTTTCGACCCTGCGGCAGGAAAACGGCATCTCCGGTTTCCCGAAGCCAAACGAATCAGAACACGACAGCTTCATCAGCGGGCACAGCAGCACTGCGATCTCCGTGGCATGCGGCATTGCAGAGGGCATGCGGCTGCACGGGGACAAGGAGCATTTTGCCGTTGCCGTTGTAGGGGACGGAGCCATGACCGGCGGGCTGTCCTATGAAGGATTGAACAATGCCGGAAAATCGAGGAATAATCTCATTGTGATCCTCAATGACAATGAGATGTCCATTTCCAAAAACGTGGGGGCACTGGCACGCTACCTGTCCTCCATGCGGAGCAGTGAAGGATACGTCCGCACCAAAAAGGCGGTGGAACGCCGCCTGAACCGCACCGCGGTGATCGGTCCGTCTGTGGCGAAAGTCATCAAGAATTCCAAGAGCGTTGTACGGGACGTATTGTTGCAGTCGGCAACGATCTTCGAGGATTTCGGCTTCGTCTATCTGGGACCGGTGGACGGCCACAATCTGGTGGAACTGGAAGAAGTGCTGCTGGCGGCAAAGGAATATCACCGTCCGGTGTTTATCCATGTACATACCGTCAAGGGCAAGGGCTACGCACCGGCAGAGGCAAAGCCGTCGGAGTATCACGGAATCTCCAAGTTTGACATTGAAACCGGCAATCCGGAGGTTTCCGCTGCGGATTCCTATTCGGAGATGTTTGGCAAAGAACTGGTGCAGCTGGCGAAACACGACCCCCGCATTTGTGCCGTAACGGCAGCAATGGGCGGGGGCACAGGACTGCACCATTTTGCACGGGAGTTCCCGAACCGGTACTATGATGTGGGCATTGCCGAACAGCACGCCGTAACATTTTCCGCGGCACTGGCTTCTATGGGAGAACTGCCGGTATTTGCGGTGTATTCTTCCTTTTTGCAGAGAGCCTATGACCAGCTGATGCACGATGTTGCCATTGGCGGCATGCATGTGGTGCTGGGGATCGACCGTGCCGGCGTTGTCGGCGAGGACGGCGAAACCCACCACGGACTGTACGATGTGTCGTTCCTCTGCACGGTGCCCAATACGGTAATTTATGCACCGGCATGCTACGAGGAGATGCGGCTCTGTCTGCGGCGGGCACTCTATCGGGATAAGGGGCTGGCATGTATCCGGTATCCCAGAGGCAGCGAAAAGGTTTCCTTTGACAAGACTGCCCTGAACACCGAATACACCCACGTTTCCGGCAGAAAAACAGATACCCTGTATATTTCCTACGGCAGGGTGTACGATCACCTGTACCGTGCCAGCCGCCGCATGGCGGAGGAAGGCGTGTTCTGTGACCTGCTGAAGCTGACACGCATTTTCCCGCTGGCAGAGGGCGTGGTGGAAATTGCCATGTCCTATGCCCATGTGGTATTTCTGGAGGAGGCATACTATTACGGCGGAATTTCCCAGCTGTTGGGAGATCTGCTGCTGGAACGCGGCTTCCGCGGCACTTACCGGCGGGTAGCACCCAAGGCATATCTGCCGCAGGCTTCTACGGATTCTCAAATGGAAACTATGGGGCTGTCGGAGCATGCCATTTATCAGGATATGCAGCAGGAGGCAAAACATGGCAAGGCTTGATGCGGTAATGGTACAGCAGGGTATGGTGCCCAGCCGCCAGCGTGCCAAAACGCTGATTCAGAACGGGCAGATCTCTGTGAACGGCAAGGTCTGTACCAAGCCGGCGTTTGCCGTTTCGGAAACCGACCGGATCGCCATGGAGGGCAGTGACATTCCCTTTGTGGGGCGGGGCGGTCTGAAACTGGAACATGCGGTACAGCAGATGCAGCTCTCTCTGGAGGGAATGGTCTGTCTGGACATCGGAGCATCTACCGGCGGCTTTACCGACTGCATGCTCCAGCACGGAGCTGCAAAGGTGTACGCCATTGACGTGGGACACGGACAGCTGGTGCAGTCCCTGCGGGAGGATCCCCGCGTGGTAAACTGGGAGGGAACAGACGTTCGCAGCATTGCACCGGAACAGCTGAAACAGCCGGCGGATTTCTTCTCGGCGGACGTGTCTTTCATCTCGCTGCACCATGTACTGCCCTACGTGCTGCCGCTGCTGCGGACAGGGGCACAGGGCGTGGTGCTCATCAAGCCCCAGTTTGAAGCGGGACGGGAGAACATCGGGAAAAACGGACTGGTGCAGTCCTCCCGCGTGCACATGCAGGTGCTGAACAACATCTTGCAGCTGTTTTCCGCACAGGGGCTGACTGTACAGCTGCTGTGTCCTTCGCCCATTCAGGGCGGCTCCGGCAATATTGAGTATCTCGCCGTTGTACAAAAAGGCGGCGAAGCGGCGTATCTGCCGGAAATTGCCGCAGTGGTACAGCAGGCATTCGCACAGGCAAAGAAGGAGAAGACGAAATGAAAGTCGTGTTATTTCATCATCTGCAAAAAGGCAACGCACCGGAAGTTGCCCGAAAGGTCTGTCTGGCACTGCACCGGAACGGCATGGAAGTCTGGGCAGATCTCCGCTGTCTGGGACTGCTGGGGGATATGTCCTTTATCTGTTACGCTCCGTTTCTGGAAGCAGTGCAGGACGCAGACGTGGCAGTGGCGATCGGCGGGGACGGCACCATTCTGCACTGTGCCCGCCACGTGGTGGGCACAAAGGCAAAGCTGCTGGGCATCAACACCGGACGGCTGGGCTTTCTGGCATCTATGGAGCCGGATCAGATCGGTGAAATTGCACGGCTGCAAACGGGGGACTATCGGGTTTCCAAACGCATGCTGCTGCGTGGCAAGGTACTGGACAAGACCGGCACCTGTCTGCGGGAACTGACGGCGTTGAATGACATCGTGATCTCCCGCAACTTTTCCCGTGTCATTGAGTTTACCGTTTCCCGCAACAATGTGGTGCTGGGCGAATATCGGGCAGACGGCGTGATCTTCAGCACACCTACCGGTTCGACTGCCTATGCCCTCTCCGCCGGAGGCCCCATTATCGAACCGGAATTTTCCTGCATTGAGATGAACCTGATCTGTCCCCACTCGCTTTCTGCCAGACCGATCCTGTTTTCTCCCCACAACGATTTGCAGGTGAGCCTGCGGGTGCGGGAGGAATATGATGCCTATTTCTGTGCAGACGGCGAAAAACCGGAGCCGTTTCCGGAGGGACGAGTCATGGAAATTTCCGGCTCTGACCAGACGCTGGAAATACTGGATCTTAGCGGCAATACCTTTTTTGATTCGCTGAGCCGGAAGCTGATGCAGTCTTTGAAAGCGGGAAGGACGTGAGGAACACATGAAGAAAAAGCGGCAGGATACCATTCTTTCGCTCATTGCAGCAGAGGAGATTCCCACGCAGGAAGTGCTGCGGGAACGCATGGAGGAACACGGGTTTGCAGTGACGCAGGCAACGCTTTCCAGAGATATTCGGGAACTGAAGCTGACCAAGGAACGGCGTGGCAGCGGCAGGGCATGCTATACGGCACCGGTGCGGCAGGAAGTCAACGGCGGCATTTTGCAGAACGCTGCCCTGCGTACCGACTTTGCCGGAAATGTGGCAGTGATCCACTGCCGTACCGGCACGGCACAGGCAGTGGCGGCGGCGTTAGATGCCATGCATCGGGAAGATGTGGTGGGAACCATTGCCGGAGATGATACCATTTTTGTATTGCTGCGGACAGAAATACAGGCAAAGGAATTTGCCGGCAGCTTCGCAAAGCTGATGGAAACAGGAGGGTTTTAATGCTAGCTGAACTGGAGATCGAGAATCTGGCGGTGATCGCCCATGCACGGATTCCCTTTTCACCGCATCTGAATGTGTTTACCGGTGAAACCGGTGCCGGAAAATCGATTCTGCTGCACGGGATCCATGCGGTTCTGGGACAGCGTGTCACGCGGGATATTGTGCGGACAGGCTGCAAAAAGGCAGTGGTGACGGCACTTTTCACGCATCTGGATCCGCTGGTCTGTGCCAGACTGGACGCACTTTCCATTTCCCACACCGACGATGAACTGCTGCTCACCAGAGAGATCGCCGCAGACGGCGGCAGTGCGGCACGGGTGAACGGCCATACCACAACGGTTTCGGTGCTGCGGGAGATCGGGGACGCTCTCATCAACATTCACGGGCAGCACGACAATCAGGTGCTGCTGGCACCGGAGTGCCACTTGCAGATTCTGGACGCTTTCGGCGGAGATGACACATTGCTGCACCAGTATCAGGACACATTCCGGCAGTTACAGCAGACGGCGAAGCGGCTGAATCATCTGGCAAAACAGGAGCAGGACAAGGCACACCGCCGGCAGCAGCTGAAAGCACTGGTGGCAGAAGTGGACGAACTGGGACTGGAACAGGGCGAAGAAGATGCACTGGAAGAAGAACTGAACCTGCTGCAGCACGCCGAGAGCATTGCCGCGGCGTTGCAGGCGGCAGCAGAGGCGATCGACGGCGAAGATGCCGACGGTTCCGCAGTACTGCTGACAGAGGCGGCGGCAGAAGAACTGTCGCCGTTTTCCGACATGCGGGCGGAGTTTGCCGTGCTGGGAGAACGGCTGGCGGCGGCAGGCATTGAACTGGCAGACATTGCTTCGGAGTGCCGCAGTCTGCGGGACGGCATGGACTTAGACCCCCAGCGGTATGCGATGGTGCAGAAGCGTATGCTGGAGATCCGGCGGCTAAGTCGGGAGTACCAGTGCACCGGTGACGAACTGGTGGAACGCCGTGACCGTGCAGAGGAAGAACTGGCACAGATGCAGGGCGACACCGCAGAGATCGCTGCCCTGCGGGAGCAGAAGGCACAGCTGCTGGAAGCGGTTTCCGCACAGGCGAAGGCACTGTCGGAATACCGTGCCCGGACGCTGGAACGCTTTATCACTGCCGTGACGGAACAGCTGGCATTTCTGAACATGCCCAACGTGATTCTGGTGGGAAAGCATACCACCGGCAAGCTGACCATTCACGGCATGGACAGTCTGGAATTTCTGATTTCTGCCAACCGCGGGGAAGAACCCCGTCCGCTGGCGAGAATCGCTTCCGGCGGTGAACTGTCCCGCATCATGCTGGCTCTGAAGTGTGTCATTGCCGATCGGGACAGCATTCCCACGCTGATCTTCGACGAGATCGACACCGGTGTCAGCGGCAAGGCTGCCCAGAAAATCGGCATGAAGCTGCGGGAAGTGGGACAGCTGCGGCAGGTGCTCTGTGTGACGCACCTGTCCCAGATCGCCGTAATGGCAGATCAGCACCTCATGATCGAGAAGCAGACCGAGGGCACGCGGACGGAAACCCATGTCATGGTACTGGAACCGGAGGGACGTGTCCATGAGATCGCCCGCATCATGGGCGGCGAAAATCCCAGCGTGCTGCTGCTGGAAACCGCACGGGAAGAACTGAAACGCTGGCAGAAAGATCTGCTGGCAGAGGGAGAGGACGGTCAGGAAACATGAACCAGCCGGAAAAGCTGTTACAGCAATATTTTGGGCATGCGTCATTCCGCACCGGACAGAAGCAGGCGATCGATGCGATCTTGTCCGGACGGGACGTGCTGGCGGTCATGCCTACCGGAGCCGGCAAGTCGGTCTGCTATCAGATCTCTGCCCTGCTGCTCCGCGGGGTGACCATTGTCATTTCTCCGCTGATCTCGCTGATGAAAGATCAGGTGGAGGCTCTCCGGCAGGTGGGTATCCCTGCGGCGTATGTGAACAGCAGCATTACGCAGGAAGAATTCTATCACACGGTGCAAATGGTACAGCAGGGGCAGTGCCGGATTCTGTACGTTGCACCGGAACGGCTGATGACGGACAGCTTTTTCCGTCTGACACAGCAGGTGCCGGTGAGCATGATCGCCGTTGATGAGGCACACTGCGTTTCCCAGTGGGGACAGGATTTCCGGCAGAGTTATCTGGATATTCCGGTGTTTATGGAACAGCTGCCGGCACGTCCGATCTGTACCGCCTTTACCGCTACGGCAACAAAGCAGGTAGAGGCGGATATTGCACGGATTCTGAAATTGCAGGAGCCGGAAATCATACATACCGGATTTGACCGGAAAAATCTGTTTTTCGGGGTACGCCGTCCCAATAATAAGACGCGGGAACTGTTTCAGCTGCTGCGGGAAAACGACGGCAAAAGCGGCATTGTGTACTGCTCCACCCGAAAAGCGGTGGAGGAAGTCTGTGATGCTCTGCGGGAAAACGGCTTTCCAGCCACACGGTATCACGCAGGTCTGTCCGACACGGAACGGGCACAGAATCAGGACGATTTCCTGTACGACCGCCAGCCGATCATGGTGGCGACTAACGCGTTCGGCATGGGTATTGACAAGTCCAACGTGTCGTTTGTCATTCACTATAACATGCCCATGGATCTGGAGAGCTACTATCAGGAGGCAGGTCGTGCCGGACGGGACGGCTCGCCGGCACAGTGCATTCTGCTGTACAGCGGAAAAGATGTCCGTACCAACGATTTCCTGCTGCAACGCAGTCGGGAAACCACAGAGGTGGATGACGAGGAAACACGGCAGTTCCTGCTGGAGCAGGGAAAGGAACGGCTGAAACAGATGACGTTCTATGCCACCTCTACCACCTGTCTGCGGCACCGCATGCTGCAATATTTCGGCGACCATTCACCGGACAGCTGCGGGAATTGTTCCTGCTGTCTGACCAATTATCGGGAAGAAGATGCCACCACGGCGGCGAAAAAGATCATCTCCTGCGTGTATCGTGCCCAGAAAGGCGGCTATCACCTGAGCCGCACCATGACTGCCGATGTGCTGATGGGCAGCAAAAAGGAATCGCTTCTCCGCATGCGGCTGGATCAGCTTTCCACCTACGGCATTATCGAAAAGCTGTCGCGGCGGGAAGTGATGCAGCTGATCGATGAACTGATCCAGCGGGAAGATCTGGCACTGCGGCAGTTTCAGGAGTATCAGGAATTGGTGCTGACTGCCGGCTCGGTGGAGATCATTCGCGACCAGAAAACGGTCATGCGGCGTGTGCCGGTGGTGCGGGAGAAGCTGGCGGCTCCGGTGGGAACAAAAGATCCTACGCTGTCCGCGGCGGACAACGACCTGTTCCAGAAGCTGCGGCAGCTGCGGGCGGCACAGGCAAAGCACGAGGGGATACCGCCGTATTTCATCTTTTCCGATGCCACGCTGCGGGACATGTGCCGGAAAAAGCCCCAGAACCTCAGCGAGATGCGGCAGGTTTCCGGTGTGGGTGTCATCAAGGCACAGAAGTACGGGAAAATGTTTCTGGAGGAGTTGCAGCAGTTTCTGACTGGGGTACAGCAGTGAGTGAGCAGATTTGCGTAAGCATTGATTCTAGCGTACAAATAAAAAAACGCATGCCCCGCACGGGAAACCAATCCGTGCGGGGCATGTTCTTTTTGTCCGGTGCATATGTTTCCTTAGGGCATCTTACGCACATGCTTTGTGCGGTGTTGCCTTGAAGGAGGCATACAGATGCGAAAACGCAGTGTAATTCGGGATACCATTCAGATGACCGTGATACAATTTTTTCTGGAGTGTCTGGCGTTGTGGTTCAACGCGTGGATGACGCGGCGTGTGGGGGCGGCAACGGTGGGAACGCTGGCACTGGCAGGTTCTTTTTTCAACCTTGCCGCAATGGTCGCCGGCGGAAATGCTATGCTCTGTGCCAGCCGTTTTGTGTCCGAGGAACTGGGAAAGCCCTGCGGCTGTCCGGCACGTGTCCTGCGGCATGGTATCAGCTTTTGCATGATGCTGTCCCTGCCGGTGACAGCAGGAGTCTGCATATTTGCCCAACCTCTAAGTCAGCAGTTTTTGCAGAGCGATTCCATGGCACATGCGGTGCGGCTCATGGCACTGCTTCTGCCGCTGGGCAGTCTGAGTGCCTGCCTGAAAGGCTACTTCAATGCGGTGTGCCGCGTGACAGTAACAGCCGCCTGCGATGTGGTGGAATTTCTGCTCCGTGCGGGAATCCTCACCGGACTGCTCCTGTGGCGTGGGGACACCAGACCGGAACAGGTCTGCACAGATCTGGTGTGCAGCATGGCGTGCGGCACACTGTTTACGGCGGTCACGCTGACAGTGCTGTACTTTCAGAAGCGGGAACCCTGCGGCGGAACGTGCAGCCTGTCCCTGTGGCGGTATATCCGGCTGGCAGTTCCTGTGGCAGTGGGCGGCTGTCTGACTGCCGGACTCAGCACTGCCAATGATGCCCTGATTCCCGTGACACTGCGGCAGTTCGGGGACAGTGCCAGCAATGCCCTCCGACAGTTCGGCACTTTCGAGGGCATTGTGATTCCGGTGCTGTTTTTTCCGTCCACCATTCTCTGTGCCCTGTCCGGAATCCTGATTCCGGAAGTCGCCCGTGCCAATGCCGCCGGCAATCGGGAACGTGTCTGTCGGCTGACGGAACAGGTGATCGCACTGACACTGATTTTTGCGGTGCTGATCAGTGCAGTCCTGCTGAAATTCGGCGGCGTGATCGGGCGGTGCATGGACGGCGGAGAACTGTCGGGGAAGATGATTCGGATTCTGGCACCGGTGGTGCCGTTTATCTATCTGGAAATCGTGCTGGAAGCACTGATCAAAGGCATGGGCAGGCAGAATTTTTCTTCCCTGAACTATCTGGCGGAGTACGTGATCCGCATCTGTGTGGTGCTGGTCTGCATTCCGCTGTTCGGATTTTACGGCATCGTGGCATCGTACTATACCAGCAACGTGTTCGGAAACTGCAATCGTCTGCGTATGGCAGTAAAAACGGCAAACCTCCGGTTCCGATTCGGAAAGCTTATCGGAAAGCCGGTGTTTGCCGCGGGATTTTCGTTTACGGCAGCTTCTCTGCCGGAATGTTTTTGCCCGACTTTGCGGGAAACGCCGCAGGGAATCGTGCTGTTTCTGGGAATCGCTCTGGGGCTGTACGGGCTGGTGTTCTGGCTGCTGCGGAAAAAAGACGAACAGGTGTTACCGGTGCTGCAATGAGTTGTGTGAACGCAGTAGCGTGTGCATGGTGTGGCGGTGCTGGTGACTTTCCCCATGCATGCCGTGGAAGTGCGGGTGGCTGTGGGTAATGGTGTGAGTGTGTGTCACGCCATCGTGGGTGTGCGTGAACGTGTGAGTGTGGGAATGGGTGTGTTCCATTTGCAGCGTGTCCAGAACCACCAGAACGGAACCCAGCAGCATTACCGCCAGTGCCAGAAAATACTGCACTGTCAGGGCATCGTGCCAGATGATGCAGGAAAGGGCCGTGCCGATAAAGGGGGCGATGGCATAGTAGGCACTGGTCTTGGCGGCTCCGAGGGTGCTCTGGGAACGGACATAGCAGAAAATGCTCAGCCCGTAGGCAACAAATCCCAGAAGCAGTGCCGCAGCAGCAGCGTGCAGTTTGGGGAATGGCTCGCCGATGCACAGGGCAATGAGAAACGAACCCAGTCCGGAAAAGATGCCCTTGAGAAAGACGATCTCGAAAGTACTTTTGTCGGAAATATTGCGGGTGCAGTTGTTCTCCAGTCCCCAGCAGGCTGCCGCCGCCAGCACCAGCAGGGAGCCTCTGGAAAAGTGCAGGCTGGACATATCCTCGAAAGACAAAATGCCGCTGGACAGGGTGATCAACAGAATGGCAGCCCACAGCCGTTTGGAAACTTTTTCCCGAAAGAGCAGCAGGGCGATCAGCGTAGTGGCAGCGATTTCAAAGTTTCCCAGCAGAGAAGCATTGGCGGAAGATGCACTTTTTAGTCCCAGCATCAGCAGAATCGGTGCGGCAATGTCCAGCAAGATCATGCCGAGGGTATAGGGCAGATCTTTGCGTGTCAGTTTTTTCTCGCCGCGGTGGCTTTTTGGGGTTGATGCAGTACAGCAGTCCGATGCCGATGCCGGCACCGAAATACAGCAGTGATGCCAGAAATGTAGGGCTGATCTCCTTCAGCGGCAGCTTCGAAACTGGAACATTCACCGCGTAAAATGCCGCCGCCAGAACGGCAAGCAGAATGGCTGTGGTATTTTTGTGTTGCATGATCGGTTTCCCCTTTCAAATCCCCAAAATTGTAAACACCGCGTGATCCCGAAACGTATCCTCTGCCCATTCATTCACTTCCAGTGCGACCAGCTCCGCACCGCCGCCCTGTGCCAGGGCATGCTGCAAGATGCACTGCCACTGTGTCCAGTTGACAACGGTGATGCCGTACTGATTATACGCGGGCAGTGTTTCCTGCAAGATTTTTCCGAAACCGGAACGCTGTAGAATGTTGTCGTGCAGCAAAAGAGAATCGGAACTCCAGTGGCTGGAGCCTTGCCGGAAGCTGCCCTTCCGGAATTCGTGATAGCAGGTTCCCACCCGCTGGAACACGGTACAGCAGTATCTCATTGTGCTTTCTCCGCGATGATGTCCGCCAGCTGAAAGGGCACGACCTGCTGCAAACTGTCCAGTGACAGTTCCAGCTGGTGTCCGATCTTGCCGGCACTGCACAAGATCGTGGGGAAATTCTGTGCGGACTCATGAATGGTAGTGCGGAACAGTTTTTTCATGCCGATAGGGGAACAGCCGCCGTGAATGTATCCGGTCAGGGCAAGCAGATCCTTGGATTTGCACATGGAGATCGCCTTTTCTCCCACTGCGGCAGCCGCCTTTTTCAAGTCCAGTTCTTCCGCCACCGGCACCAGAAAAACGTAGTGTTCGCCGGACTTTGCCACGGTGACCAGCGTTTTGAATACCTGTTCCGGATTCTGTCCCAGTGCCGCCGCCAGTTCTACGCCGGTGTGCTGTCCGGTTGCCTGTTCCCAGCTGCGGTGTACATAGGGGACTTTCGCCTTGTCCAGCATGCGGATCGCATTGGTTTTGATGACTTTTTCTTTTGCCATAACCGTTATTCTCCTTTGAGTGTTACAATGGTGTAGGGGTGATGCAGGGCGGTTGTCAGCTTGTCAAAGACGTCGCCGGTCTGCATGCGGATCGTAGAAGTATTTATGCAGGGGTGACAGCCGAAAGTGGCTTCCTCCAGCAGGTCGCGGTCTACGAGAAGCTGAACGCGGTTTTCGGTATCATGCATCAGCCCGAAGATCGTGGCAGAGCCGGGAGTCAGTTGCAGCAGCTGTTCCATGGCATCTTCTGATGCAAAGGAAAGTCTGGCACAGCCCAGCTGGCTGGTGATCTCCTTGGTGCGAAACGGCTTGTCGGCGGGCATGAGCAGCAGATAGAAGTTCGTTTTCTGCCGGTTGCAGAGAAACAAATTCTTGCAGACAGGCGTTTGCAGTGCCGCAGAAATACTTTCGCAGGCTTCCATGGTAAAGGCTGCCGCATGGTCAGCCCGTGCAAAGGGAATGTCGAGCCGTTCCAGTAAGTCGTATACGGCGATCTCTTTTGGCAGTCTGCCGCTTTCGTCTGCGGGTCTGCCGTTTTGGATTTCCATTCAGAATTACCCTCCTGTCAAAAAAGCACATTGACTATGCCTGATGCCGTCAATGTGCTTTTGTTTCGTTTCAGCAGCGATGCTGCCTCGATATATTTGTGGAATTACAGGCTGAACATGATCTCGTTCATGATTGCTTCCAGCATTTCCTGACGGCCGCTGGTCAGAGAAGCGGTCACTTCGCCCTTTTCCAGAGCGTACTTTTCCAGATCTGCCATGGTTGCCTTGCCGGAGATGATGTCTGCACCGATGCCGGTATTCCAGCTTGCATAGCGATCTTCTACGAACTTGTCGATTCTGCCGTCGGTGATCAGCTTGTCCGCGATACGCAGACCCAGTGCAAAGGTATCCATACCTGCAATGTAGCTGTGGAAGATGTCCTCCAGTTCGAAGGAGCCGCGTCTTGCCTTGGCGTCGAAGTTCAGACCGCCGTTGGTGAAGCCGCCTGCCTTCAGTACTTCGTACATGCACAGTGCTGCATCATAGACGTTGGTCGGGAACTGGTCGGTATCCCAGCCCAGCAGCGGGTCGCCCTGATTGGCATCGATGGAACCGAACATGCCGTTGGTTCTTGCCACACGCAGTTCGTGCTGGAAGGTGTGCTGTGCCAGTGTTGCGTGGTTTGCTTCAATGTTCAGCTTGAAGTCCTTGTCCAGATCGTACTTCTGTAAGAAGCCGATAACGGTTGCAGAGTCGAAGTCGTACTGGTGCTTGGTGGGTTCCTTCGGCTTCGGTTCTACATAGAAGTCGCCGGTGAAGCCAATGCTTCTTGCATAGTCTACAGCCAGATGCATCAGGCGAGCCATGTTGTCCAGTTCCAGACCCATGTTGGTGTTCAGCAGGGTTTCATAGCCCTCACGGCCGCCCCAGAATACATAGCCCTGACCGCCCAGCTTTACAGTGGCATCAATGGCACTCTTGATCTGTGCAGCAGCATATGCGAAAACGTCCGCACTGGGAGAAGTGCCTGCACCGTGCATATAACGCGGGTGATCGAAGCACTTTGCGGTGCCCCACAGCAGCTTCTTGCCGGTAGCGTCCTGCTTTTCCTTGCACAGGTCAACGATGACTCTCAGCTTTTCGTTGGTTTCGCCCAGACTGCCGTATTCCGGAGAGAGATCTCTGTCGTGGAAGCAGTAGTAGTCAATGCTCAGCTTGTCCATGATCTCGAAAGCAGCTTCTACCTTTGCCTTTGCACGTGCAGTGACATCATCACAGCCCCATGTCTTGTTGGTGGTGCCGCAGCCGAACATGTCTGTGCCGTCGCCGCCCATGGTGTGCCACCAGGACAGTGCGAACTTCAGCTGTTCCCGCATGGTCTTGCCGGCGATAACCTCGTCCGGATTATAAAACTTGAATGCCAGCGGATTCTTGGAATCCTTGCCTTCATAAGCAATCTTCGGAATGTTGTTGAAAAATTCACTCATCAGTAGTTCCTCCTGATTAATAATAAGGTGTGGTATATGGAAAGCGGATTCCGCTTTGCTCAACTTAATTGAATAATGAAATTTCGCGGTTGTCCTTTGCGAAATAATCCTCCAGCACGGCAATATAAGACCGGAAGCAGACCTTTCCGGAGAACGTCAGAACGTCATTTTCTGCCGGCACACCCAGCTGTTCCAGCTGTGCATCGGTCAGGTCTTTCAGATAGACGGTTTCCGTATCTGCCGGAATGCCAACCACGGACTTCTGTGCCTTGGTCAGATCCAGTGTTACATCATTGGAGATCTCCAGCAGCTGTGCAGTGATGTCTGCACGGGAAGCTGTCGTCCACTCTGCACTGCCGACTTCAGAGGGAACGGGGCGTTCTTCATAGACGGTACGGTCATAGCCGTTGGAGATAAATGTCAGGAACGGCAGGTGAATGTCCCGATCATTTGGCTCTACGTGTACTGCCACATTGCCGCCGGAGCTGTCGTCCGTCTGAATGATCTCATACCGGTATGCTCCGGAGGGAGAAGTGCCGTTTTCCAGCACAGTCTGCTGTGTACTCGGCGTGAAAAAAGACATGAGCATGAAAAATGCCAGTGACCCCAGAATATACAGCAACAGGTATATGACACCGAATACGGTCTTGGCAGTTTCCCCTGCACCGGACAGGAAAAAGATGATCAGGGAAGTCACTGCAATTGGCAGGATCAGTTCCCATTGCCCGAAACAAAGCAAAATCTGGGGCAATATCGCCGGCAGCAGCAGGATCCCCGTCAGGCGTGTCAGGATCTGAAACCGGCTGTACAGCATGGCACTGAGTGCCGCAAAAGATACCACACAGAGGGTCAGACAAAACAACACGGAGTTGGTGACGGAAAATTCGTAAAAGATCGCCAGATAAGAAAACCAGCACATCAGAGCCAGATACCCGACGCTGATCAGGGAAAGGAAGCGTTTCCGCCAGATCGAACCGGCAGAAGTCGTTTCCGCAGAAGCAGTAGTTGCACGCATGTATATTCACTCGCCTGCCCTCAGGCGGCAGACGTTTTCCTTTCTTTGCCCGAAGTGATTCCGGCAGAAATGTTCTGCACACGGCAACAAGGAAAAGGGAATTCTTCTGCTTTGTTTCACGCGTGCTTTGCAATCCTATTATAGCATTTTTTTTGCGTTGTGGCAAGTACTATTGCAAAAAAAATTACAACAATCGTATATAATCCTACCGGTTTCAGAGAAATTCCCTGTCATTTTCCATTTTCCGCATTTTTTGACTGCACTTTTGCAAATACAGTACTGCCTGCCGGATTTACGCGGCATTGCCCTTTCACTTTTACAATTTATCAATATAAAAAAGTGGAAACCAGCTTGCAAGTCTGGAAAATTTATGGTACAATTCCTTTAAGGAAACACTGAATAAAGCCCGCCTGACGGCTTTGCACGCAATCTGCGTGCAG
>ERZ1031347.76-NODE-76-length-47273-cov-18.642382_pt1 | contig 47273 bp, 39 predicted proteins | sample MGYA00517106_ERZ1031347 | MGnify/ENA primary metagenome ERZ1031347 (study PRJEB33719, sample SAMN04261392) | wastewater metagenome | biome: periurban shantytown; feature: human; material: feces | host: Homo sapiens | place: Peru: Lima | collected 2012-07-19 ...
GACGAAAAATTTGACGACGCATCTGTCGCACAATCTTTGTGCGGTATTGCCTTTTATATATAATGCCTATAAAATCACTATGATTTCAGTACTTTGCTTGTGCAATTCTACAAAACCGGAGAAATCCTATTGACAAATTACTAGTTTTGCAGTATGATATGTAACATACTAAACATATCAAAACAGTATGTATTATCGGAGAAGCGGGAAAAGCCCGATTCTCCGCAGGAAAGAAGGAAGCTGTATGAAGATTCAGAAGTGCATCGGACTGCTGCTGGCGGCGGTTCTGGCAGGCGGGATATTTACCGGCTGCGGAGATCATAACATGGTGAGCATCGTCAATGTTTCCTATGACCCCACCAGAGAACTTTATACAGATTATAATACGATATTCGCGGAGCACTGGAAAGAGCAGACGGGACAGGACGTGGAAGTCATTCAGTCCCACGGCGGTTCCGGAAAGCAGGCTCTGGAGGTGGCAAACGGGCTGGAAGCTGATGTCGTCACGCTGGCGTTGGAATACGACATTGATTCCATTGAAAAGGCGGGACTGATCGAGGACGGCTGGGTGGACGAGTTTCCGGACGACAGTGCCCCGTATACTTCGACCATTGTGTTCTTGGTGCGAAAGGACAACCCGAAGCACATTCAGGACTGGGACGATCTGGTGCGGGACGACGTAGATGTCATTACCCCGAATCCGAAAACCTCCGGCGGTGCAAGGTGGAATTATCTTGCCGCATGGGCATATGCCGACCGGAAATATAACGGCGACACCCAGCAGACGGAGGACTTCGTCAAGAAGATGTATCAGAATGTGCTGGTGCTGGACTCCGGTGCGAGAGGAGCCACGACCACCTTTGTGGAAAACGGACAGGGCGATGTGCTGGTGGCATGGGAAAATGAAGCGTATCTCTCCATGCGAGACAATCCGGAGGACTATGAGATCGTAAACCCCAGCATCAGCATTCTGGCACAGCCCTCTGTGGCGGTGGTAGATGACGTGGTGGACGACCGCGGTACACGCGATGTGGCGACCGAGTATCTGCAGTATCTGTATTCCGATGCGGCACAGCGAATCGCGGCAAAGCATTATTACCGACCGACCAATTCGGAAATTTTGAAAGAATATGCAGATGTATTTGACTTGAACATCGATCTGGTCAGCATTCAGGATTTCGGCGGCTGGGACGAGGCACAGAAGGTGCACTTCTCCGACGGCGGCATTTTCGATCAGATCTATGAAAAATAAGGAGCAGCTATGAAAAAAGGCAGTAAACGGGTGATTCCCGGATTTGGATTATCCTTGGGAGTGACGCTTTCCGTTCTTAGTATCGTCGTGTTGATCCCGCTGGCATCGTTGGTGGTCTATACCGCAAAACTTAGCCCCGCGGAGTTCTGGGAAACTATTACCAGGCCCCGTGTGCTGGCAAGCTTTCGGGTGAGTCTGCTGACGGCGTTTGCCGCTTCTGCGATCAATGCGGTAATGGGCGTGATTCTGGCGTGGGTGCTGGTGCGGTACCGGTTTCCCATGAAGCGGCTGCTGAACGGCATGATCGAATTGCCGTTCGCCCTGCCGACAGCGGTTGCAGGCATTGCACTGACTTCCCTGACAGCAGACACCGGTCTGGTGGGAAAGTTCTTTGCACGGTTCGGCATTCAGATCGCCTACACTAGGGTAGGCATTACCGTGGCACTGGTATTTGTGGGGATTCCCTTTGTAGTCCGCACGGTGCAGCCGATTCTGGAAAAGCTGGATTCCACTTATGAAGAAGCGGCAGGGGTTCTGGGAGCCAGCCGGATCCGAATTTTCTGGCAGGTGATATTTCCGGAAATCCTGCCGGCAGCCCTGACCGGATTCGGTCTGGCATTCGGCAGATGTCTTGGAGAGTACGGCAGCGTGGTATTTATTGCCGGCAACCAGCCCTATGAAACCGAGATCACGCCGTTGATCATCATGTCGAAGTTGCAGGAATATGACTACACCAGTGCCACTTCCATTGCGTTGGTAATGCTGGTCGCAGCGTTCCTGATCCTGTTCCTGACCAATCTGGTGCAGTCCAGAAGTTCGAAGATTCTGAAAGGAGGGCAGTGAGCATGCATGAAGAAACCGTTGGTTCGAAAATCGTCAAGTGGGTTCTGATCGGTGTCAGCGTGCTGTTTCTGGTCGTCATGCTGCTCCTGCCGCTGGCGACTGTCATTTCCGAGGCACTGCGGGACGGGTGGAAAACCTATCAGGCAGCTGTCACCGATAAATACACGGTAAAAGCTGTACTTCTGACGCTGGAAGCCACTGCCATTGCCGTAGGTGTGAACACGGTATTCGGCGTGTTTGCAGCACTGGCAGTTACCAAGTATCAGTTCCGCGGCAAGAAAGTGCTGACTACGCTGATCGATGTGCCGGTGACCATTTCTCCGATCATTGCCGGTCTGATCTTCCTGCTGACATTCGGCAGACAGAGCGTGATTTATCCGCTGCTGCATGATCTGGGGATCCATGTGGTGTTTGCGGTTCCGGGCATTGTGCTGGCAACGATTTTTGTAACATTCCCCTTTGTTTCCCGCGAACTGATTCCGGTGCTGGAATCGCAGGGGACAGATGAAGAAGAAGCGGCTGCCCTGATGGGTGCCAACGCGTGGACGATCTTTCGCAAGGTGACGTTTCCCCATATCAAGTGGGCGTTGCTGTACGGCGTGGTGCTGTGTGCAGCCAGAGCCATGGGCGAATTCGGTGCGGTTTCGGTATTGTCCGGACACCTGCGTGGCAGAACCAACACCCTGCCGCTGCACGTGGAAATTTTGTTCAATGAATTCCAGTATGTACCGGCATTTGCGGCTTCGTCGATTCTGGTGCTTATGGCAATTGTGATTCTGGTGATTCGCAGTCTGATCGAACACCGCGGAGGAAAGAGGGATAGCTGATGTACGTAGAGTTAAATCATATTCAGAAACGATATGGCAATTATCAGGCTTCTGATGATGTCAGCTTCGGTATTGAAAAGGGAAAGCTGATCGGTCTGCTGGGACCCAGCGGCAGCGGCAAAACCACCATTCTCCGCATGATCGCCGGTCTGGAACACCCCGACAGCGGTGAGATCCGCATTGACGGAAAAGTGGTCAATGACATTCCGGCGAGCAAGCGTGGCATTGGATTTGTGTTCCAGAACTACGCGTTGTTCCGGTACATGACCGTGTATGACAACATCGCCTTTGGCTTGAAGATTCAGAAAGTAGACCGGAAAACCATTGCCAGCCGTGTGATGGAACTGGTAGACCTGATCGGACTTCGGGGACTGGAGCGGCGGTATCCCAGCCAGCTTTCCGGCGGCCAGCGGCAGCGTGTGGCATTCGCCCGTGCTCTGGCACCGAATCCCCAGCTGCTGCTGCTGGACGAACCCTTTGCGGCGATCGATGCCAAGGTACGGCAGGAACTCCGCAGCTGGCTGAAGGAAATGATCAGCAAACTGGGCGTGACCAGCATTTTCGTGACCCATGACCAAGACGAAGCCATTGAGGTGGCGGACGAGATCATCATCACCAACCGCGGACACATTGAACAGATGGGAACGCCCATTGAGATCTACCGTCACCCGCAGACTGCGTTTACAGCATCGTTCTTCGGGCAGACCTCCGTGCTGGCAGACTATCAGAAGTACCACACATTCCAGCGTATGGACGGCGTGGAAAAGGCGATTGTCCGTCCGGAATTCCTGAAGATCACCCGCAAGAACGAGGTGCAGAAGTACGGCAGTTCCGCTTCCAAGGGCGTGGTAGAACGGACTTCGTTCCGCGGCGACTGGATCGAGTTGGCGGTGCGTGTCCACGGAGATCTGCTGATCGCCAAGCGGGACTTGGAGGAAGAACCCATTACGGTGGGAGAAACCGTAGATGTGTTCCTCTACCGGCTGTTTGTCATTGCAGGAGAAAAATGTTACCTGCTGGAAAACCAGTCCTTACAGGACGATTCCGTATTCATTTAAACTTGGGCAATACCGCACAAAGCTTGTGCGTAAGGTGCGTTGTCAGATTTTTCGGCAGATTGCCCTTGGTTTTTTATATTGTTGTCTATATCATTATTCTGGAAAAGGAGTTACGCGTTATGGCTAAGATTTATCAAGGTGCAGTAGAACTGATTGGAAACACCCCGCTGGTGGAAGTCACCAATCTGGAAAAGAAACAGGGACTGAAAGCCCGTGTGCTGGTGAAGCTGGAATATCTCAATCCGGCAGGCAGCGTCAAGGATCGTATCGCAAAGGCAATGCTGGAAGATGCAGAGCAGAAAGGCAAGTTGAAAGAAGGCTCTGTGATTATTGAGCCGACTTCGGGGAATACTGGTATCGGACTGGCTGCCATTGCTGCATCAAAGGGGTATCGTGTGATCCTCACCATGCCGGAAACCATGAGTGTGGAACGACGGAACATTCTGAAAGCATACGGTGCGGAGATCGTGCTGACACAGGGCGTAAAGGGCATGAAGGGTGCCATTGAACGTGCCAGGGAACTGGCGGCAGAAATTCCCAACAGCTTTATTCCGGGACAGTTCGAAAACCCTGCCAATCCGGAAGCACACCGCAAGACGACTGGTCCGGAGATCTGGCGGGATACGGACGGCAAGGTGGACTTCTTTGTTGCCGGTGTCGGCACCGGCGGTACTGTCAGCGGTACCGGTGAATATCTGAAGTCCCAGAATCCGGACGTGAAAATCGTTGCCGTAGAACCTGCAGATTCTCCGGTGCTCGCCGGCGGAAAGCCCGGTCCGCACAAGATTCAGGGTATCGGTGCCGGATTTGTGCCCCAGACTCTGAACACCAAGATCTATGATGACATTTTCGAAGTACAGAACGATGATGCGTTTGCAGCAGCAAAGCTGATCGCGAAGCATGAGGGCATTCTGGTCGGCATTTCTTCCGGTGCAGCACTCCACGCCGCACTGGAACTGGCGAAGAAGCCGGAAAATGCCGGAAAGACGATCGTGGCTCTGCTGCCGGACAGCGGCGACCGGTATTATTCCACCACCCTGTTCGCAGACTAAACAGCAATATCACGCAAACCGGAGAGAGGAGGAAGTACCATAAAAATTTCAACGAAGGTAGAATGCGGCATTATCGCACTGATCGATATTGCCCTGCATTCGGAAAATGGAGAAGCAGTTGCAGTCAGCAGCATTTCCAAGCGGCAGAATATTTCTGTGAAATATCTGGAACAGATTCTGGTTGCACTGCGGCAGACACATTTGATTCGTGGTATCAAGGGCTTTAAGGGCGGCTATGTGATCGCCCGTCCGGCAGACAAGATTTCGTTTCAGGAAATCATTGATGCTCTGGATATTACCATTCTGGGCGATGCGGATACCGGCGGAGCAGAAGACACCTCTCTCCTGAAAGCAACTGTGCAGGAATGCCTCTGGGATCAGATGACTGCTTATCTGCGGCAGTTTTGCAGCAGCATTACGTTACAGGATATGATGGATCGTTATCGGAATTCTATTCCGCAGGACGAGGCATTTATGTACTACATCTAAGGCAATACCGCACGAGCTTTGTACAGTGTTGCCCTAAGGGAAAGCGAATTCCGGAATCAGACGGCACCAGAAGCAATTTCTGGTGAACCGTCTGATTTTTGCACGAAAAACCATGTATTTTCTGCTTTAAACATCGATTAAAAATGTCGAATTTGAACAAATTGAAAAAGTCGAACAAATCATATAAAACCTATTGACTTACTAGTGAAAAGGTGATATAATAGGCTCATGACAAGGAAACAATCGAAAGGCAATACCGCACAAAGAGCGTCTGTCGACTTTGCACGCCATCTGCTTGCAAATTTCCCGTCATATTTCACAAAAATGCTCGTGAATACATCAAGTATTCACTCCGCTTTTTGTTTCATCTGACGAAAAATTTGACGACGCATCTGTCGCACAATCTTTGTGCGGTATTGCCGAAAAAATGTTCCGAGAACGAGAGGAGCGTGGGTGAACGCATGAAGTTTAATACGGCATTGCTGCATCAGAATTTTGACGGCGAAAAGAGTACAGGTTCTACGATCATGCCGATTTATCAGGTGAGTGCATTCGCACATGAAACGGCAGAAAAATTAGAGAAAGTCTTTCACAATCAGGCGCCGGGATTTGCATATACGAGAATCAGCAATCCCACAGTAGATGCTTTTGAAAAGCGGGTAGCCGCAATGGAAAACGGCATCGGAGCAGTCAGCTGTTCTTCCGGCATGACGGCGGTGACAATGGCACTTCTGAACATTCTCCATGCGGGAGATGAAGTGATCGCCGGTTCGGGACTGTTCGGCGGAACCATTGATCTGTTTTCTGACCTGAAAGCGTTTGGCATCACCACACACTTTGCAGAATCGATCACGGTAGAGGAGATCGAACCGCTGATCAACGAGAACACCAAGGTGGTCTTTACGGAACTGATCGGAAATCCGAAGCTGGACGTAGTAGACTTGAAAGCGGTTTCGGAACTGGTGCATGCTCACGGGATTCCGCTAATCATCGACAGCACCACTGCTACACCGTATCTGATCCATCCGTTTGCATACGGAGCAGATGTGGTGGTACATTCTTCTTCCAAGTACATCAACGGCGGCGGGAATGCTATCAGCGGCGTGATCGTGGACAGCGGCAATTTCCACTGGGACAGCAGCCGGTATGACGGATTCGAACCCTATGCCAAGTATGGCAAGTTCGCTTATCTGGCAAAGCTGCGGAATGCGATCTGGAGAAATGTGGGCGGTTGTTTGTCCCCGATGAATGCGTTCCTGAACTCCGTGGGACTGGAAACGCTGGGGCTGCGGATGGAACGGCTCTGTGACAATGCGTTGCAGCTGGCACAGTATCTGGACAGCGTGGACGGCGTAGAGGTCAACTATCCGGCACTGGAAAAGAGTCCCTATTATTCGCTGGTGCAGAAACAGTTCGGCGGCAAGGGCGGTGCGATTCTGACGCTCCGTGCCGGCAGCAAGGAAAAGGCGTTCTGCTTGATCAATCATTTGCAGTTCGCCACCAATGCTACCAATATCGGCGATGTGCGGACACTGGTGATCCACCCCGCAAGTACGATTTATGCACACAGCAATGAAGCACAAAAACAAAGTGCCGGCGTATACGAGGATTTGATCCGCATCAGCGTGGGCATTGAAGATATTGAAGATCTGATCGAAGATTTCGGACAGGCGATCGCGAAAATGCAGGAGGAATGTTAAATGGCAGTTGATTATGCGACCTTAAAAAAAGGCGGCTTCATGCGGCAGAAACAGAAGAATCACTTTTCCCTCCGGCTTCGCGTGGTCGGCGGTAATCTGACGGCAAAGCAGCTGGCAAAAATTGCAGAAGTGGCAGAACAGTTCGGTGACGGACATGTGCATCTGACCTCCCGCCAGAGCGTGGAAATTCCCTTTGTGAAGCTGGATCAGATCGAAGAAGTCAAGGCGGCACTGGCAGAGGGCGATGTGGAACCGGGCGTTTGCGGACCGCGTGTCCGTACCATTACCGCATGTCAGGGCGAGGCAATCTGTCCCAGCGGCTGTATCGATACGTACACACTGGCAAAGGAACTGGACGAACGGTACTTTGCACGGGAACTGCCCCATAAGTTCAAGTTTGGTATCACCGGCTGTCAGAACAACTGCCTGAAGTCCGAAGAAAATGACTTGGGCATCAAGGGTGGCATTCAGGTGAAATGGCGTGAGGAGGACTGCATTCAGTGTGGTGTATGCGTCAAGGCTTGCCGCAGCGGTGCCATTACACACGAGGGTGAAAAAATCGTCGTAGATGAAAGCAAGTGTAACTTCTGCGGACGCTGCGTCAAGGCATGTCCCACAGAAGCATGGGATACCGTACATGGCTACATCGTTTCCTTTGGCGGACTGTTCGGCAACAGCATTCATAAGGGCGAACCGGTTATTCCGTTTATTGCGGACAAGGAAAAGCTTCTGAAGATTTGCGATGCGACCATTCAGTTCTTTGAGAACAACGCCAAGGCAGGCGAACGGTTCCAGTTCACATTGGAACGGGTAGGCAGAGAAAAATTTGAAGAAAAAATCTGGGAGGCATACAATGGCTGATTTTCAAATTGATGATACCGTAGATATTACAGACGTGGTTTGCCCGGTGACATTTGTCAAGGCAAAGGTGGCACTGGAAGAACTGGACGACGGACAGATCCTTTCCATTCACATGAACGACGGCGAGCCGGTGCAGAACGTACCGCGGAGCATTAAGGAAGAAGGACACAAGATCCTGAAGCTGCTCCAGAATGAGGACGGCACATACGACCTGATCGTCAAGAAAGTGGGTGATTGAATGGCTGCACGTGTCACACAGGATACGTTCCGGAAAGAAGTGCTGGAAGCAGAGGGACTGGTACTGGCGGACTTTTATTCCGACAGCTGCATTCCCTGCAAGCGGCTTTCGCCGGTTCTGGCGGAACTGGAAGAAGCATACGGCGATGCTCTGAAAGTGGCAAAGATCAACATCAACTTTGATCTGCCGCTGGCGGAACAGTACGAAGTGCAGGCGGTACCGACTCTGATCTTCTTCAAAAACGGAGCAGAGCAGGACAGACGCAGAGGTCTGGTCAAAAAAGCAGAATTGCAGGAGATCATTGATTCCCTGAAATAACACATAAAGGAGTATAGAATTATGAAAATCACAGTTGCAGGTGTACAGAAGGAAGTCGCAGACGGTCTGACCGTGGCTCAGCTGATCGTGGACGAAAATGTGGAAACCCCGCAGTACGTCACCGTCACCATTAACGACGAATTCGTAGAAAACGGCACATTCGAGCAGACCGTTCTCAAGGACGGCGACAATGTAGAGTTTCTCTATTTCATGGGAGGTGGACAGTAACATGGCATTTACCAACGAACAGATCGAGCGTTACTCCCGCCATATCATTCTGAAAGAAGTCGGTGTCAAGGGACAGAAGAAGCTGCTGAATGCCAAGGTGCTGATTATCGGTGCCGGCGGTCTGGGTGCTCCGGCTGCAATGTATCTGGCTGCCGCAGGCGTAGGTACGATCGGCATTGCAGATGCAGACGAAGTAGACCTGTCCAATCTCCAGCGGCAGATCATTCATGCCACCGCTGATGTGGGCAAGGCAAAGGTACAGTCCGCCAAGGAAACCATGGAGGCAATCAATCCTGATGTCAAGGTCAACACCTACCGGACTTTCGTCACCAGCGAAAACATCATGGATCTTATCAAGGACTATGATTTCGTCATTGACGGCACAGACAACTTTCCGGCAAAGTTCCTCATCAACGATGCCTGCGTTATGGCGAAGAAGCCGTTCTCCCATGCCGGTATTATCCGGTTTCAGGGTCAGCTGATGACCTATGTGCCGGGAGAAGGTCCCTGCTATCGCTGCGTATTCAAGAACCCGCCTCCGAAGGACGCAGTACCGACCTGCAAACAGGCTGGTGTCATTGGTGCAATGGGCGGCGTGATCGGCAGCCTGCAGGCAATGGAGGCGATCAAGTACATTCTGGGTATCGGCAACCTGCTGACCGGCTATCTGCTGACCTATGATGCACTGAAAATGGAATTCCGCAAGGTAAAGCTGCCGTCTGAAACTTCCGGCTGTGCAGTTTGCGGGACACACCCCACAATTACCGAACTGATCGACTATGAACAGGCAGAATGCGATGGTGTTGGACTATGATTCAATTGAACAAAGCAGATTTTGAAAAAATGCTGGCACATGCGACAAGAGAGCTTCCGGACGAAGCCTGCGGTCTGATCGCCGGCGAGGTACAGGGAACGGACAAGATCGTCAGGAAGGTATATCTGCTGACGAACATTGACCATTCCAATGAGCATTTCAGTCTGGATCCCAAGGAACAGCTGGCAGCAGTCAAGGATATGCGTGCCAATGGGCTGGTGCCGCTGGGAAACTGGCATTCTCACCCCGAATCGCCGTCCAGACCGTCGGAAGAAGATAAGCGGCTGGCATATGACAGCAAGGCAAGCTATATGATTCTTTCCCTGATGGATCGGGAGAATCCGGTGCTGAATTCGTTCCATATCGAAGGCACCGATGCAGAAAAGGAAGACTTGCAGATCAAGGAGTAAGCTATGTATGACATCATTATCATCGGCAGCGGTCCGGCAGGACTGACGGCAGCGATCTATGCCAGCCGTGCCAGATTACAGACACTGGTGCTCGAACGGGATACCATGGGTGCCGGACAGATCGCCGTGACAGAACAGGTGGATAATTACCCCGGACTGCCCCACATCGGCGGCTATGAACTGGGCGAAAAATTTCGGGAACATGCCACAGAACTGGGGGCGTTGTTCTGTGAGAATGATGTCACACATCTGGAAAAGAAAGACGGATACTTCATCGCAACGCTGGAGGATCACACAGAGCTCCAAGCCAGAAGCGTGATCTACGCCGCAGGAACTTCCTACCGGCGGCTGGAAATTGCCGGCGGCAGGCTGGCAGGCGTTTCCTATTGTGCCACCTGTGACGGGGCATTTTATCAGGGCAAAGTTGTTGCCGTGATCGGCGGCGGAGATACGGCTCTGGAAGATGCACTGTATCTCTCCCGCATGGCAAAGACCGTGTATCTGGTGCATCGGCGGGATACGTTCCGTGCCAATGCGGCATTGCAGGAAGCGGTGCAGAAAACTGAAAATATTGTTCTGGTGACCAATGCCGTTCCCACGGAGATCACCGGAGAAAAACGGGTGGAAACCCTGAAGCTGCTGCAGGGCGGCAGTTCGGAAGAACTTTCGCTGGACGGTGTGTTTGTGGCGATCGGCAGCGTGCCGAATACCAGCCTGCTGGAGGGCGTTGCAGAACTGGACAGCAGCGGCTATGTGCAGGCAGGAGAGGACGGCAGGACCTCTGTAGAGGGACTGTTTGCCGCAGGGGACGTGCGGACAAAGGCATTGCGGCAGGTGATCACAGCGGCGGCGGACGGTGCAAACTGTGTGGCTTCTGCGGAAAAATACCTGTTGGAAAACAGAGGATAAAGATGGTGATGAAATGAAAATCGAGCGCTGCAAAACAGATGTACTGATCATCGGCGGCGGCACAGCCGGCTGCTATGCGGCACTGACCATTGCAGATCAATCTGATGCAAAAGTGCTGATCTGTGAAAAGGCTCATATCAAACGCAGCGGCTGTCTGGCAGCCGGTGTCAATGCACTGAATGCGTATATTACAGAGGGCAGAGTGCCGCAGGATTATGTGAACTATGCCCGAAAAGATGCCGACGGGATCGTTCGCGGCGATCTGCTTCTCACCATGTCTGAACGGCTCAATCAGGTGACCGAGCATATGGAACGTCTGGGGCTGGTGATCCTCAAAGATGCAAACGGAAAGTACGTGGCACGCGGCAACCGCAATCTGAAGATCAACGGCGAAAACATGAAGCCGATCCTGGCAAAGGCTGTAGAGGCTCTGCCGCAGGTGACGATTAAGAATCACGTCAACATCACGGACTTCTTCGTGAAAGACAACCGGATCCAGGGGGCATTCGGCTTCAACATTCAGGACGGCACCATGTATGTCATTGAAGCCAATGCCGTTATGATCGCCACCGGCGGTGCGGCTGGTCTGTATAAGCCCAACCACCCCGGCTTCTCCCGCCACAAAATGTGGTATCCGCCTTTTAATACGGGGGCAGGCTACGCGATGGGCATTCGTGCCGGTGCAGAGATGACCACCTTTGAGATGCGGTTCATTGCTCTGCGTTGCAAGGACACCATTGCTCCTACCGGTACACTGGCACAGGGCGTGGGAGCCAAGCAGGTGAATTCGCTGGGCGAGGTCTATGAAACCAAGTACGGGCTGACCACCTCGGAACGTGTCTACGGCACAGTCAGCGAGAACCTTGCCGGCAGAGGTCCCTGCTATCTGCGGACAGAGGGCATCACGCCGGAACAGGACGATTCCCTGATGAAAGCCTATCTGAACATGGCACCGTCCCAGACGCTGAAGTGGATCGAGAACGGCAGGAAACCTTCTCAGCAGAATGTGGAGATCGAGGGCACAGAGCCGTATATCGTAGGCGGTCATACCGCCAGCGGCTACTGGGTGGACACCAAGCGTGCCACCACGATAGAGGGGCTGTACGCCGCCGGAGATGTTGCCGGCGGATGTCCCCAGAAATACGTTACCGGTGCGTTGGCGGAGGGTGAAATTGCCGCAGAATCCATGCTGGAATTCCTACGTTCCCATACGCCGGTGCCGCCGGAAGAAACGGCGGTACAGGAGCACCTTGCAGAAGCAGCACATTTTCTGACAACAGACGGCGGGCTGTTTGATACGGAACAGCTGGAAGATGCGATGCAGACCGTCATGGACACCTATGCCGGCGGTATCGGTACCAATTACCGGTTCCACGAAAAGGAACTGGACATTGCCGATGACAAGATCGCACGGCTGACGGAACTGTCCGACCAGCTGCATGCAGCGGATTATCAGGAACTGATGTATATTTACGAACTGCGGGAACGGCTTCTGGTGTGCCGCAGCGTGATCGCACACCTCAAGGCGAGAAAAGAAACCCGCTGGCACAGTTTTGCCGAAAATCTGGACTATCCGGAAAAGGACGATGCACACTGGAAGAAATACGTCAATTCCCGCATGAAAAACGGAAAGCTGGAAATCGTTTTCCGCGATCTGGTAGAGGAGGGACAGAACTATGAGCATTGCCATTAACGCCAAGCAGTGTGTCGGCTGCGGAAAATGCAGCATGGTCTGCCCCGGCAGCCTGATCCACATGAATGCAGACGGAAAAGCGTTTATCAAGTACCCGAAAGACTGCTGGGGCTGCACCTCCTGTCTGAAAGAGTGTGCAGTACACGCCATTCGCTTTTATCTGGGAGCAGATATGGGCGGCATGGGCAGTCTGGTACACACGGAAAAAGAGGGCGATGTCCTACGCTGGATCATCGATCACCCCGACGGAAAAACCAGTGAGATCCGTATTCATACCAAACAGTCGAACCAATATTGAGGAGGAAACCTTATGCACGAATTGTCACATCTTGACGAACTGGAAGCAGAGGCAATCTACATTATCCGAGAAGTTGCGGCAGAATGCGAAAAGCCGGTAATGCTGTACTCCATCGGCAAGGATAGTTCCGTAATGCTGCATCTGGCGATGAAAGCATTTTATCCGGAAAAGCCGCCTTTCCCGTTCTTACATATCGATACCACATGGAAGTTCAAGGACATGATTCGTTTCCGTGATGAAACTGCCAAGAAGCTGGGCATTGAGATGCTGGTCTACACCAACGAAGAAGGTGTCAAGCAGGGCATCAACCCCTTTGACCACGGTGCAGCTTATACCGACATCATGAAAACACAGGCTCTGAAACAGGCTCTGACCAAGTACGGCTTTACCGCAGCATTCGGCGGCGGCAGACGTGACGAGGAAAAGTCCCGTGCGAAAGAACGAATCTTCTCGTTCCGGAACGAAGCACAGGCGTGGGACCCGAAGAACCAGCGTCCGGAAATGTGGAAGCTGTACAACACCAAGATCAAAAAGGGCGAAAGCATGCGGGTATTCCCGATCTCCAACTGGACGGAAAAGGACATCTGGCAGTATATCAAGCGGGAAAACATCGACATCGTGCCGCTGTATTTTGCAGCAGAACGTCCGGTCGTTTATCGGGACGGCAATATCATTATGGTAGATGACGACCGTCTGCCGCTGAAGCCGGGCGAAAAGCCGGAGTATAAATCCATTCGGTTCCGTACCCTCGGCTGCTATCCGCTGACCGGCGGTATTGAATCAACAGCTACCACGCTGGACGAGATCATTGATGAAACCCTGAGTTCCGTTTCTTCGGAGCGAACCTCCAGAGTTATCGATAACGAGGCAGCCGGCAGCATGGAACGCAGAAAGCGGGAGGGATACTTCTAATGAAGGGCTTATTGAAATTTATCACATGCGGCAGCGTAGACGACGGAAAATCCACGCTGATCGGACATATTCTCTATGATGCAAAGCTGCTGTACGCAGATCAGGAAAAGACACTGGAACTGGACAGCAAGGTGGGCAGCCGCAGCGGTGCCATTGACTACTCCCTGCTGCTGGACGGTCTGATGGCAGAACGGGAACAGGGTATCACCATTGACGTGGCATACCGGTACTTCACCACCGACAACCGCAGCTTTATCGTTGCAGACACCCCCGGACATGAAGAATACACCCGAAACATGGCGGTAGGTGCATCGTTCGCTGACTTGTCTGTAATTCTGGTTGACGCTTCGCAGGGTGTGCTGGTGCAGACCAGACGGCATGCCCGAATCTGCAAGCTGATGGGTATCCGCTATTTTGTCTTTGCGGTAAACAAGATGGACTTGGTGGGCTACAGCGAAGCACGGTTCCGCGAGATCGAAGCACAGATCGCAGAACTCCGCAAGGAGCTGGAACTGGAAAACGTATACATCATTCCGCTGTCTGCAACAGAGGGCGACAATGTGACCAAGAAGTCGGAGAACATTCCGTGGTATGACGGTGTGCCGCTTCTGGAATATCTGGAAAACGTGGACATTCATTCTGACAGCCACGAAAAGGGCTTCTATATGCCGGTACAGCGTGTATGCCGTCCGGATCACACTTTCCGTGGTTTTCAGGGACAGATCGAAGCCGGTACAGTTCGCGTAGGCGATTCGATCACCACGCTGCCCAGCAATGAAACTGCTACCGTCAAGGGCATTCTGATGACAGATCAGTCTGTGGACGAAGCCTTTGAGGGACAGCCGGTCACCATTTCGCTGGACAAGGAAGTGGACGTTTCCCGCGGCTGCGTTTTCGTCAAGGACGCAGATGTGGCAGTATATAAGAAGCTGACAGTTTCTCTGCTGTGGATGGACGATGAACCGCTGAGCATCGGCAAGGACTATCTGGTGAAGCTGGGAACCAAGCTGATCCCCGGCATTCTGACTAAGGTGGACTATGCCATTGATGTCAACACCGGTGCACATCAGGAAACAGACACACTGGAAAAGAACGGCATTGCCGTTTGCGAGATCCTGCTGACAGAGGGCATTGTGGCAGATCTGTTCTCCAATCACAAGGTGCTGGGCGAACTGATCCTGATCGACCGTGTGACGAATATGACTTCTGCCTGCGGCGTTGTCGATGCTGTCAGCGAGAAGGTCAGCAGCACTGCCGACCGCAACTCCTTCCAGTACGGCGACCTCAAGGCAAGAGGGGACATCTTCGAGGAATTCTACTACGATACCGAGAGCCTGAACGTGTTGAAGTACAATCCGGTGAGCCAGACCTATACGGTAGGGGACGAGATTCCCACCAGCGGCGACAGCTACCACTATCCGGACAGCTTCGACTGCATCGTGCTCCGTGACGGCGTGGCTGTGCGGATCCGTGACAAGAAGATCACGGCGATCCTGCCGGCAAGTGAGTATACCTATGACAACGTACCGGTCATCAACGGACGCGGTTTTGAGGTGCTGGTACACTCCGCCGAGGAAGCAAAGGCATTTTTGAGCGAGTATGCTCAAACCGGCGGACAAGATCAGGCATTCTTCAGCAAGTGGATGCACTTTGATACTTATCGTAAGGTTGTATTTCCGCAGCAATAATTGTTGAGGAATATGATAAAAAAGAGAAAAGGGCTGCCGAGGGGATTTCCTCACGGCAGCCGTTTTTATATGTATTTGTGCGGATTTCTTCTGAAAAAATCAGTCCTGTTGATATTGTTCGATTTCATCAATGGAATAAACATAAAAGCCTTTTTTGGTGCATGGCAGATATTTGACCAGATAAAAATCGCCTTTTGCATATGGTGCCAGAGGGACAGAGATCGTATCATCATACTGTGAACCTTCTTCTGCTGCAAGATAACGAATCTGATCGGTTTCCGGATCATAGGAGAACTCCGGATGCTGTATGACAGGCGTTCCGCCACGTTTTGCATTTGAAGTGCTTGAACTGTAATCAGAAGTTGTTTCAACAACTGCATAGACATAGTCGCTTTGAATCCAGTGGACGGTGTCGATCGCTGCCGGTAAGATAATGAAAATAAATGTGGCAAGGATAACAAGTCCCGTGAATATCTTTCCTGCCAGATTGACCTTTTCGGGATTATCTAAGATGTAATCGTTTTTTATCACTTTTTCAGGATCGATAAAAAAAGGCTGGAAACATTGGCGGATCAGCATGGCACAAACAATGATGCAAAGAACCGGAACTGCGTATAGTTTTACGCAAAAACGTAAGATTTCAAACATTTTTCAACTCCTTGCTATAGCATTTGAGTTTTAGAGCACATGTTCTGTTGTTTCTTGAAAAAATTGGGATTTATTGTAGTATCTGGGAATCCTATTGAGGGAAACCCTTTTGAAAAAGGGTTCTCCCTCAAACTCCCTTCTGAAAACTTCACTTTATTTTTGTGGATAGGGGCTACAGTCCCTATCCACAAAAATGGAATAAAAGTCTTTGAAAAGGGGTCTGGGGGAAAACTTTCCTCAGAAAGTTTTCTCCCAGCAGGTTTCCCCAGACACTGCCACAAATCCCGACTTGTTTCCCTTTTCGAACTGATACATATTGTCTGTCGTCTTCTGTTACGCTTCCACATTCTTCTGATAAATCAGCTGCAAACCTTTCAGCAGGAGCAGGTTGTCCAGTACGATCTTGTGCCGGCAGTGGGGAATGATAAACTCCGACAGCCCGCCGGTGGCGAGAAATGTAGGCGTTTCGCCCAGTTCCTCCTCGATGCGGTCCAGCAGTCCGTCAATGCAGCCGGCTGCACCGTAGAGAATACCGCTTTTCATGCATTCTACTGTGTTGCTGCCGATGCAACGTTTCGGCGGATCAAGGGAAATTTTCGGCAGCTGTGCCGTCTTTTCCGTCAGAGCATTCATGGAAATGCCCACGCCCGGAGCAATCATGCCGCCGATGTGCCGCCGCTGGGCATCGATGACGGAAAGCGTTGTGGCAGTGCCCATGTCGATGATGACAATGGGCGGCTGGTATTCGTGAAGTGCCGCCACAGCATCGGCAACGCGGTCGCTGCCCAGCTGTGCTGGATTGTCAATGGCGATCTGTAAGCCGGTTTTGACACCCGGTCCCACCAGAACGACGGGGCAGTGTGCAATTTTTTCCACGGCTTTCCGAACCGCATGGTTAATGGAGGGCACCACGGAAGAAATGATGCAGCCCTCGATTTCTGTGGTCTGGATCTGATAGATTTCCAGAATTGTTTTGATAGAAATGGCAAGCTCCAGAGATGTGGCGTTCTGATTGGTAGAAACCCGTTCTACAAATAAAATCTGCTGCTCCTGAAAGCCGCCGATGACAACATTGGTGTTGCCGATGTCAATGGCAAGTACCATGAAAAGACCTCCTGAGATAGGGCAGCGTGTAGGCTGCCGTAGATTCGGGCGTGTTTCCTTAGGGCAATACCGCACAATCTTTGTGCGGTATTGCCTATGAAATTCATAAATAACTTTACTCATGATATATGATATACTTCTTTCATTGCTCCTGATAGATTGGAAACACGCGATATGTTTTATTATAACACAATTTCGGAAAAAGTGCAAGGTACGTTGACTTCTCTCTGCGAAAATGCTATAATAAAAACACAAAAATTAAGGAAACACTGAATAAAGCCCGCCTGACGGCTTTATGCAGTGTTTCCTTAACGCACAAAAACGGAGGTGTACAGATGCAGAACGTTGCAGTTTTATTCGAACAGGCGGCGGAGCAGTTCGCGGCAGCTTATCCGGAAAACGGACCCTTGTCCCCGTGGATCACGGAACAGCTGGGCGTTACAGAACCGTATCTGCGGGGAAAAGCCGGCGTTGCCCTGCTGCTGCTTCGGCTGGTACAGCGGCAGCTTACCGGCAACTCGATTCCCCTTTGTCGGGACATGCTCCCCATAGAAGACCGTGCGGCAGCAGTGCCGGAGCTGGAATCAGTACAAATCTGGTGGCATCGCTGGCTGGGGTGTGGTATCGGCATGGGCTTTTCCGGCTGGGAAAGTTTGTGGCAGGCAGCAGACGAGGCGTTGCAGCTGTTGCCGGAAACACTGCCGGCACTCTGCTGTGCAGAGATTCTGCGGAGATTTGACGGATAAAATAAAACCCGTTCTTGCGTGTGCTAAGAACGGGTTTTTATAGGTTCATATATAGTGTTGTTTTCTTCATCTGTCCCTCTAGTTTTTTGGCACGTTTTAAGGCAATACCACACAAAACACGCTTTTCGACAAAGCAGTCACCGTTACGGTGCTGCTTTTTATTTTTCTATAGGAATCATGATTCCCACCCGAAACAATTCTGCACTGGGCTGTACGTCCAGTGTGCCCTTGTGCTTTTCCACAAGGTGCATGGCAGAGGAAAGCCCGATGCCGTGGTATTCGCTGTTGTTCTTTCGGGTGAAAAAGCCCTGCTGTTCCTTTGGTGCAAGCATACCGTCGTAGGTGTTTTCGATCACCATATACCAGAATGCAGGCTTGCAGGCAGTTTTCAGCCGAATTCGTTTTGTTGCTTCCGGCGGCATTCGCAGACACGCTTCTACGGCGTTTTCCAGCAGGTTTCCCAGCAGGGTGCACAGTTCTACGTCAGTCATGGAAAACGGTTCCGGAATCTGAAATTGCAGGGACAGGTCAATGTGCTGGATCTCCGCCAGATTGTCATAGTAGAACAGCAGGGCATCTACTGCCGGTCTGCCGCAATAGGTTTCCATGATTTTTCCAGATCCGCTGCTGTATTCGCCCACAGAGTCCAGATACTCCAGAATCACCTGATCGCCGGTTTGTTCTGCCAGCGTGTGCAGTGTGCGGAGATGGTGGCGGAAATCGTGGACAAACCGCCGGCGGATCTCGACCTGTTCCCGCAGCTGGAAGGTGTAGTTGGTCTGCATGATCAGCTGCTTTTCAGCATTGTGGTTCTGCTGCTGGAGCAGGCGGTTCTGGGTGTAACTTTCCGCTAAAAATTTCCATAGCATTGTAGCCAGCATGTAGATCAGCACCGTACAGACCCATTCCAGAAACCATCCGCCAAAGATCGGGTCGTATGCCGGATAGATACGATCCCAGAGGCAGGCACAGCCGAAAAAGAGGGATACATAGAAAAGCCGATGATTCTTTTCGCTTTTGCGGGCGGTCAGGAATGCTGTGAAGATCAGATACGCCGAAAGCAGTAGCTTATATCCGGCAAGAAGTCGGGAAACAGCAGCAATGCCCCAGTCCGGTATGCTGGCTGCACCGAAAAAATATACCGAAACGCCAACGCAGATCCCCACAGCAACGCCGCAGCTGATGCGGGAAGCCGTGGCAGCAATGCCGCAGACCTGATTGTGCAGGTAGAGCAGCAGAGTCAGTGTTCCGTAGCAGCACAGCGTTTCCAGCCAGTAAGTGGGAAACACCGGCAGTAGAAAGAGCGTGTGCAGCAGGGGATACACTGTCCATCCGATCATCAGCAGACAGAGCAGTGCCAGAAGGGCGGTATTTTTGTGGCGTGTCCGAAACCAGAAGTACCCGCAGATGAGAATGGCAACCTGAAATGTGAAAATCGTACAGAGCCGCAGCCCCAGCCGGATTCCACGGGTGTAATTCAATGCCTGCGGTGTACCGAACGCTGGCGGAAAAGTCATGCCGCTGTAGAAATAGGACTGATTATTGACAGCGATCAGTATGGTGATCATGCCGTTTTCGTCCGGAAAAAAACTGACCAGCCGGCTGCCGGTCGCGTCCCGATAGTGGTCTGGGTCGGGATTTCCGATAGACAGAGCCGGATCGCCGTTGATATACAGCTGGTATGCTGAAAATACTTCCGGCATACCCAGAGAATAACTGATGCGGGTACTGGGAACCTGAATGCGGAGCAGATAAGTGCCGCAGCCAAGCTGTGTCTGGCCGCTCTGTCCGGAGAGATCCATGCGGTTTCCGGACTGGAGATTGACATAGGTCATATACCGGTCTGGGTCGCCGTCCTGAAAGTCTGCCGGTGTCAGCAGCACATTGGGATAATATGCCCAGTCATGCCACAGATAACGGCTGGGGTGCTGTTCCATGTCCGCTTCGGAAAGGATCAGCAGTCCGTTGATGGGCTGAGTGGTATGCTGCGTATATTTGTTGTTGAAACGGTACAGCCCGCTGAAAAACAGCGATGCCAGAAGCACGGACAGCAGCATGCCCAGATATAACCGGAGCATCTGCCTGCGATTCTGCCGGTTCATCGTTTTTGATTCCTTAGCCGCAGGAACAGAAAGATGCCCAGTCCTGCCGCAGCGATTCCACCTGCCAGCCAGAAAATCCAGTACGGAGCATTATGCTCTGCCTCTGCTGCCGGAATGGAGAAGATTCCCAGATAACTGGTATCCATGCGGTAGGCATGGCTGTCTGCATCGTATTCCAACAGCTGTGCGGCTCCGTTGACTTCCAGTGCCGGTTCGGCATCTTTGGAAAAGAGCGATTCCGGAAACCACAATGTCACTTCTTTTTGCAGGGAAACATTTTCGTCATTTACGGTGACTTGTACGGCGTAGTTGCCGTCCTCTTTTGACGTGATCGAAACAGTGACGGTGTCGGCGTCGGTATAGGGGAATGCTCCCTGCGGAATGGAAAGGGTAACGCCGTTTTTGGAGAATACCGCATTGCCGCTTTGTTCGAACATGCACTGCAGCCGGTATCCGGAAATGGTATCCCGATCGCTGTCCGAGTATTCCAGCATGGGAGCCGCAGCAGTTGTCTTGCTCCGGGCGGTGCTGGTTTCGGAAGTGGCAGAAGCAGCTGTGGTCTGGGCAGCGGCAGTTTCCGCAGGGGTACGGTTGACAGAATATGCCTTTTTCTTGTGTTCTTCCCGCGGCGAACCGGCGTTGTCATTTTCCTCTGCTGCGGCAGGCACAGCTGCCGGTGCCTTGATCTGAGCCGCCTGTGTTTGTGTGGTGGTGGAAGCGGCAGATCGTGTTTCTGTCGGTGCAGCTTCCGGAGCCGCAGGAGCCGGCTGGGAAACCGCCGGCGTAGGAGATGCCACATTGTCGCTGCCGTCCCGATCGCCGCCTATGGAGATCACCTTGGTATGACTGCCGTCTTCGAAAATGCCGATGTACTGCGAACGTGTATCTTCGGTCTGCACATAAAAATAGGTGTACCACTTTTCCGGCAGACGATTTCGATGGATGAAAAAGCCGTTCTGGCAAATCGATGCCATTTCGTTGTCGCACAATGTCCATGTACAGTCGTCCAGCTCAGCATCGTCACAGGGCTGCTCGCTGGAATAGGCATAAACGCTGTCGCCCTCATGGAGCTCCGGCAGGCAGTAAATGACGTGGCTCTCCGCTGTGGTGCGTGCACAGAACAGGTCAAATGCTTCCGGCTGGCTGATGCAGACCGGAATGGAAATGTTCTCCAACTCCGGAGCAAGCACATAGTTTGCAGCATCTCTGTCGGAATCGTCAATGCACAGATGCACAGTAACGGTATAGCTCCCCGCAGTCTGAACGTCCACCGTTTCCCAGCCGGAGATCTCCGCCAGAAGCAGGGCTTCGCCGCCGTTCTCATTATAAGCGATCAGATAGGAAACCGCATCTTCCAGATAATACTGAGATTCTTCCAGTTCGAGAGTATCCCCTTCGGCAATGAGAAAGCCGCTGAAAAACACGTCGGCAGAAGCAATCGCGGTGAGAACCTCCGGTTCTTCCTCCGCTTCAGCTGAAACCGGAATGCTGCTGCCGAGGCAGGTCAGCAGAAAAAGGAAAAGCACGGCAAATTTGCCGAAACGTTTTGAAGCACACATCAAAGCATCAATCCTCCTTTGCCATTTGGTCGTAGAGATAGGTACGCCAGAGTTCGCCGATTTTTTTCTTGTTGCGGATATTGATCGGCAGCGTTTCGCCGTTGGAGAGCCGGAACAGATTGCCGTCCATGTCCTGAATGTGCTGCATGTTTACGAGAATGCCGCGGATACAGGGGAGAAAGCGTTCGTCAGCCTCCAGCGATGCCGTCAGCTTTCCGAAGGAAACAGCAAGAGAGATGCATTCCGTTTCCGTGTGGATCACCGTCGTGTGTCCCTGTACATCAATGTAAAGGATCTTTTCGGTGGGAATGCTGCGGGGGACATTTTCCTGTACAATTTCCAGAAACGGCACAGCATAATCCGGCTGTAGTTCCAGAAACTGCATTGCCTGTTCGAATTCCTCCGGCACAATGGGCTTTACCAGATAGTACACCGCCCGCACGGAATAGCTTTGCCGGAGAAAGTCGGTGCTGCTGGAGAGAAAGATCAGTTTTGTGCGGCTGCCGGCGGCGAACAGTTCCCTGGCAGCGTCCATGCCGGTCTTTTGCTTCATATAGATGTCCAGAAAAACCACATCGAAAGTCCGGTGCTGTGCGGCTTCCAGATATTCTTCAGCACAGGTGAATTCTTCCAGTTCCGCGGTGATGCGGTGTTTTTTCAGGTAGACGTGCAGATATAATTTCAGACTGTTGCGGTCTGCGGCAGAGTCATCGACAAGTGCAATATTCATATGCAAAAATCACCTCCGTTGCATTGTAGATTTTTGAATAGGCATACGAATACAGATTACATTATAGCATATTTTTCATGGAATGTCTAGGGATTTTTTTGCGTTTCATGAAGAAAAACTGCGTTTTGCGTAAATCGTATTGCATAATTGTGAAAAATCCAGTATAATTATATCATCAACAGCGGTGCTTTTCGAAAGCAGTGCTGGAATAGAAATCAGAGCAGGACAGATGAAAGCGTGTTCTGCTGGGGCTGAAAAGGAGTTAGAATTAATGAAACTGAGAAAAATGTTAGCATGGCTGACTGCGATGGCAATGCTCGGAACTGCCGCACTGGCAACCGGCTGCGGCTCGGAAGAAACATCTTCCTCCAAGGCGGAAACCTCTGCTGCGGAAACTGAAGAAGCTGCTGATGCAGCAGATGATGCAGAAGTAGATGAACTTGCAGAAGATGATGCAGAAAGCGGCAGTGTGGACGATGAAACCGCAGCGTATGCCGATGCACTGGCAGGCACTCTCTGGCTGGGCATGGATACAGAATATAACTGCTATGCTATGGGCTTCAATGAAGAAGAGATCGTATTTGAAGCAGATGACGGTTCTTCTGCTTCCGGTTATTGGGGTGTTACCGCAGGTGACCCTACCATTTATATTTTCGATGATGCAGAACTGACCAACCAGATCGCTTCCATTCCGTGGAGCTATGATATGGAAAATGACGTGATGATCCTCAACAACAATGTCATCATGGCACAGGCAGATAACTACAGCTTTTCTGATGCAGCAACTGCAATGCAGGAAATGGCAACTGCCGCAAAGGTACAGGAATACTTGCAGGGTACTTACTGGGTAGGCACCGATGACACCAGTGCATCTGCTATTTCTATGAGCAGCGACACGCTGGAGATCATTGAACTTAGTCAGGACGGCACACTGGATCAGGGCTCGTTCCTGTGGAGCATGGATTATGATACTCTGAATGCCTACGATGAGAATTACAATCTTCTGGCAAGCTTTGGCTGGGATATTTCGGAAGATGGCTCGGAACTGCAGCTGACCAGCGACGGCGAGAGCATCGTATATACACAGGTATCGGAAGAAGATGCCAATGCCGTGGTAGAATATCTGTATTCGGCAATGGGTCTGGAAGAATCCGCAGAATAAGTGTGTAAAGGAAACACTGTATAAAGGCAGCACTGCCGCACAGGCTTTGTGCGGTGTTGCCTGAAGTTTGTCTGATGGTTTGGCATGCAATCTGCCGAAAAATCTGATGACGCATCTTATGCACAAGTTTTGTACAGTGTTACCCTAAAACTATATAATTATAATACTGTTCCAATGGCAGACTGGAACGACATGGGACGAAAGGAGATTATGACCATGAAAAGCAAAACTACAGCAATTATTCTCTCGATTCTTCTGGGAGAACTGGGCGTGGATCGTTTTTATCTGGGATATACCGGTTTGGGTATCCTGAAGCTGATCACAGCAGGCGGTTTCGGAATCTGGTGGCTTATTGATCTGATTCTGATCATTACCGGAAAACTGACAGCCAAGGACGGCAGCGAACTGGTATAAGCACAAGGCAACAAAGGCATTGTTCCCCTGTGCCTTTCAACTGTTCATATTGGAATGATACAGGCTCACAAAGCCGCTGTAAAAAGCAGAGATTTTTATCTCTGCTTTTTTTGAAAGGCAATACCGCACAAAGAGCGTCTGGCGACTTTGCACGCCATCTGCTTGCAAATTTCCCGTCATATTTCACAAAAATGCTCGTGAATACATCAAGTATTCACTCCGCTTTTTGTTTCATCTGACGAAAAATTTGACGACGCATCTGTCGCACAATCTTTGTGCGGTATTGCCGAAAATGAAAAAATGAGAAATGACGAAAGGAACTGTTTATGCCGGTATTTTTGCGAAAATGTGCCGCAGTCTGCATGGCGGCAGTACTGAGCTTAGTGATAGTCGGCTGTCTGGACTGGGAAGAAGATATTCCGCTGGAGGAACAGGGGAATGCTTCAGATACCTATACCCTGATGCTGTACATGTGTGCTTCCGATCTGGAATCCGAGTGCGGATTTGCCACGGAAGACCTCAACGAGATCATGTATGGCTACACCGCCGGCAACCTGAATGTGATCGTGCAGACTGGTGGCACAGCAGAATGGCAAAATACGGTAGTTGCAGATGACCGCTGCCAGCGGTATCAGGTGACAGAGGACGGTCTGGAATTAGTGGACGACAGTCTGGGCATGCAGAACATGGCAGACAGTGCTACACTGACCGACTTTATCCAATATTGCAGCAGCAATTACGCTGCCGATCACTACGGGCTGGTGCTGTGGGACCACGGCGGTGGTGTGGTTGGCGGCTATGGCTATGACGAAAATTTCGGCGGCGACAGCATGAGCCTGACGGAAATGTCCCGTGCTCTGGGCGATGCCAGTGTGCATCTGGATATGCTGGGGTTTGATGCCTGCCTGATGGCGAACTTTGAAACCTGCCTGATGGCGGCACCGTATGCCGATTATCTGATTGCCTCCGAAGAGCCGGAGCCGGGGTGCGGCTGGTACTATACCGACTGGATCGGAAAGCTTTCGGAAAACTGTGGGATTCCGCCGAAACGTTACGGGCGGCAGATCATTGACGACTATATCACAGAAAGCGGCTGGGATTCGCCCAGTATGTATTCCACGCTGGGCATGTTTGATTTGCAGCAGGTGACACAGAAGCTGCTGCCGGCATTGAGCCAGTTCTCCGATGATGCAGTGCAGCAGCTTTCCGCAGGGGAGTACCGCCGGATCTCCCAGAGCCGCAGCAATACCCGTGCGGTGTATCAGTCTGAACTGGATCACATCGATCTGCTGGACTATGCACAGCACAGCCAGAGCGAAACGGCAGACCAGCTGGAACAGGCGGTTTCCGACTGTGTTGTATATTATCGGGAAACGGAGAACGGCAGCGGGGACAACGGGTTATCCATTTTGTTCCCCTATTATGATTTGTCCGCACTGGATATGCTGGAGGAGATGTATCAGACTTTGGGGTATGATGATGCATATCCGGCGTTTCTGGAGCAGTTTGCCAATGTTATGGCAGGGGGACAGATCTCTGTTTCTGGTTTTTCCAATACCCAGAATCACGCAGCTGCCAGTGAATACAGCGGCTTTCAGTGGTTCGATGCTGATGCCGGCTATGACGAATCCTACTACGAAACCTATAGTGCAGACCTGAGCCTGCTGGAAACCACGGAGGTGGACGGCAGGTGTGTGCTGGAGCTTTCGGAAGAAGACTGGGAGATCGTCAATGATGCCGCAATGCAGATGTTTGCCGTCTATGACGGATTCTATGTGGATATGGGGCTGGACGATTACTGCGAGTTCGACGACTACGGCAATCTGATTGTGGAATACGACCAGACATGGGTGGCACTGGACGGACAGGTCGTGCCGTTTTTCCACGAGTCCTATACCAGTGACGGGGACAGCTTTTTCACCTGCGGTTCTGTGCCGTGTGTCTATAACGGTATCGATGCGGAGATCGTGCTTGTCTGGGATACGGAGCACCCGTCGGGATATGCTGCCGGCGTTCGTCCGGTGTATACGGACAGCGTGGCAGCCAAGGGGTTGTATGACATCTGTGACGGGGACACGTTTCAGGTGTACTATGACATCTACGACGAGGATCTCAACTATGTGGAAACGATGACGCTGGACGATGAGATTTTCACCGTGCAGGACAGTCTGGAAGTCGGCTATGCAGATGCAGCAGAGCAACTGGGGGATACCTTTATTTATTACGTGCTGGAGGACATCTATAACAATACGTATTATACCGATTCGATTGCGTATTTGGAGGAATAGCTAAAAGCAAATACCGGCAGTGCGGAACAGGAAGTTTCCTGACGTGCTGCCGGTATTTTGCATCATTATTATCGTATTAAGTGTCGTACTACTGTTTTTCCACACAAAACAAAACACGCAGTTCCGAAAAATCTTCGAAACTGCGTGTTGATTCTGGTCTGAGTGACCCGACTTGAACGGGCGGCCTCTACCACCCCAAGGTAGCACGCTACCAACTGCGCCACACCCAGATAAAGTGCTTTCTGCACACCAGCATAAATAATTATAGCATGTTTTTTCTGGGTTGTCAATGATTGCGTAGAAAACTATTTGTGATATGGGTAAATCAGCAAACAAAAATGCATTCCTGAAAATAAATCTGCCATTCCGCACGATCGCCGCTTCTTATTATTACGAAATTATTGCGAAACCGTAGTCTGCTTTCGCTGCCATTTTCCCGTGCGGTATTCCAGAAACGAAATCAGCCAGTTGCAGAACCAGCCGATGGGCACGGCACACCACACCATAAAAATACCAAACCGCGGAGCCATTGTCACAGCAACGATCACGCGAATGCTAAGGTTTACCAGATTGGCGACCGTGAACATTTTCATATCCCCAGCCCCACGCAGCAAGCCGTCCACTGCCATTTTGAAACCGACGAAACAGAAGAACCACCCCATAAAGGTGAGGTAGCCCTCGCCTACGGAGAACGCGGTTTCTGTGCCGTCTGCTCCCAGAAACAGAGCGACCAGCGGGCGTTCCAGCAGTTCCACGCAAACGCAGATCAGGACAGCACTGCAAAGTACCATGCGGTTCGTGGCGTGATACCCTTTTACCACTCGTTCTTCCTGTCCGGCACCCAGATTCTGGGCAGTGTAGGAGGAGAGAGCGTTGCCGAACGCCGCCATGGGCACAATGCAAATGGACTCCACCCGCATTGCCGCTGAAAATCCAGCCAACGCCTCGGAACCGAAGCTGTTCACCACCGACTGCACCAGCATCATGCCAATGGAAACGGTGGACTGCTGTAAAATGGAGGGCAGGGCGATTCGTGTCATTTGCAGCAGTTCCGTGTGACTGAAGATGCCGGTTTTTCCGCTGGGGAAACGCTTCAGTTCCCGCAGCAGCACGAGAAAGGAAAGCACTGCCGAAATGCCCTGTGCGATCAGCGTTGCCCATGCCACACCGGTCACGCCCATGTTTGCCTTTGTGACAAGCACCATGTCCAGCACCACGTTGAACACCGAGGAAAAAATCAGGAAATATAAGGGAATACGGGATTTTCCCAGTGCATTGAACATGGAGGAGAACACGTTGTACAAAAACAAAAACGGCAGCCCCGCGAAGTAGATGTTCAGATAGTCCACTGCCATGTCCAGCACATCTGCCGGCGTTTGGAGGACTTCCATGATCTGTCGGCTCAATGCCAGTCCGAAACCACCCAGCAGAATGCTGACTCCCAGAAATGCCAGACAGGCGGTGTAAACTGCCAGCTTCATGCGGGGGAATTCCTTTGATCCGAAGTAACGGCTCACCACCACCGAAGCCCCGATGCCGCCGCCAATGGCAATGCAGATGAAAATATTGGTCAGGGCGTAGGAGGCTCCCACTGCCGCCAGAGCCTGTTCTCCTACGTATCTCCCCACAATGGCAGAATCCATCAGGGTGTATGTCTGCTGGAACAGATTCCCCAGAATCATCGGCAGGGCGAACACCAGCAGTGCCCGAAACGGTTTCTGCCGAATCAGATAGTCGTTTTCCATGATGCCATACTACGGAAACGTCGGAAGCTTTTATGTACAAGCTTTATGCAGCGTTTCCTTGCTCCTTGTCAAAAATTTAGAGGCAATACCGCACAAAGATTGTGCGACAGATGCGTCGTCAAATTTTTCGTCAGATGAAACAAAAAGCGGAGTGAATACTGGATGTATTCACGAGCATTTTTGTGAAATATGAGAGTCTGCTTCGTATCTGACGTATGCAGATTGCGTGCAAAGTCGCCAGACGCTCTTTGTGCGGTATTGCCTAGAGTGTGTTCCCGTAAAATGCTTTTGCCGAAAAGACGTGCATTTTATTTTTATGGAAACGTACTCTATAGTATAGGACGATCTCCGTGGAAAAGTCAACCACTTCCTGTGAATAAAAAACGACGGGGAAAAGGAACTGTTTTTGTGTTACACAGGTTTTCACTGTGGATTGCATGAAAAATTATCTTGGAAACATACTTGTGAATTTTGATAGCTTGGCACTTGACAGGATTAGAAATATCGGATATAATAGGTATAGCTGGAAATCTAAATTATAGCTATTTTTTAATCCTATATACAGAAAACGCCAATTGCAAAGGAAGTGGTTTTTATGTTGGAAAATGAATTTCCCCGAAAGCTTTCGCGAGAAAAAATGGCAGAGGTATTTCTGGACACACAAGATTTTTATACCACAAATCCTGTCCTTGCGAATGCAATCCAGACAAGCATTGAACATACAAGATTTTACGATGAAAATGAATTGCCGAATATTTCTTCCGAATCGTCGGCAAAGGGAGAGATTCAGGTGACTGCAAATCGTACTTTTGAAGCAGCCGTAAAATTGCACAGTGAATTTCCGGACAAAAAAATCTGCGTATTGAATTTTGCGTCTGCTACAAATCCGGGAGGCGGCGTTGTCACTGGTGCAAGAGCACAGGAAGAAAGTCTGTGCCGCTGTTCCACACTATATCCCACTTTAAACCGAGAAGAATTGTGGAAAAAATATTATAGTGTAAATCGTAGCAGGTACAACAATCTGTACACAAACGCCTGCATCTATTCCCCCAATATCATTATCTGTAAGTCAGACGAAGCGTATCCGGTAAGACTGCCGGAGAACAAATGGGTGACTGTTGATGTAATTACTTGTGCGGCACCGAATCTTCGACATGGAAGTCCCTGCGGCTCTGACAGTATTTACAACCTGCACATAAAAAGGGCGGAACATATTGTATCCGCTGCGATCGACAATCAGGCAAAGATTCTGGTACTCGGAGCATTTGGCTGTGGGGCATTTCGAAATGATCCGTATGTTGTTGCCCGTGCTTATAAAAATGTCCTGGATCGGTTCCGGACATATTTCGAAAGAATTGAATTCGCCATTTTTACTGCCGGAAACGAATCGTTAAATTATACGGCTTTTTCGGAAATGTTCACAAACTGATGAAAGGCAACACCAATTGACAAAAAGAAGGCTGTACACGATTTTAAAGTGTACAGCCTTTTTTGGATTATCGTCAATGAGAGCGGTTTGTTTTGTGCACTGCTGCCTTTACTCGATCTCTCCGATCAGATCTTTCACCACTTCTCCGGCAATGATCAGCCCCACCACCGACGGAACAAAGGCATTGCTGCCGGGAACCTGCCGCCGCTGGGTACACTTGCGAGCAGTGCCCGGCGGACAGATGCAATGGGTCTTACAGCTGTTTGCCATGTCCTCTTTCGGGGCAATGGGTTTTTCCTTGGAGTAAACCACTTTTAGCTTGGGAATCCCACGCTTTCGCAGTTCGTGCCGCATGACCTTTGCCAGCGGGCAGACAGAGGTTTCGTAAATGTCTGCCACTTCAAAGGCAGTGGGGTCCATTTTGTTGCCGGCTCCCATGGAACTGATGATCGGCGTGCCGGCACGATACGCCTGCTCTATCATTTCCAGCTTGCCGGTGACGGTGTCAATGGCATCTACCACATAATCGTACTGGCGGAAATCAAACTGTGCGGCAGTGTCCGGCATGTAAAAGGCACAGTGGGTTTCCACCCGACAAGCCGGATTGATCTGGAGAATGCGTTCTTTCGCCACCTCGACCTTGTATTTTCCCACCGTCTTTCGGGTTGCATAGATCTGCCGGTTGATGTTGGTCAGACACACGCGGTCGTCATCAATGAGATCTAGTGCCCCCACGCCGCTGCGAGCCAGAGCCTCTACGGTATAGCCGCCTACACCGCCGATGCCGAACACTGCCACCCGTGCCTGTGCCAGCCGTTCCATTGCCGGCTTTCCCATCAGCAGCTCCGTTCTGGAAAATGCGTGCAACGCCATTACAGCAGTCCCTCCTTTGCAAATGCCTGTTCCAGATCGGCGATAATATCTTCCGCGTCCTCAATGCCCACGCTGAACCGGAAAAATCCGCCGTGGAATTCCTCGGGATACAGATACTGTCGTTCGTCATTTTCGCCCAGAAAGACGATCAGGCTTTCATCATGTCCCAGCGAAACCGCCGAGGTAATCACTTTCAGGTGGCTGACAAAACGGTTATAGGTATCGTGATCAGCATGCAGCCCAAAGGACAGTACGCCGCCGAAACCGCCGTGCATCTGTTCTGCGGCGATCTCGTGTCCCTTGTGGGTTTTCAGTCCGGGGTATGCCACAAAGCGGACGCCCTTTACCGTCTGGAGATACTTTGCCACCTGCAATGCGTTGGCATTGTGCTGCCGCATCCGCAGGGGCAGGGTAACTGCACCACGCATGATGAGCCATGCGTTAAACGGGCTGATCGTCGCACCCAGATTCACCTGTGATTGTGCCCGGATGATGTCCAGATATTCCTTTTTGCCGATGATCGCACCGCCCATGGCATCTCCGTGCCCGTTGATATATTTCGTCAGGCTTTCCACGGTGAAATCGGCCCCCAGTTCAATAGGTCGCTGGTTATAGGGCGAAGCAAAGGTGTTGTCCACCGACAGCAGAGCACCGTTTTCGTGGGCAATGTCTGCAATGGCACGAATGTCCGAGATCGTTAGCGTGGGATTGCCCGGCGTTTCAATGTGCACCAGCTTGGTGTTGGGACGAATCGCCTTTTTTACAGCTTCCAGATCAGAGGTGTCCACAATGGTCGTGTCCACGTGGAACTTGTTTTTCAGCAGTTCGTTCAGCAGGCGGTATACAGCAATATAGGTCACACTGGAGAATACCACATGATCGCCGCTTTCCAGCAGGGCGAAGAACAAGCCGGACAGTGCTGCCACGCCGCTTGCCAGCACAATGCAGTCCTCACCACCCTCCAGCGAAGCCAGCTTTTCCTGTAAATACTGCTGGTTAGAGCCGCCGTTTCGGGTGTACAGATTTTTGCCTGCACTGCTCCAGTTCAGATCACTGGGGTCATAGGGCAGGGCATAGCTGTTTGCCATGGTGATCGGACGCTTGATTGCTCCGGTTTCCGCATCGATGTCGTTTCCTGTATGAACAGCTCTGGTCTGAAAGCCGTATTCATTTCCGAAAGTGTGTTTTTCCATGAGATTTGCTCCTCTCTGTGTTTTGTGTTCGAAAGCCTGTCGGCAGATTGGTATACATCTGAATTTTCTAATTCCTATAGTTTTGATAGGTTACATATGCTATTATACATGACAGAACGGAACTTGTCAAGGGGTTCTGGAATTTTTCTTGTCAACGGCAACAGAGAGCGATATTCACCTTTAGGCAACACCGCACAAAACCCGCCTGACGGCTTTGCACGCAATCTGCGTGCAGATTTTCCGTCATATTGCCCAGAAATCCCTTGCCATACGGCAGTATGCCTGCGGAATTTCTGGGCAATCTGCTGAAAAATCTGACAACGCACCTTACGCACAAGCTTTGTGCGGTGTCGACTTTATTTTCCAAAGAACTGTTGCATCATGGATAAGATGTGAAAAAGCATCAAGTTTTACAATTCTATGTTGCAATTTGGGTAAAACAGATGTATAATAATACTATGCTATCTATAGGATAGTATTTTCCATCATGCCGGCAAAAAAGCAAAGGCAATACCGGCATACCTACAGGAGGTATAACCAATGAGTTTATTAGATCAAAAACTAGCCGCATTGCCCATAGGCAGTCATGTTCGATTTGTACACAGATCCGGCCAGATCATTGAGGGCGTTGTCATGGAAAATGACGGAAAAGATGCTCTTTCGGTACAAATCACATCAACAGCCACGCTGCGGTACGATCAGATCGGCATACTGGAGGAATGTACACAAGCCGGCATGCCACAGCCAAAACCAGCAGCTGATCCTGTTTTGCAAGCAGTACCGGTACAGCCGGCAGCGGTTCCAGCACCAGCGGCTCCAAAACAAAAACCAGTATCTGGTTTTGAAAACATGCAGATTCCATGCGATAAAGAAGCTGTAACACAGGCATTTAAAGCTATGGAATCCCAAGAGAAGAAAGCTCTGACAACAGGATATAATAAATATCGGAATTATCTGCAAAGTCATGAAACTTCGAAGTGTCAGGAGGCAGCTCAGCTGGCGTGGAATGTGATCAAAGAAAATGAGTGGGATTATAATCCTCGTGTCAATTTTTTTCTGGGCTTGTTACAGCTGGTCTGTGAAGACTATGATATGGCAGCAGAATCGCTGTTCTATGCCGGCAATCTGCGGTATGCCTACTGTGCGGCATATCAGGGGGCACAGAAAAAAGAAGAACGGGAATATGCTCTCCTTGCTGCCGCCTTTGCTGCGTTGTTTCTTTCTGAGGATAATGCACTGGGCAAAGAAGAAGCCGCAGAGGTGCTGCAAAAGTCCTCTGTACAGTTGGCAGACATCTCCGGTATCACCTATGCATTAGAACATGCTGTGGAAGAAAGCAGCAGGGCAGCTTTGAACCGCATCATTCGTTCCATTGGCGTAGATCATGGAAAGACCACGGCAGAACTACAGGATATGCAGGCACTGCTGGAAAGTCTGCGGTATCTGTTCCCGGGGAATGCGGTGCGGAAAAAAATCACCAAATTGCAGAGCAACTCTCTGAAATCCGGCTTGGAAACCGAACCGGAATCTGTGGACATGCCGGAAACACCGCCTGCAAATGATGAGCCGGATCTCACCAAGACACACACCGGCTATATCATTTCTTACGATTATTTCGAGGGAAAGGGAAAAATTCAGGGTCCCAACGAAGAACAGTACCTGTTTGATGTGAAGGACATTACAGACAAATCGCTTCAAAAAAATATTAAGAAGATCGACAAAAGAACGATGAAGCCTGTTTCGGTAAAGTTTCGGTTGCTGAAAAGCGGCAAGAATTATCTGGCAGAGTCTATTGAACGCGGAACCGCAACGTTTTATCTGCCGTCGGAACAGTGGAATGTTGCAGCTGAAGCTACAGCAGATACATCTGCAACATCAGCTGCACCGGCAGATCTGCCCCTGTCGGCTTCCATTTTCAAAGCAGCCACGGCATCGGCAGAAGCACCTGTGGAACCTCTGGAAAAAAGTGAGGACGGAAAGCAGCTGAGTGCCGCCATAAGCCATTGGACGGCAAAAAAAGCGTATTCCAAGGTGGTCGAGGTCTGCAAGACTTATATGGATAAAGATTGCTGGGAAGACGCTTTTACAGCGATCATCATGTGTTATTTACGTATGAACAATGAAAATGAAGAATTGGGGTATCTGAACGAACTTCGTGTGTTTGTGGAAAAATATGCGGATCGGGAAGTAAAGGCGTTAAAAGCACTGGAAGCACTTCAGCAGTATTATATGAAAACACACCAATATGCAGAAACGATCCGGATCCTGAATCGCCTGATGGAACAGTGCGACCCCGGCGAGCACAGCAAGATCCTGCATTACTTGCAGGGGAAGGGACGTTGTTATCGGGAAATCAAAGACTATCCTTCCGCGATCAGCGAACTGCTGGACTGGCTGGATATTGTCAAGCGAAATAAAATTACAGAACGCTACACGATACGGAACACTTGTATTTATATCGAACTGGCAGAACTGTATTTTGAAACCGGTGACTATGAGAATGCGGAAAAATATGTCGGGCTCTCCAGCGACTGCGAACGGAAACAGGTAATGCTGCAAAATCTTGCGGACAGAAAGGCAGCATTGGAAGAAGCCGAAAGACAGACGAATGCCATGGATGCAGACAACGATGCAGATGATGGCTTCGAAGAAGGCTCTGAGCCGGAAGAATCTCTGCAAACAGCGTATGAATCCTACACGGATACCGCCGGCTTCGAAGCTCTGGGAATTGATGACAGTACGGTTATCAGCAAGGCTCTGCACTTCCAGCCGGAACAACTGCACTGCCTGCTCACGTATCTCAACAGTGCGGCAATGCTGACAAAGGATTCCGAAATCGTGCGGAACACAGAGGACGGCACTACTGTCTATGTGGGACAGGCGATCAGGGCGGCAGATGCAGCATTTGCCTATGCGTTTCACAGTCCGCTTCTGGACTCTGAGTATCTCAGCACAGAGATCATGGCAGTATTTGATGAGGCACAGAACGTCCTGCCGGACATCAGTGCATCACTTTTTGCGGCTTCTGCCATGCATGCCCTGTTCCATACGCCTTCTGTACCGGATTACAGCATTGAAGACTTTTCTTTCGTGGTGGAAAATTTCGGACTGGATACCTATCCGGCAATGCTGCCCCTGCTGGGCGATCTGGTATCGTTCCGTGAAAAAACCGGATACGGCATGGACTCGTTTGCTGCCTATAAGACCAACAGCAGTGTCATTGATGAGGCGAAGGAGTGCTGTAATGCGGCGGATATGCGGAATGATGTGTATGAGAACCACGGACAAGTCCGCTGTACACGGGAGCTGCTGTTCGCCAGCGAGGAAAGTGAACTCCGTACCTGTCTGAACATCGTTGCAGCAAATGAAACCGACAAGTTCCAGTTTGTCAAGGATACGGTGTCGGAATTGTTCATTCGTGCCAATAAGCCTATACAGATGGAATATCTGGACGTGAAAAAAGTAGATAAGTGCATTGACGATTTCTGGGAACGTGCCCGCGTTGCGATCCAAAATGAGGGAAAGCACATCGCCAGACCTCATGAAAAAATCAAGGGCAGCAAGCGGAACAGCATTATGGCAACGCTGAAGCGAATGCTTTCCTGCATCTGTGACTGGCTCGCTGTGGCAGAGCATTTCAGCAGTACCGACAATGCTTTTGCCAAGGAGTATGACACGCTGGAGCCGAAGGTGACAGAGGAACTGACAGAGATCGTTCGCATCTGCAATGACATGCTTGCAGAGCGGGGATTCGACTGGGGCACCGAAAGCGTTCGCCGTGCAGCCACTGAACTGTTGGAAAAGATGAACGGCACATACAACACCAAAACCAGAAAGTATTTCTTCATGGACTTCCTGCGGGGCGAGGACGTTCTGCTGAACGACAACTACCTGCCGGAAACCCAGTCCACGTTCTGCGGCATGCCGGATTTCCACATTCTGTACCGCATCGAACAGCATGCCTCCAAGCCGCATCCGGAACTGCCGGAACGGCTCTCCGAAATTCTCAGCAATGTGGAAACCAAGCACAATTTCCGTACTGCAAGGCTCATCAAAGCCTATGGGGAGGACATGGACATTGCAGCGATCAGAGAACACAAAGACCTTGCCCAGTACGGGGAATGCCTGAAGCAGGCAAAGCAGCGGTTCGAAACCATGTTTCAGGATTTCTCCGATGAACTGGAACTCTGTGAAAGCTACGGCACCCTTTCGAACATCAACGGGGAAAAGAGTGCGATCATGGCGGTTGCCTACGCGTGGTACCGCATCACCCGTGTCACCAACGATTACGGCTTCTATGTCAGACTGCTGGAAGTGATCCGTAACCGCATTTCTGTCAATGCCGTGCAAAAGGGCGAACGCCTTCTGCACCAGCTGGAAGAACTGGCGGACAGTCCGGACTATGATTTCGGCGTGTTCAGCAAGGAAATGATTGAAGCCAAGATCAATGACCAGAACTATTCTTCCGCGGAGTTCATCATGAGCTGTATCCTCCGCCGCGATGTCAGCGGAATCTCTGACTATTCCGATGAGCCGTTTGGATATTTCCGCGAGTTTATCAACGAGCATGCCACCAACTACCGTGCAGTCCGCAGGGGTGGAAAGCACATTACTGAAACGATTGCCGAATATTCGGGGAAAAAAGATCTGGATCTGGCACTGCTGCATCTGACAAACAATGCCCGTAAGGAAACCAGAGGCGGTGCAAACCTGCTGAAAAGCTGGATTCCATCCGGCGGTCCTGCCAGTCTGAACCAGCTGGAAAAACTGCTCTCTTATCTGGGATTTAAGCCGGTTTCCGTTCAGCCGGACACCAGTCTGGACACAGAAGCATATCAGGTGTTCTGCCGGAAACAGATCGGTAAGATCAACTACGTTCACCCGATACCGGCGTTCGGCTCCAAGAGCGAAACAGACGGCTTCCGTGTGCTGTGTCTGTATGGCAAATACGACTGTGACAGTCTGATGGATAAGTTCCGCGAGGTCAATGCGGTGGCAAAGCATACCCTTGTGCTGCTGGACTTCGCCATGAACATGGAAGAACGCAGACGGCTCGCCAGAAAGATCAAAGAAGAAAAATCTTTCGCCACCACGTTTATCGTGATCGACCGTGTCATTTTGTTCTATCTGGCAAAGCACTATGCGGAAAATACCGTGATTCGGCGGCTCATGGCGGTAACGCTGCCCTTTGCGTACTATCAGCCTTTCGTAGAATCCTCTACACAGGACATGCCGCCGGAACTGTTTACCGGCAGAGAAGCGGAACTGACCCAGATCGAGTCGCCGGAAGGGGCAAATCTGGTTTACGGCGGCCGCCAGCTGGGCAAGAGTGCCCTGCTGAAAATGGCACGGCACAACATCGATAAAAACGGCAACGGCGACAGAGCTGTTCTGGTGGAAGAACTCAAAGACCGCAGTGCAGCAGAAGCCGTCAAGATCGTGTCTGACAAGCTGATTCTGGAGGGAATACTGGACGAATCCACCCGCTGTGACACATGGACTGCCCTCGCCGGACATCTCCAGAAGCGGTTCATGGACGAAAATCCGGAAACACGAATCCACTATCTGCTGCTGATGCTGGACGAGGCGGACGAGATCATCAAGACCAGCGGTGACACAGAGGATTCTCCGATCACTGCCCTCAAGAGCCTGCCATCCGGCCGCTTCAAACTGGTCATGGCGGGTCTGCACAATGTAAGCCGCTATCACAGAGAAATGATGCACGAGAACTCCAACCTGATCCACCTGAACTGGATCGTCATCAAGCAGTTCCGGCGGGAAGAAGCCACCAAGCTGCTGACCTGTACGCTTTCCTATCTGGGATTCCGGTTCAATCAGGACATTATTGACAACATTCTTGCTTCTACCTATAACTTCCCGGGACTGATCCAGTTCTACTGCCAGAAGCTTCTGGAGGCAATGAAGAACGAGGACTATGCCGGCTACGGAGAATCTGTCACACCGTTTTATGAAGTGACTGAGAGCCACTATAAAAAAGTCCTCTCGGATACCGACTTCACTGAAAAAGTCGATCAGAAGCTGGAAGCCACACTGTTTACCGATGCCAAGGAACGGAGCAATTATCACATCATTGCATTGATCATTGCGTATCTGTGCTACGTTTCGCCGAATGAAAAGGGCTATACCAGGGATGATCTGCTGCGGATCGCGGAAGAATATCACATCACCCGTATCACTTCGCTGAAACCCAACCAGTTCGAAGAAATCCTGAACGAAATGCTGGATCTGAACGTTGTCAGTGTCATGGATAATTATTATCGATTCGCCACCGACGGATTCCGGAAATTCCTTGGCAGTCAGGACAAGGTGGAAAAGAGCATGGCAGACTATTTTGAGGAGGAGGTATCCGAATGATAGGGGAACTCTGGTGGAACCGCCTTGTCAATTCCGTGCGGTTTCTCGATGACATTCAGATTGCGGTCATGAACGAAAAATCGGTAGTCTTGTTTTTCGATGACGAGATTCCGTGGCAGGACATCATGATCGAAACCATTGAACAGCGGCTGGCAGATCAGAACGACGACCGCAAGCTGAGAGTGTTGAATGTATCTAGTGTATCGGATAGTAATGAAATAGGATCTTACCTGTTGGAAGAATTTTGCAGAAAAGAGGAGAAGAATGTTTACTGGCCAACCACGCACGGCAATGAAATGCGTTTTCTGGCACAGAGCCGCGACACCAATCTGAATAAGCAAGATGTCTGCCTGACTGGTATCCGACCGGAACACGCGGCAAAATGGATCGCTTCCATTTCAGAGTATATGGAAAACTGTGATCCGACAAAGGAACACGGCGTTTTCCTGCTAATGATAGAGGGAGCACCGGCGGTGGGAACCAAGCAGCTGACCGCATTCCGGTATACCGATTATGTCACGGACTATGACTGCATGATGCTCTGCCTGACTATGGTATCCGATCTGTCCTGCGGAAGAGCCGAAAAGATGTATCTCTGTGAAGTGGCAAGCAACATTGCCCATAACCACATTGAGCGTGCCGCACTGCTGGCAGCGGAAAATCTGGACTTGCTGCGGGATCCGGTTGGCGTGACGGAACGCGTGTATCAGGAAAATGACATCAAGGTCACAAACTTGCAGAACGTCGTGCGTGCAGCCGTCTGGGAGGCACAGATCAAGCTGGTATTTCCGAAGCTGGAAAATTTCCGTGTGGAGATCATTCGAAAGTATGCGTCCAAACTGCAGCAGTATCTGCCGATTCGCAGTTCCAACAATGATACGGTAGATCAGGCAGCCGATCTGGAGATCGGGCAGTTGTTCTACATCTGCAAAGAGAACAGCGGCAGCAGGATCACAGACTATGCAGAATTTGAAATGCTGAAAAAGATGCGGAATGCCCGCAACATTCTGGCACACTGGGATATCCTGTCATATGAACAACTAAAAGACATTGACATGATCTAAAATAACATCATATACCAAAGGAAACACTGAATAAAGCCCGCCTGACGGCTTTGCACGCAATCTGCTTGCAGATTTTCCGTCATATTGCCCAGAAATCCCTTGCCATACATCAAGTATGCCTGCGGAATTTCTATGCAATCTGCCGAAAAATCTGACAACGCACCTTACGCACAATCTTTGTGCGGTGTTGCCCTAAGATAACATCATATACAAAAAATGCCCCCGCACAGTCACCGGAAAATTACCGGTGAAACTGTGCGGGGGTGTTTTTGATCTATTTGCTTTCAATTAGAATTAGAACGAAACGATCAGTTGCATCTTGAACTGTTCCTCGCCATAGACAGCATGAGGAATGTCCTTGGGCATGATCAAGGTTTCGCCGGCGTGGAGCAGGAACACTTCGCCGCCTACGGTGAACTTTCCGGTACCCTCCAGCACCGTTACCATAGCGTCGCCGCCGGCAGCGTGTGTGGAGATTTCCTCGCCCTTATCAAAGGAGAAAATGGTCATGCTCACCTTGTCGTTCTGTACCAGTGTTTTGCTGACAACCTGACCGGTCTGGTACTCCACCAGATCTTTCAGCTGTAAAACAGCCTGCTTTTCAATATTCTTATACATTTTTGCCGCTTCCTTTTTGCTTTTCCAGCCAGTGTGCCGCATAGGAGCACGTGGCAGTGACTTGCTTCCCGTTTGCCTGAATCTGCTGTACTGCACGGGAAACCAACTCGCCTGCGATTCCCATGCCCCGCAGGGAATCGTCTACAAACGTGTGGTCGATGCAGCAGACACCGGCTTCTGTTTCAGGGAATGTGATCTCTGCCACACACTTTCCGGCATCATCAGTGCAGAAAATGCGGTAGGGTTCGCTTTGATATTTCATATAATATGCCTCTTAAAGAGCCTGCTGAATGGCGTGCAGCAGGTCGTCATAGGACTCGAATGCCGGCAGTTCCGGATAGTCCTTTTTGATCTGTTCGGTGCTGCGGAACAGGAATCCCGCCTTGCTTGCCTGAATCATTGCCAGATCGTTGTGGCTGTCACCGCTGGCAATGGTGTCATAACCGATCGACTGGAGAGCCTTGACTGTGGTCAGCTTCGAGTTTTCGCAACGCATCTTGAAGCCTGTGATCTCGCCGTCCGGAGCAACTTCCAGAGAGTTGCAGAAAATGGTGGGATAGCCCAGCTTCTTCATCAGAGGGCCTGCAAACTGGGTGAAGGTATCACTGATGATGATGACCTGTGTCAGTTCCCGCAGTTTGTCCAGAAATGCCTTTGCACCCTCCAGCGGTTCGATCTTCGAAATGGTTTCCTGAATCTCTTTCAGTCCCAGACCGTGTTCCTTCAGGATTCCCAGCCGCCAATGCATCAGCTTGTCATAATCCGGTTCATCTCTGGTGGTGCGTTTCAGTTCGGGGATACCGCTTTCTTCTGCGAACGCGATCCAGATCTCCGGTACCAGTACACCTTCCAGGTCCAAGCAAACAATATTCATAGTATGTGATTCCTTTCCTCATCATATGCCATGCGGCAAATTTTATAGTTTTATTATAACATATGTTTCCGGAGATTGCAACTGCTTTTTGCGGCGGTGATTTGTCCTTTCACAAAAACCCTCTGTACATTCCCGCAAAAATGTGTTATACTATATACATTAAGGCAACACCGCACAAAGCCCGCTTGACAGCTTTGCACGATGTTGCCTTAGACCAATGTGAAACAGGGAGGATTACATGAAACTACTTGCCATTGACGGAAACAGTATCCTGAACCGTGCATTCTACGGGATTCGTCCGCTCAGCAATACACAGGGCGTGTTTACCCATGCCATTTTCGGCTTTATGAATATTTACCTGAAAAATCGGGACGAGGTGCAGCCAGATGCTGTGGTTGTGGCATTTGACCTGCGAAAGCCCACGTTCCGTCACAAGGCAGTTGCCACCTATAAGGCGAACCGCAAGGGCATGCCCGAAGAACTTGCCATGCAGCTGCCCTATGTGAAGCAGCTGCTGACACTGCTGGGGATTCCGGTCATCACCTGTGAGGGCTACGAAGCAGATGATATTCTGGGAACGCTGGCGGCGGCATGTACGGCACAAGATGCGGACTGTGTGATCCTGACAGGGGACAGGGACAGCCTGCAGCTGGTCAGCGATCATGTGACAGTGCGGCTTACTACCAACAAGGAAACCATTCCCTATACGCCGGAGCGTTTTCAGGAGGAGTACGGTTTTGCTCCACTGTCCCTGATTGACCTGAAAGCTCTCATGGGGGACAGTTCGGACAACATCTCCGGTGTAGCCGGCGTGGGGCAAAAGACTGCTTCCAAGCTGATTCAGGCGTGGGGAACTGTGGAAAATCTCTATGCTCATCTGGACGAGGCAGGGCTCACCAAGTCGGTGTACAATAAGCTGACTGCCGGACAGGACGCGGCAAAGGAGAGCAAGTGGCTGGCAACGATCGTGACCGATGTGCCGATCGACATGGACGTGCAGCACTATCTGCCCCAGCCGGTGCAGACCGAGGAAGTCCGCAGGCTGCTGCTGGAACTGGAAATGGCAAAACTGCTGGAAAAGCTGAAGCTTTCCGGAACAGATACTCCCGCAGCAGAAGCGGCAGAGCCGGCAGAACAGCAGCAGCCTCTGACGGAACAGCCCTTGACGGCGGCTCTGCTGGACACATGGTGTGCTGACAAAACAGAGTTGCCCTGCTGTCTGTTTGACGGCAGCCGCATCTGCGTATACCACGCCGGCACGCCGGAAGCGGTGTACACCTCGGCAGATACTGCCCTGTGGGAACAGCTGTTTCAGATGCCGCGTCTGACGTTCGGGGCAAAGCCCCAGTATCGGTTCCTGCTGGCACAGGGCATCACGCCGGACAGCGGCAGCCCTGCGGCAAAAGATGCGGAACTGGCTGCGTATCTGCTGAACTCCACCACGTCCGCCTATGAGGTCGAACGGCTCTGCGTGACCTATCATGTGCCCTATCCCCGCAGTGCAGGTGAATATGCCGATCTGGCGGCTCTCCCGAAGCTGTACGCTGCTATGGAGAAGCTGGTGGAGGAACAGGGCATGACCCGTCTGCTGCACTTTGAACAGCAGCTGACCGTGGTGCTGGCGGCAATGGAACACGACGGCATTGCCATTGACCGGCAGGGCGTAGAGGACTTCGGCGTGTACTTGTCGGAACAGATCGAGGAAATGCAGCAAATGGTCTACGACGAAGCCGGACACACTTTCAACATCGGTTCCCCGAAGCAGCTGGGAGAAGTGCTGTTTGGGGAAATGCAGCTGCCCCACGGCAAAAAGACCAAGACCGGCTATTCCACCAATGCGGACATTCTGGAAAAACTGCGGGGAGAGTATGCCATTGTGGACTATGTGCTGAAATGGCGGCAGTATGCCAAGCTGAAATCCACCTATGTGGACGGATTGTTGAAAACCGTTGGGGCAGACGGCAGAATCCACACGGTGTACAAGCAGACCGAAACCCGTACAGGGCGAATCTCCTCCACAGAGCCGAATCTCCAGAACATTCCTGTCCGCACAGAACTGGGGCGGAATATGCGAAAATTCTTCGTGGCACGGGAGGGCTGTGTGCTGCTGGACGCAGACTACAGCCAGATCGAACTGCGGCTGCTGGCAAACTTGAGCGGCGACCGGCAGATGCAGGAGGCATTCCTTAGCGGGGCAGATATTCACGCAGCCACGGCGGCACAGGTATTTGGCATGCCGCGGGAAATGGTGACACCGGAGATGCGGAGTGCGGCGAAAGCGGTAAACTTCGGCATTCTCTATGGCATGGGAGCCTTTTCCCTGTCGCAGGACATTCACGTTTCCGTGCGGCAGGCGAACCAGTATATCCAGAACTATATGGCACAGTTCCCCAGCGTGGGGGCATTCATGGAAAAGACCGTGGACACTGCCCGCATCAACGGCTATGTGACCACCTATTTCCAGCGACGCCGACCGGTGCCGGAACTGCTCGCCAGCAACAAAATGGTACAGGCGGCAGGAAAACGAATCGCCATGAACACGCCCATTCAGGGAACGGCGGCGGATATTATCAAGCTTGCCATGATCTACGTGTACCGGCGGCTGCAAAGCGACGTGCCGGACGCGAAACTGATCTTGCAGGTACACGATGAACTGATCGTTGAGGTGCCGGAACAGCATGCTTTACAGGCGGGAAAAGTGCTGGGCGAGGAAATGCAGAACGTGATCCGGAATACCCTTTCGCCGGAGGAGCAGGAGAAATTCCCTGTGCCCCTGACGGCAGATGTGAGCATGGGGGAGAGTTGGTATGCAGCAAAAGGTTGAGATCGTACCGGCGGCAGAAGCCGATCTGCCGGAGATTCTGTCGCTGGCGAAAGCAGCATTTTCCGATCCGTGGACAGAACAGCAGTTCCGCCAGACCATGTGCTGTTGTTACAGCCGTATCTGGTGTGCCAGGGCGGCAGGGGAATTCTGCGGCTATGCGGCAGTTTCGCTGGCAGGAGATGCGGTGAATCTGGACGACATCGCAGTTGCACCGGCGTTCCGGCGGCAGGGCATCGGCAGGCAGCTTCTGGACTGGGCACACCGGCAGTTTCCGGAAAACGAATTCTGGCTGGAAGTGCGGGAGTCCAACGCCGCCGCCATTGCCCTGTATGAATCCGCAGGCTATCGGCAGGTGGGCTTTCGGAAACGGTATTACCGCGATCCGGAGGAGGGTGCTGTGCTGATGACGCGAGAGGTGAAAAAAACATGACGGAACTACTAATGCAACTGAAGGCTTTTCTGCTTTGGACATTGTTGCTTGTACCTCCGTTTGCGTTGACTGCACTGAATTTGTGGAACCTTTTTGCGGAGTGCAGCGGCAGGAGAAAACTGGCTCCCAGACTGTTTGCCGGACTTTCTATGGGAATTGGTGCGGCAGAGTATTTTCTTCTGTTGTGTGTTTGGTTTGAATATAGCGGAAAGGATTATGACCAGGCGACATATGCTTTTCAGACACATAATCTGATCGACTCGGCACATGCACTTTCTTTCTGGCTGCCGGTTTTGGTGGGAGTCGTCGGGTTGGTGCTTTTGCTCTGGTGCAGACCGGAACAGCTGCCGCCGCTGGTTTCTGCCGGTGCAGTGGCAGGGGTGCTGGTGGGAAATATCATGCAGATACTTCTGGCAGTGCAGATTGCCGAACAGGTAGATCTGCACAGGTTTCTGGATTGGTATTTCTACCTTTATCACGGCAATCTGCTGCTGTTGTCTGCGATGGGGATCCGCCGGCATATCGCCGGACAGACAAGGCTCCTGCGGAAACGGCAGACGGTATTCCGGCGGCGTTGGGTGCTTCGGCTGTATCAGTTTTTAGAAAAGACATCACATTTTCGGCTGGCTGCCTTTTTGCTGGTGCTGCCCCTTGCGGCAGTGCTGGAAATAGTGTTGATTCTTTGCGGACAAGGTGCAGACGGCACAGTTCAGGCGTTTACCCAGACGGCGGACTGGACATTTTCACAGCAGCTTCCGCCGCCTCCTTTGGAATATCAGGGACACTATCTCTGTACAGTTGCCGCCGGCGGACACCGGAAACTGGTGCGTCCGCTTCGGCTGGGGTATCGCCGTGGTGCCGTGATCGTGGTAAACCGACAGCTTGCCGTGGCGAATGCCTTTGAGGAACTGCTTCAGGAACGTCTGCCGCGTCTGCACCGGCTGGTACGGCATTTCTACGATAATCACGGCTATCCGCTTTCGCAAAAAATCACTACGCCGTTTCGGGCGGATCTGGTGTATTTGCTGATGAAGCCATTGGAATGGCTGTTTGCGGCAGTTTTGTATTTGTTCGATCTTGCACCGGAATGCCGTATTGCAAGGCAGTATACCGTTCAGAAAAAATAAAGGCAATACCGGATAAGCATCTGCTATAGCTTTGTGGTATTGTGATAAAGTTCACAGAAATGGAGATGCAGCTATGCTGATATTAGGAATTGAAAGCTCCTGCGATGAAACCGCAGCGAGCGTTGCCAGAAACCACACGGAGATTCTCTCCAATGTGGTTTCCTCACAGGTAGAGGAACACAAACAATACGGCGGCGTTGTGCCGGAGATCGCCTCCCGCAGGCACTGTGAAAACGTGCTGCCTGTGGTACAGAAAGCACTGGACGATGCCGGTGTGACATTGGCAGAACTGGACGGCATTGCCGTGACCGCATACCCCGGACTGATCGGGGCACTGCTGGTGGGCGTGAACTTCGCCAAGGGACTGGCACTGACCGCCGGAAAGCCCCTTGTGCCGACGCATCATCTGGCAGGGCACATTGCGGCGAATTACATTGCACATCCGGAACTGAAGCCGCCCTATCTCTGTCTGGTTGTCAGCGGCGGGCACAGTCATCTGGTGGAAGTACTGACCTATACGAAATTCCGGATTCTGGGACGGACACGGGACGATGCCGCAGGGGAGTGCTTCGACAAGTGTGCCCGTGCTATGGGCTATCCGTATCCCGGCGGCATTCATCTGGACAAAGCGTCCCAGTCCGGCAACCCGAAAGCATTTTCTCTGCCGAAACCGAAAATTGCGGAAAATGCCTATGATTTCAGCTTTTCCGGCTTAAAAACTGCCGTGGTGAACCTGCTGCACAATGCCCAGCAGAAAGGCGAAACCATTTGTCGGGAAGATCTGGCGGCTTCGGTGCAGGCGACTATTTCCGAGGTGCTGACAGAACACACCATTCGGGCGGCAGTGGAGCACGGCTATTCCACCATTGCCATTGCCGGCGGCGTTTCTGCCAACAGCGGCGTGCGGGAATCTCTGCAAAAAGCCTGCGACAAGCGGAACTTTACCCTGTACATGCCGCCGCTTTCCCTGTGCGGCGACAACGGAGCCATGATTGCCTGTGCCGGTTCCTATGCCTTTGATGCAGGGATCCGTGCCGATTCCAGCCTGAACGCCAGTGCAACTATGGAACTGACCGACTGGGGCGATATGGGAAATGGGCAGTGATGTCTAAGTTTTACAAAGCAGCGAAAAGAATCGTTCGTATTTTCCTCGCAATTGTATCATTTGTCATTCTTTCGTCATGTGATATGCATGACGATGTAAAACCAAGAAATCAAGATGATACAAGGTGGATTACAGCTGATCAAAATATATTTTTTTCTGTTATGTACGATGGAAACTATAATATTTGTTTAGGTGCTTTAAAAACGACTGAAACAGTCTATCATATTAGTCTTGAATTTGATTATGGCTCCGGACTTATCATTAGTGATTATGATATGCTCACGGAAAATGATTTTCTTGTTGATATGAATCAAATCTTACTGAGAGCAAAATGTGATTTTGGTAAGAAAAAATGTACTGCTGAAGTAACCGAATCATCTATTGACAGTATCAGCGTTGGAGATAAAATAACTTTTCATTTAGCTGATGAACTGCCTGATTGGGCAGAAGAAATAGAGAAAGTCAACAGAAAAGCTTGTGAAGGAAATGAAGAAATGTCAACAACTGTAAATATTGAAAAATAATACTCCAAGCACAAAGCGGTAAATCATATACCCTAACAGCATACAGCACTCTTTCATTTTTGAAGGAGTGCTGTATCAATTTTTAGACAGGTATGAGTGGTGCAAGTCACATATTCATCACGCTGAAAAATATTTTTGTACAGTGGAAAATGCTGAAATATCGCGGGAAAGAGTAATCCTGTGGTGTTGAAAATCAGAAAAAAGGCACCTCTTAGAATAGAGGTGCCTTTTGCAGTTTCCAAGGCTTGCAGTTAGCCATAACTAACCAAAATCAGGGCAATTGGTAAGAAATTTACAGAAAAAAGCTTGATTCTTGTCGGGAGATGGTGTATAATAGTTCCTGTATGCGAATCGTATACAATGCCATATCATGAAAGGAGTTTGACCATGATTTATTCAAACGAAGTAAACGAAATGTGCTGCGTAAAACAGGGCGTACAGCACGGTGCTGCACCGATTCCTGAGGAAGCAAAGTGGGTAAAGGCAAAGGAAATCTCTGACATTTCCGGTCTGACACACGGTGTGGGCTGGTGTGCACCGCAGCAGGGTGCATGTAAGCTGACTCTGAATGTAAAGGAAGGCGTGATTCAGGAGGCTCTGGTGGAAACCATCGGATGTTCCGGTATGACCCATTCCGCTGCTATGGCTGCAGAAGTTCTGCCGGGCAGAACCATTCTGGAAGCTCTGAACACAGACCTCGTTTGTGATGCAATCAACACTGCTATGCGTGAGCTGTTCCTGCAGATCGT
>ERZ1031347.79-NODE-79-length-46932-cov-8.022634_pt1 | contig 46932 bp, 40 predicted proteins | sample MGYA00517106_ERZ1031347 | MGnify/ENA primary metagenome ERZ1031347 (study PRJEB33719, sample SAMN04261392) | wastewater metagenome | biome: periurban shantytown; feature: human; material: feces | host: Homo sapiens | place: Peru: Lima | collected 2012-07-19 ...
CGCCTGGGGGAAGTGCATCTCGACTGCCTCGAGGAAGGCTGCCGCGTGCTCCGCCTTCATCGTCAGGCTGTAGAGCGTCTCTCCCTCTTCCGTCAGCACGAGCGCACCGCTGTAAGAGATCAGCGGGATCTTGACGCCCATCGCCTCAGTGATCGGGTAGATGGCCTCCGGCATGCGCGCCGAGACGAGTACAAAGGGAATCCCCTGCTGCACGAGGCCCTTGACGGCCTGCTCCGTCTTTTCGGTGACGCGCTTGTCATCCGTCAGCAGCGTGCCGTCGATGTCCGAGAATACAATCCTTGCCATGCGAACCCCTCCTGAATGTCAGCCCTTGACGACGATGTTGACGAGTTTCTTCGGCACACAGATGACCTTGACGATCGTCTTGCCGGCCGTGAGTTCCTGCGTGCGCGGCAGTTCCATGGCGATCTTCTTCATGCCCTCGCGATCCGTATCGGCAGGGATCATGAGCTTGTCGCGTACCTTGCCATTGATCTGCAGGACGATCTCGATCTCCGCGAGCTTCGTGGCCTCTTCGTCAAATGCCGGCCACTTCTGCTGATGGACGCTGCCCTGGCCCTCAAACAGGCGGCTCCAGAGCTCTTCCGTGATGTGCGGCGCAAACGGTGCCAGGAGCTTGATGAGGTTCTCGGCGACTTCGCGCGCAAGGCCGGCATTCATCTCCTTGTCCTGGAACGCGTAGAAGGCATTGACGAGCTCCATGATGGAGGAGACGGCCGTGTTGAACATGAAGCGGTCGCGCACATCCTCCGTGACCTTGCGGATCGTCACGTGCAGGATGCGGCGCAGTTCCTTCTCGTCCTTCGTGAGCTTCGTGACATCGTAGTCCGGCTTGCCCGCCTTGATGGCCTCCTCGAAGTGGCCGAGGATGCGCCAGACGCGGTTGAGGAAGCGGTACGAGCCCTCGACGCCCTTGTCGCTCCACTCGAGGTCGCGGTCGACCGGTGCGGCGAACAGGATGAAGAGTCGGGCCGTGTCGGCGCCGTACTTCGCGATGATTTCCTCCGGCGAGACGACATTGCCCTTCGACTTCGACATCTTCGAGCCGTCCTTGAGGACCATGCCCTGCGTCAGGAGGTTCGTGAACGGCTCATCGAAGTCGACGAGGCCGGCATCGTGCAGTACCTTCGTGAAGAAGCGCGAGTACAGGAGGTGCAGGATGGCGTGCTCGATGCCGCCGATGTACTGGTCGACAGGCGCCCAGTAATTGACCTTGTCCTTGGCGAACGGCTCCTTGTCATTGTGCGGGTCCGTGTAGCGCAGATAGTACCACGAAGAGCAGATGAAGGTGTCCATCGTGTCCGTCTCGCGCGTCGCATCGGCGCCGCACTTCGGGCACTTGCAGTGGACGAAGCTCTCGCTCGACGCCAGTGGCGACAGCGAGCCCTGGTCAAACGAGACATCCTCTGGCAGCATGACCGGCAGGTCTTTTTCCGGCACGAGGACTTCGCCGCAGTGCGGGCAGTTGATGACCGGGATCGGCGCACCCCAGTAGCGCTGGCGCGAGATGAGCCAGTCGCGCAGGCGGAAGTTGACGCGGCGCTTGCCGAAGCCTTCCTTCTCGGCCTTGTCCATGATGCCCTTCATGGCCTCTTTGATATCGAGGCCCGTGAATTCAGCCGAGTTGACGAGGACGCCGTCCTTGTCCGTGTAGGCCTCTGTCATCTCCTCGAGCTTGAGCTCGTGGTCGCGCGGCTGCAGCGTGATGATCTTCGGGATGTCGTACTTCGTCGCGAACATCCAGTCACGCGAATCCTCCGACGGAACGCCGATGACGGCGCCCGTGCCGTAGTCGGCCAGGACGTAGTTCGTGACCCAGATCTGTACCTTGTTGCCGTTGAACGGGTTGATGCAGTAAGCGCCCGTGAAGATGCCTTCCTTCTCGGATTCGCTCGACGTGCGCTCGATCTCGCTCTGGTTGCGCGTGCGCTTGACGAAAGCCTGGATTGCCTCGGCCTTCGGGTTGTTCTCGCAGATCTTGTCGACGAGCGGATGCTCGGCAGCGAGCGCGAGGAAGGTGATGCCGTAGACCGTATCGGGGCGCGTCGTGTAGGCCGCGATCGACGTGCCGAGTTCCGGCGCCTCGAGATTGAACTCCAGGCCCTCACTGCGGCCGATCCAGTTGTCCTGCATCGTCTTGACGCGCTCTGGCCAGCCCTTGAGCTTGTCGAGGTCTTTCAGCAGTACATCGGCGTAATCCGTGATCTTGAGGAACCACTGCGAGAGGTCCTTCTTGTGGACCTCGTGGTCACAGCGCCAGCACTTGCCGTCGATGACCTGCTCATTCGCGAGGACCGTGCCGCAGGTGTCGCACCAGTTGACCGATGCCTTCTTCTTGTAGGCGAGACCGCGCTTGTAGAAGAGCTCGAAGAGCCACTGCGTCCACTTGTAGTACGAGGGATCGCACGTCTTGACCTCGCGGTCCCAGTCGTAGGAGAGGCCGAGCTTCTTCTGCTGCTTCTCCATGTTCTCGATGTTGCTGTACGTCCAGTCCGCCGGTTTGACGCCGTGCTTGATGGCCGCATTCTCGGCCGGCATGCCAAAGGAGTCGAAGCCCATCGGGTGCAGGACGTTGAAGCCTTCCATCGTCTTGTAGCGCGCCATGACATCACCGATGGCATAGTTGCGCACGTGGCCCATGTGCAGGTTGCCCGACGGATACGGGAACATCTCGAGTGCGTAGTACTTCGGGCGACTAGCGTCGGCCTCCGTCTTGTAGACCTTGCCCTCTTCCCACTTCTTCTGCCATTTTGACTCGATGTCCTGCGGCGAATATCTTTCCATCTCAATTGCCTCCTAAAACTAAAAAATCCCCGACCGTCATGTGACGATCAGGGACGATGATTCGCGGTACCACCCTGCTTGATGCCAGAGCATCCTCTCGGTGCCGTAACGTGGCAGGCGTCGTCCGTTTCGCCCAAAGGCTCCCCGGCCGCTCCTCCGCAGCGAGTTCAGCGCTTCCCGTCACCGGCTCCCACCTGCCGCCGGCTCTCTTGAGACGTCCTGCACCTACTGCTCTGCATCCTCGGATTTACGTGTTTACATATGCTCCTATTATAGCGGGGATTGCGCGTATCGTCAACTACTTCTCGCGCCTGCCGTGCAGCTGCTCGAACTCGAGCTGCTTCTCGTGCGTCTGCTGCCACTTGCGCCGCGCGTCCTCGTAGCTCTCGCAGGCGAGCGTGAAGCCCTTGCCCGACACCTCCGACGTATCAGAGACGATCATGAATGCCTGCGGGTCGTGATGGCTTACGATGGTCTTGACGCGGCTGACCTGCGTGAGGCTCACGACGACGAACAGGATGTTCTTCGGTTCCTCCGCGAGGCCGCCGCGGCCGTCGAGGAACGTCGCACCGCGGTGCACGTTCTCCATGATGTCGTTGCAGATGGCCTTGGCCTGCGGCGAGACGATGAGGATGGACTTCTCGCGGTTGAGGCCGGCGGCCACGCGGTTCGTCAGCTCCGCCGTCACGTAAATGGAGACGATGCTGAACAGCGCAACCTCGACGCCGAAGAGCGCGACCGAACCCATGATGATCAGGAAGTTCAGCATAAAGACGACCGTGCCGACATCGAGGGAGTAGTACTTCTTGGCCACGGCCGCGATGACGTCGAGGCCGCCCGTGTTCGCGTTGGCGCGGAAGACCATGCCGAAGCCGACGCCGGCGAGCACGCCGCCGAAGATGGAGTTGAGCATCGGGTCGCTGCAGATGCTCCAGTCGACGAGGAAGTGCGTCGCATCGAGGAAGACCGACAGCGCCACCGTGCCGAAGATCGTGTCCGCAGCGTAGAGGCGGCCGAAGACACGGTAGGCGAGGTAGAGGATCGGCAGGTTGTAGACGAGGTTCTGCATGCCGACGGGCAGGCCGATCAGGTAGTAGATGATCAGGGCCACGCCGCTGATGCCGCCCGTCAAGAGGTGTGCGGGGATCAGGAAGAGGTTGAAGCCCAGGCAGACGAGCAGGCAGCCGAGCGTGATCTGGAAGTAGCGCATGGCGTGCTTGCGCCAGAGATTCTGATTCATAGTGCAGCCTTTCGCGCAAAAGCGCAGATGTGAGAAACGTATATCAGGCCAGCGAGAAGAAGTCCTTCGACTCGCGGTCGGCGATGACTTCGACCTCGCCTTCGCCACGCAGCTCTTCGCGCAACCGGCTCACGAGCGTGGCGACGACGGGGAACTCCGTGCCGAAGTGGCCAGCGTCAATGACGTGCATGCCGAGCTCGGCGGCGCGCTGCGCATCGTGGTAGCGCACATCGCCCGTGACGTAGGCATCCGCCCCCATCATCGCGGCCCTATCCACGAATTCCGCACCGGCACCGCTGCAGAGCGCGACCTTGCGCACCGGGCGGTCGCCGGCGTCGACGAAGCGCACGTGCTCCGTCGGCAGGGCCTCGCGGACCTGCTCGGCGAAGTCGCGGATCGCCATCGGCTGCGGCAGCGAGCCGATGCGGCCAAGACTCTCGGTCTCTCCGCCCTCGCCCTGCTGCGTGATGACGAAGCTCGAGAGCTTCGAGAGGCCGATGGCCTCCGCGAGCACATCGTTGACGCCGCCGCGGGCGATGTCGAGATTCGTGTGCGCGACGGCCACGGCGATGTCGTGCTGCAGGAGGACCTGCAGGCGGTAGCCGAGCGGCTCGTCCGTGCGGATCTTCTTGATTGGCTTGAAGAGCAGCGGATGATGTGCGACGATCATCTCTGCCCCTTCGTGCACGGCCTGGCGCACGACAATGTCGCTGACGTCGAGCGCGACGAGGATGCGGCTGACCTGCCGCTCCGGGCTGCCGACGAGCAGGCCCGGGTTATCCCAATCCTCTGCGAGATGATGCGGCGCGATGCGCTCCAGCGCATCCATGACAACTTGACATTTTACCATGACAGATGCTCCCCCAGTTCCTTGATGTGACGGATGACGACCTGATACTTCTTCGACTTCTTCGCGGCATCGCTCTTCTCCATGCCCGCTGCGACGCGGCGCTCCTGGAAGAGCAGGGCCTCGATGTGATGGCGCAAAAGAGGCGGCTTCTTCTGCCAGAGGACGGGACCGATCTCGAGCATCAGCTGCTCCGGCATCTTGCGGCGGCCGCGCTTGGCCATGATGATCTCGTAGATGCGCCCATCGTCGAGCACGAGCGATTCATCCTCGATGTGCCAGTGCTTGCGGTAGATCCAGCGGCGCAACTCCGGCGCCGCGCTCTGCGGCTGCAGGATGAGTGCGTCAAGCGTCTCGACGACATCAGGCGAGCCTTCGAGGATCTCGACCATCAGCGCACCGCCCATGCCGGCGATGCAGACTGTGTCAACCTCGCCGGGCCTCAGGCTCTTGAGGCCGTCCCCGAGGCGCACCGAGATGACGTTGTCCGCCAGTCCATTCTCGCGGACGGTACGCACGGCAGCCTCGTAGGGACCTGTGTTCTTGTCGCTCGCCACGACGAACTTCGCCTTGCCCGACTTCACAAGCTCTACCGCAAGGTAGCCATGGTCCGTGCCGATGTCAGCCACGCGGCTGCCCTGCGGCACGAAGTCGGCCACGGCCTGCAAGCGATCTCCCAGATTCATGAAAATCCCTCCTCATAGACGTCTATACTTCCAGTTTTCCTCTATCTTAGCACAAGCTTAGCACAAGAAAAAGGGTGTAACAAGCGTTACACCCTGGATGTTCAATTGGCTCCTCGAGCAGGATTCGAACCTGCGACAGCCTGATTAACAGTCAGGTGCTCTACCGGCTGAGCTATCGAGGAATATCAACAACAGGTATTATTATAGAGGGTCCCGGCGCCTTTGTCAACACCTTTTTTCATTTTTCCCCTGCGAGCACAAATCTTTTTCCGCAAAAGAAAGACCAGAGCATCATCACTCTGGTCTTCAGCAATCAGTCTAAGAAATCCTTGAGCTTGCGGCTGCGGCTCGGGTGACGCAGCTTGCGCAGGGCCTTGGCTTCGATCTGGCGGATGCGCTCGCGCGTGACGCCGAAGTTCTGGCCGACTTCCTCGAGCGTGCGCGCACGGCCGTCATCGAGGCCAAAGCGCAGGCGCAGGACTTTCTCCTCACGCGGCGTCAATGTGTCGAGGACATCCTCGAGTTGTTCCTTGAGCAGCATGAACGAGGCGGCATCGGCAGGAGCGGGCGCATCCTGGTCCTCGATAAAGTCGCCGAGATGCGAGTCTTCCTCTTCGCCGATAGGCGTTTCGAGGGAGACTGGCTCCTGCGCAATCTTCATGATCTCGCGCACGCGGTCGACGCCGATCTCCATCTCCTTCGCGATCTCCTCCGGGGTCGGTTCGCGGCCGAGCTGCTGCAGCAGCTGGCGCGAGACGCGGATGAGCTTGTTGATCGTCTCTACCATGTGCACCGGGATGCGGATGGTGCGAGCCTGGTCAGCGATCGCGCGCGTGATGGCCTGGCGGATCCACCAGGTCGCGTACGTACTGAACTTGTACCCCTTGTTGTAGTCAAACTTCTCGACCGCCTTGATGAGGCCGAGGTTGCCCTCCTGGATGAGGTCGAGGAAGAGCATGCCGCGGCCGACATAGCGCTTCGCGATGCTGACGACGAGGCGCAGGTTTGCTTCAGCCAGGCGCTTCTGTGCCTCTTCATCGCCGGCCTCCATGCGCTTGGCTAGCGCGACCTCTTCTTCTGCCGTCAGCAGGGGCACGCGGCCGATCTCCTTGAGGTACATGCGCACCGGATCATCGATGCTGACACCCTCCGGCACAGAGAGGTCGATCTCGACGTCCTCGTCGGACTTGTCGAGGTCCACATCGTCGTCATTCGAATTGTCCTGCGAGTCATCGACGATCTCGATGCCACGCTTGCTGAAGGTATCATACATGGTGTCGATTTCATCAGGAGTGAGGTCCTGCTTCTGCAGCGCATCGATGAGCTCCCCGTATGTCAGAGTACCTCCGTTTTTCTTGCCCTTGGCCAGGAGATTCTCCACTATCTCAGAACTGCGGCGCTTGCCGGCAGCACTTGCTGTCTTTGATTCAGCCATTCGACTGCCTCCTTTCCACACGTTCCATCCATCTTTTACCAAGTGATTCACCATTCATCCATTTCATGTTTGATCTTATTAACCTCATTCAATTCCTGCAGGCAGGCCTCATGCTGGCCGTTCTGCGCATATTCATTCGCCTTGCGGCTGTGCTCCGTGTAGAGGGCATTGAGATACGCCTTGCGGAGCACCCGCAGAGAATCATCGTAAGCTCCTGTCTCATCGCGCCCGCCGAGGTCTTCGACGAGCGAGCGCGAGAGCTCAGCCGCCGCCTCGTCGCTCAGCGACGCGGCACTCATATCATCCACCGGACGTCCCTCCTCGGCAGACTCCTTGAGAAAGGTCAGGATCTCGCGCTGGACCGGGTCGCGTATGCCCGCAAGCGGCACAATCGTCTCAAGATGCGCGATGATGGCGGCATCCTGCCAGGCCATGCGGATGACGAGGCGCCCCGCTTTCCTGAGTGCCGTGTCGGGCTTCGCGATGGCCTGACGGATGGGCTGGCGCGCAGGCGCCTCCTCCGCCTCGGGGCGGTAGTGCCGGAGCTCCTCGCGCACGATGCCCTCATCGAGCATGAGCGCCTGCGCGAGTTTCCGCTCGTACTCGCTGCGCACGGCCGACTCGTGGATGCCCGCGAGCACGGGCATCATCTCATGGAGTGCCTTGACCTTGCCGTCGAGCGTGTCGTAGTTCGTGTGCGAGAGGACGTAGCGCAGCCGGTACTCCACGAGCGGCAGCGCCTGCCGCACGAGCTCCCGAAATGCATCGGCTCCGTGCTTGCGGATGAATTCATCCGGGTCCTTGCCGTCCGGCACGACGATGACGCGGACGCGGGCCCCTGTGTCGCGCACGATGGTGAGCGCGCGTATCGTTGCCTTTTGGCCCGCCTCGTCACTGTCGTAACAGAAGCAGATTTCCGGCGCATAGTGCAGGAGCTTCTTCGCGTGCTCCGGTGTGAACGATGTGCCGAGTGATGCGACGACATTGTGCACACCGGCATCGAACACGGATATCGCATCCATGTAGCCCTCAACGACGATGGCACGGCCCTCCTGCTGGATGGCGCGGTGCGAGCGGTCGAGGCCGAAGAGCAATTTCCTCTTGTTGAAGAGGACCGTCTCCGGCGTGTTGAGATACTTCGGCGTCGAATCGTCGAGGACGCGGCCGCCGAAGCCGACGACACGGCCGCGCTCATCCGCTATGGGGATGATCACGCGCCCGCGGAAGCGGTCGTAGAGGCCGCTGCCCTGCTTGCGCTCGGCGGACAGGCCGCTTGCCAGCAAAAACTCCTGCTTGATTCCACGTTTGAGAAAAGCCGTGGACAACTTATCCCAGGCAGGCGGTGCATAGCCGAGCTGGAACTCCTCGATTGTCTCCTGACGGATGCCGCGCCCGGCGAAGTAGGCCTTGCCCCGCTCCCCCATGCGCGTCATCGTCAGGCAGTTGTGGAAGAAGTCGCGCGCGAGCTCATTGACCTTGCGCAAGTCCTGTATCTCGCGTTCCCGCGCGATCTCCTGCGGACTCCTCTTCCGCTCCGGCAAGGGGATGCCCAGCTTCTCTGCCTGCAGCTTGATTGCGTCAAAATACGAGATGTTTTCGATAAGCGAAATGAACTTGAACGCATTGCCGCCGGCATGGCAGCCGAAGCAGTAGAAGAAGCCCTTATCGGGTACGACAGAGAAGGATGCCGTCTTCTCGTGATGGAACGGGCAGCACCCCCAGTAGCGATTGCCCCGGCGCTTGAGCGGGACGTAGCTCTGCACGATGCGCACGATGTCTGTGTTCTCGCTCACGCGCTCGATGAAGGCGTCCATCGCCTCATTCCGCATTCGTTCCAATTGATTCCATCCTCCCGTCCTCCGCTGGAGCCTGACGGCACACACCGGAGTGACACTCTAGTATATTCGCTGTCATCTGAAAAAAACCTTCTTCGCGCGGATAAAAAACTCGTCCAGCCCCCTTGACAAAGTGACGGGCATGCACTCCACGCAGGTTTTTCAGATATATATTCCGCAAAAACTCCCAATATCCTTTTTCATCCCGAAAATTTCCTGGCACACAGCTGTCATCGGCTGTAGCGGATGACGCGCCCGACGGGCGGGATGAAGATCTCCGAGAAGAGCTGCACGGCGTAGCTGTCCGTGAGCCCTGCGACGTAATCCGTCACGATCTGCTGGCGGCCCCAGCGCGCCTCGCGCTCGCAGAACTCCTGCGGGAGCTCCTCTGGATGCGCGAGGAAGTGCGCGTAGAGCTGGCGCAGCATGAACCCCGCCTGGCGGCGCTCATGCGCGAGCGCGTCGGACAGGTAGATGTGCTCGAACATGAAACTCCTGAAGAGGTCCATCGTCTCGCGCACCTCATCCGACTGGCGGATGTCCGTGAGGTCTGCCGAGCTCTCGATCATGTCTGAAACCATGCTCGTGATCATCGAAGAGGTGTCCCGGCCAAAGCGCTCGTAGACGGCTGCGGGCAGGTCTCCTTCCCTCAGCAGGCCCGCGCGCAGGCTGTCATCGTAGTCGTGCGTCAGGTAGGCGATGCGGTCGGCCGTGCGCACGATGCGCCCCTCCAAGGTCTTCGGCAGGTGCGGCCCCGTGTGATTGACGATGCCATCCTTGACCTCGTACGTCAGGTTCAGCCCCTTGCCGCCCTTCTCGAGGAACTCGACGACGCGCAGGCTCTGCTCGTTGTGGGCGAAGTGGCCCGCAAGCTCCGCCATCACCGACTCGCCCGCATGTCCAAAAGGCGTGTGGCCGACATCGTGGCCGATGGCGATGGCCTCGACGAGGTCCTCGTTGAGGCGCAGTCCGCGCGCAATGGTCCGCGAGATCTGCGCGACTTCCAGGCTGTGCGTCATGCGCGTGCGGTAGTGGTCGCCCGCCACGATGTAGACCTGTGTCTTGTGCTTGAGCCGCCGGAAGGATTTGGAGTGCAGAATGCGGTCGCGGTCGCGCTGGAAGCTCGTGCGCAGCGCGCACTCCTCGCCTTTCTCCTTGCGCCTGGCAGTGCGGCTCTTGGCCGCCTGCGGCGCCAGGTACGCGTACTCAAGTTCTTCTGTCCGTTCCCGGATATTCAAGGCCATTCTCCCTCTCCTTCCCCTTTCATGAAGAGAATCGATTGACAAGTGGTGACAAATCCACGCTTTTGTCATATAATTATATATTACGCGCACAGCGCGGAATTTCCTGCTTCCTGCCTCGCTTTTCTTGTGATTTTGCAAAATGTGCATGGCAGGAGTAGAATAGAATCATCGAAATCTTCTACGAGGTGATCCTCTTGCTCAAATCATGCGATATACTCGCCACAGCACTCGGCCTGCTCATCGGCCTGACCGCTCCCGCTGCCGCCGAGGGTACACAGCCTGTCACGAAAGATATGGAAGTTGCGGATGTCACAGAAGTCCATCCCGTCAGTTCCTTTATGCAGGGCGAGCAGCCCGCCATCTCCGCCCGCTCCGTGCAGTACGACGAGAAGACGGGCCGCTACATCTGCCACGGCAGTGTGCAGATCCATCTCGGCGACCGCCTGATCACGGCGGACGAGGCGCAGATCACCAGCGACCTCAGCGCCATCTGGACGCAGGGCACGGCGCGCCTCATCGACGGCGAGAACATCTTCTGCAGCGAGGCGATCTACGCGCGCCCCTTCGAGGGACAGGCCTACTTCTTCGGCACGCGCTGCAAGCTCAAGCGCCCCGGTCTCGCCATCGACAGCGACTCCATCGAGTACCGCTGGCAAGACAAGATTGGCGTCTTCGACGGCCACGTGCTCTACATCGACAGCGACGGCGAGAAGGCCTTCGTCCACCTCGAGTACGACTTCAACAAGAACAAGATTGCCTGAGCACCGTGAAAAATGATATCCAGAGAACAAAAAGAAGGGCCTGGCAGCCAGCACCGACTGGCTGCCAGGTCCTTCTTCATTTTTTACCAGTGTCCCGTTCTGCTCGTTACGCGAGGACGATCTTCGTGAAATCGGCGACGCGGCCTACGATTGCATCGATGCTCTTGAGCAGGCCGAGGCGGTTGTTCTTGATGGCCTCGTCCTTGTCCATGACCATGACGTCTGCAAAGAACGCGTCGATCGGAGCGGCGAGTGCCGCGAGGGCACGGATGGCCTCCGCATATGCCTCAGAAGCGATATCTGCCTCGACAGCTGCAGCTGCCTTCTCGTAGGCGGCGAAGAGCGTGCGCTCTGCATCCGTCTGGAAGAGCTCTGCCGAGACTTCGGCGGACTCCGCCTTCTTGGCGAGGTTGGCCACGCGGACAAATGCCTGGATGCCTGCTGCAGCATCGGCAGATGCCACATAGTCTGCCACGGCCTTTGCGCGCAGCGAGACGGCGTAGATGTCGTCGACATCTGCGAGCACGGCGTCGACGACGTCGTAGCGGATGGACTCGAGGACATTCTTGAGGCGCAGGCGGATGAAGTCTGCCACATCCTGCTGCATCTTCGCGCGTGCCTTCTCATCCTCGATGGCGTAGAGGTCCATGGCCTTCGCGACGATGGATGCGAGGCTCAGGTGATACTTGGCCTCGATGATCATGTTGACGAGGCCGAGTGCCTGGCGGCGCAGTGCAAAAGGATCCTGCGAGCCCGTCGGGATCTTGCCGAGGCTGAACGTGCCGACGATCGTGTCGATCTTGTCGGCCAGGCTCACGATGCGGCCGGCCGTCGTCTGCGGCTGGCTGTCGCCGGCAAAGCGCGGCTTGTAGTGCTCGTCGATGGCAATGGCGACCTTCTCGCACTCGCCGTCGAGCTTCGCGTACTCGCGGCCCATGATGCCCTGCAGTTCCGTGAACTCCGTGACCATGCCCGTGACGAGGTCGGCCTTCGAGAGGATGGCGGCGCGCTTGGCGTGCTTGTGGTCCTTCTCGTCGGCGCCGATGGCATCAGTGATGAAAGAAGCGAGCTTCTCGAGGCGCTCCGTCTTCTCGTACATCGTGCCGAGGCCCTGCTGGAAGACGACCGTCTTGAGCTTCTCGCGATGCTCTTCAAGGCTCTTCTTGCGGTCTTCGTCGAAGAAGAACTGCGCATCGGCGAGGCGGGCGCGCAGGACGCGCTCATTGCCGTGCTGGACCGTCTCGAGGTATTCCTTGCCACCGTTGCGGACCGTGATGAAGAGCGGCAGCAGCTTGCCGTCAGCCGTCTTTACCGGGAAGTAGCGCTGATGGTCGCGCATCGGCGTGATGACGGCCTCCGGCGGCAGCTGCAGGTACTTCTCCTCGAAGTTGCCGCAAAGCGCCGTCGGGTACTCGACGAGGTAGAGGACCTCTTCTAAGAGGTCTTCCGTGATCTCGGCCTGGCCGCCATTCGCCTTGGCGACGGCCTCGATCTGCTCGCGGATCATCTGCTTGCGCTTGTCCTGGTCGACGATGATGAAGTTCTCCTCGCAGGCCTTCTCGTAGCTCTTCGCATCGGCAATCTCGAAGTCGCCCTGCGAGAGGAAACGGTGGCCGCGCGACGTGCGGCCCGACTTGACGTTTGCGAGCTCGAACGGGATGACATCGGAGCCGTAGAGCGCGACGAACCAGCGGATTGGGCGGATGAACTTGAAGTCGAGGTCGCCCCAGCGCATATTGTTGGGGAACGAGAGGCTGCAGACGAGCTCCGGCAGCAGCGTCTCGAGAAGCTTGGCCGTCGGCTGGCCTTCCTCGTGGACTTCCGCGTAGACGTATCCGTCCTTGACGACGAGGTCCTTCGGGTCGACGTGCTGGCCGCGCGCAAAGCCCTGCGCTGCCTTCGTCGGGTTGCCGTCAGCATCGAAGGCGATCTTGACGGACGGGCCGCGATTCTCGCTCGCGACATCTTCCTGCTTCTCCGCGACTCCCTCGACAATGAGCGCCGTGCGGCGCGGCGTGCCGAGCGTGCGGATGGCCGTGAAGGCGATGCGGTTCTCGTTCAGTGCCTTCTCGGCGTTCTCCTTGAGCTGGGCGAGTGTGCCCGGCATTACGTGGGCCGGAACTTCTTCCGTGCCGATTTCAAATAACAGATCTTTAGCCATGCTCACTTCTCCCCTCTGTGGAGCATCGGATAGCCGAGCTCCTCACGCTGTTTCAGATAGCACTCTGCGCAGAGACGCGCGAGCTTTCTCACGCGGCCGATGAAAGCGGCGCGCTGCGAGACGGAGATTGCACCGCGCGCATCGAGCAGGTTGAACGTATGCGAGCACTTGAGCACGTAGTCGTAGGCCGGATGGACATAGCCCTTGTCGATGACGCGCACAGCCTCTTTCTCGTACTTGTCGAACAAGTCGAAGAGCAGCGCCTCATCCGAGAGGTCGAAGGCGTAGACCGACTGCTCGTACTCGTTCTGGTGGAAGACATCGCCGTACGTGTAGTCATCCGTCCACTGGATGTCGTAGACGTTCTCGACACCCTGGATGTACATCGCGAGGCGCTCGAGGCCGTACGTGATCTCCGAGGCGACCGGCTTGATGTCCTGACTGCCGACCTGTTGGAAGTACGTGAACTGCGTGATCTCCATGCCGTCGAGCCAGACTTCCCAGCCGAGGCCCCAGGCGCCGAGCGTCGGCGACTCCCAGTTGTCCTCGACGAAGCGGATGTCGTGCTGCTTCGGGTCGATGCCGAGGCGCTCGAGGCTCTCGAGGTAGAGCTCCTGGATGTTGTCCGGCGACGGCTTCATGATGACCTGGAACTGGTGGTGCTGATAGAGGCGGTTCGGGTTATCGCCGTAGCGGCCATCGGCCGGGCGGCGCGACGGCTCGACGTAGGCAACGTGCCACGGCTCGGGGCCGAGCACGCGCAGGAACGTCGACGGGTTCATCGTGCCGGCGCCCTTCTCGACATCATACGGTTCTGCCAGGATGCAGCCCTGCTCCGACCAGAATTTCTGCAGGGCCAGGATGATTTCCTGAAATTTCATGGGAACAACTCCTTTTCACCATTTCGATTGTCACAGAAACAAATAAAAATCTCGTTCCTGCAACGTAACGTTACAGGGACGAGACTTGTTGTTTCAAGTACCGCGGTTCCACCCTGATTGGCTTCCAGAAGGAAAGCCCGCTCAAATTATGGGATTGCGCTCCGAAGTGCCGTTCATCTCATTGACTGCCTCACACCATCGCCGTCTCGCTGACTGCTGAGATTACTCTTCTTCCTCATTGCTACCTAAGAGTCTAGCAAAAGTCGCGTGACTTGTCAACGGGTCACAGATCAGCCCTTCTGCCACATGATGATCAGCGGCTTGCCGTACTCCTTCTTGAACTGCTTGCAGTACGATTTCATCTCGAACCCCGCTGCACTGTGGTCTTCGCCCTTCTTGCCGCGCAGCGAGAGCACGACGGCCTCTTCGTCGTCGGCGACGTCGATCCTGCGCACGACGCCCTCGTATGTCACATCGGACGCTTCGGCAAGTGCCAGGAGAAGCGAGAGCCGGCGCACCTTCTTCCAATCCTCCGGCGTCAGCATCATGCCGTAGCGGTAAGCCCGCATGATCTTGTTGCTGATGCCGTGGTGGAAGCCCGCGATGAATGCAGCCCGGAGCTGCTCGAGCTGGCGCATGCCGTAGAGTGGCGCATGTGCGATGATGAAGGCCGAGTGGCGCGCGTGGTCGTAGTAGTTGACGACCTTGCCCGAGTCATGCAGCCAGGCTGCGACCTCCAGCAGGCTGCGGTCGCGCCGCGTCCCGCCGTGCGAGCGCTTGAGCTGGTCAAAGAGGCTCAGCGCAAGCGTGCGCACGCGCTCGAGGTGCTCCATGCGGCGGTCGGCGCTCAAGAGGTAATTGTGCACACTCTCCTGCAGCACATCCGGGATGATCGGGCCCTTATAGCCATCGCCGTATCCATACGTCTCGCCGTAGTACTCGAAAAAGACGCCGTCGCGCAGGCCGCAGCCCGAGACGATGATGTTCTGACCGCCCGTGAACTCCATGAGCGTGTTGATGATGATGGCACCGGCGACAATGAGGTCGGCACGCTCTGACGAGAGTCCCTTCATGCGCTTGCGGCTCGAGAGGTTCGACTTGATGATACTCGTGTACGTCTCCTCGAAGCGGCGGCGCGGGATGATGTAGTTGTGGATGCGCGAGAGCTGGTAGTTCGTCTGCGCCTGGTCCATCTTCGCGAGGTTTCGGACGGTGCCGCCGACGCCGATGACGGGCAGGTTGAGCCCTTCGGCCCACGGGATCATCTCCTCGTATTTTCTCCGCACGAATTCGCAGCAGCGCTCGATGGCTGCAGGCGTCACCTTGTCACCGAGGTTGAAGGCATCCGTGACCGTCACGGCGCCGATCGGCACGGAGACGGACTCGACGATCTTGCGGTCGCGCACGAGCGAGACTTCGATGGAAGCGCCGCCGAGGTCGAACTGCACGTAGTTGCGCTCGTCGATCGTGTTGACGACGCCGAGGTAGCCGAGGTACGCCTCGCGCTCACCCGAGATGACCTCGATCTCGATGCCCGTTTCCTGCTTGATGCGCTCGATGAACGCCTCGCCATCTGAGGCATTGCGCGCGGCCGCCGTCGCGACGGCGATGCACTTCGTGACCTGCATGACTTCCATCATGTGCTTGTAGACGTGCAGGCATGCAAGGGCGCGCTCCACGCCCTCCGGATTGAGCTTGCCCGTCTCCGACATGCCGCGGCCGAGACGGATAGCCTCTTTCTGCTGATATTCGAGGTGATACGACTTGTTGTCCGCCACCTGCATGACGATGAAGCGGATCGAATTCGAGCCCATATCGATGATTGCCACTCTCTCCATAGAAGAACTCCCCTTTTTGATTGCCGTCCGCATTTGCGCGCAATTCCACAGATTCTTACAGTTTCTTCCAGTATAGCAATTCGCGCGCGATGCTTCAAGACGATTCGAAATTTCCCTTCGCATTGTGCCACATAAAAAAAGGAATTAACAAGAATTTCACGAAAAAGTAACGCAGAGCCCTCTCCTGTTTCCTATAATGAATCCAGGCCCCTCTCCAGAGCCTCCCTTCCAGAAAGGATGTTATCTATGAAGAAAACAGCCACATTCGGCATCATTCACATCGGCTCCATCCACACGAGCATGGCCATCGTGAATTATCACTCTCCGACCAACATCGAGATCATCGAATCGGCAAACAAAGAGATCCCTCTCGGTGAGGAAGTCTTCCGCACGCACCACCTCTCCTTTGCCTCCATCCATGAACTCTGCCACATCCTGCAGGGATTCCGTCAACTCCTGCTCGACTACCGCGTCGATGAGGTCTACCCGATCGCCACGACAGTCATCCGCGAGGCCGAGAACCGCCTAGGCATCCTCGATCTCTTATACATGCGCACGGGCTTCCGCTTCCACGTCGCCGACATGACGGAGGAAGTCTACTACAAGTTCTTCGCGCTGCACCACTTCCTGAAAGAGGACGAGCATGTCGGCACGAAGCCGACGCTGCTGCTCGACGTCACCTCGGGCGGCCTCGGCTTCACGGGCTGGCAGGACAGCACGCTGCTCTTCCAGACAAATGTCACGGGCGGGCGCCTCAGCGTCCTCGAGCACTTCACCGAGGAAGAGCGCGTCAGCGTCATGTTCCCCGCGGCCGTGCGCGACTACCTGCACGCCTCGCTGTCCTCGCTCTGGCCCCGCATCGAGCACGCGGACATCCACACACTCGTGCTCACGGGCTTCGAGGCGCGCATCCTCGTCTCGCATCTCTCCGGAGGTGCACCGGGCACGACGCAGTATCCCGCCGTCATCGATCCCGAGAAATTCCTGGAGATCACGGAGTCGCTGATGCCGCTGACGACCCACAAGCTCATGCAGGCCTTCGAGATCAGCGAGCGGCGCGCCCAGCTGCTGCTGCCTACGCTGCTGCTCTACGAGGAAGTCGTGCGCACGCTCCACATCGACACGATTCTCGTCATGAATACGACCTTCCTCTACGGCTACGCAGCCTGGTGCGGCGCGCAGCGCATCAGCCCGAAGGCGATCTCGGAGCAGGCCGACCTGCTCCTGGACCTCGCGCGCAGCACGGCCATGCGCTACAACTGCAACCTGCCGCACATCAGCCGCATCGACGAGTACGCGACGAAGCTCTTCGACGGCCTGCGCCGCGTGCACGGACTCTCGACGCGCCATCGCCTGCTGCTGCGCATGAGCGCGCTCCTGCACGAGACGGGCAAGTTTGTCAACCTGCGCAATTATCCACTGCACTCGTGGCAGATCATCATGGGCACCGACATCTTCGGCATCACCGATGCCGAGAAGGAAGTCATCGCCTGCATCAGCTATTACTACCACCGCGACAATCCCGGCAAGAAGGACATGCACTACCAGCGCCTGACGCAGGAGCAGAAGATTGTCGCCGACAAGTGCTGCGCGATCCTGCGCCTCGCCGATGCCCTCGACCAGGGCCACAGCGGGCGCATCCAGAGCCTCACCGTGCGCCTCGTCAAGGAAAAACTATACGTCAATTACACCTCAGAGTACGACATCTCTCTGATTCGCTGGAGCTTCGCACAGGCCTCGACGCTCTTCCGCGAAATCTTCGGCATCGAGCCTGTCTTAAGGAGGAAATAACATGGATTTCAACGATCGCCAATATTATCTGAACCGCGAGTGCACCTGGCTGAGCTTCAACCAGCGCGTGCTGCGCGAATCGACGAGCAAGGACAACCCCCTGCTCGAACGCCTGCGCTTCATCGCCATCAGCTGCTCCAACCTCGATGAGTTCTTCATGATCCGCGTCGCCGGACTCAAGCACCTCATCGAGAGCGGCGTCAAGCACCACGACATCAGCGGCCTGACACCGCAGGGCCAGATGGACGCCGTCAGCCGCATCGCCCACGAGCAGATGCACGACATCGACCGCTGCCTCAAGGCGACGCTCGCTGAGCTCAAAGAGCACGGCATCCACTTCGTCCAGCCCACAGACCTCGACGCCAAGCAGGAGCTCTGGCTGACGGAATTCTTCGAGCGCGAGATCTTCCCCGTCGTCACGCCGATGGGCATCGACCCGTCGCACCCCTTCCCCTTCCTGACGAGCAAGAGCCTCAACCTCGCCGTCCACCTCAAGCGCCCCGAGGACAAGGAAGTCCGCCTCGCCATCCTGCCCGTGCCGGTATCCGTCCTCGGCCGCCTCATCAAGGTACCGGAGCTCCAGCACTACCTCTACCTTGAAGACATCCTGAGCTACTTCGCCGAGCGCTTCTTCACCGGCTACGAGATCCTCGAGACGACGCCGTTCCGCATCACGCGCGACGCCGACCTCGACATCCGCGAGGACGTCGACGACCTGCTGCTCGAAGTCGAGAAATCCCTCGAGAAGCGGCGCAAGGGCGCGGCCGTGCGCCTCGAGATCGCCAAATCGTGCTCGAAGGAGACGCGCAAGACGCTCCAGAAGGAGCTCGAGCTCGACGAGCTCGACATCTACACGATTGACGGGCCGCTCGGCGGCGCCTTCTTCTCGTCGTTCGCCAACCTCAGCGGCTACGATGCGCTGCGCTACGAGCCCTTCGTGCCGCAGCCGTCGGTCGAGCTTGCCGCGCGCAAGACGAAGGACATCTGGAAGGCCATCCGCGAGAAGGACGTGCTCGTCCACCATCCGTACGAGACGTTCGCGACGGTCGAGAACTTCATCCGCACGGCCGCCGATGACGATGCCGTACTCGCCATCAAGCAGACGCTCTACCGCGTCTCGAGCAAGTCGCCGATCATCTCGGCGCTCGCCGACGCTGCCCGCAACGGCAAGCAGGTCACGGTGCTCATGGAGGTCAAGGCGCGCTTCGACGAGGAGAACAACATCATCATGGCGCGCCGCCTCGAGGAAGCCGGCTGCCACGTCATCTACGGCATCCTCGGCCTCAAGACGCACTCCAAGATCACGATGGTCGTGCGCCGCGAGGAAGACGGCATCCGCCGCTACTGCCATCTCGCGACGGGCAACTACAACGGTTCGACAGCCAAGATCTACACGGATATCGGCCTGATGACGGCCGACAACGAGATTGGTGCCGACGGCTCCTGCTTCTTCAACTTCCTCTCCGGCTTCTCTGACCCGCCGGCCTGGAACAAGCTCATCGTCGCACCGCTCAACCTGCGCGAGACGATCATGGCAGAGATCGACCAGGAGATCGAGCACGCCAAGCGCGGCGAGCGCGCCTACATCGCCGCCAAGATGAACTCTCTCCTAGACCGCCTGATCATCGCCAAGCTCTACGAGGCATCGGCCGCCGGCGTCAAGATCGACCTCATCGTCCGCGGCATCTGCGTCCTGCGCCCGGGCCTGCCGGAGGTCAGCGAGAACATCCACGTGCGCAGCATCGTCGGCCGCTTCCTCGAGCACAGCCGCATCCTCTACTGCTACAACGGCGGACGCGAAGATGTCTTCATCTCGTCAGCCGACTGGATGCCGCGCAACCTCAACAACCGCGTCGAGCTCATGATCCCGATCCGCGAGCAGGACCACAAGAACCGCCTGCACGCCATCCTGCAGACATACCTTAAGGACAACACGAAGGCCTACCTCATGCGCTCCGACGGCTCGTACGTCCGCGCCTCGTGCCGCCAGGGCATGACGCCGATCGGCGCCCAGCAGACCTTCATGGAGACGGCGCTTTCCGGCAAGACGCTCGGCTGAGCGGCCATCATACGGCATAAAAAACGCTCACATCCAAGAGATGTGAGCGTTTTTTTGTTGTCTTATCCTGTCATGCTGAGCTGCTGGATGAAAGCCAGCGACTTCAGCGGCCGGCCTAAGAGGTCCTGCAGGTAAGTGAGCAGGACCTCTTCCGCTGCGACGAGCAGGGACGATGAGAGGCGCAGCTCCCCGCCCTGCCAGTCGAAGTCGCGCAGCCCGATGATGAAGCGGCGCAGTTCATCGGGAAAGGGCTTCGCGTCAGGCGTCGCACAGTCCTGGCAGAGCACGCCTCCCTCGCGCATGGAGAAGGCAGCATCTCCCTCGATCTTCCTGCCGCAGTGGACGCAGTTCTCATAGTACAGCTGGAGGCCCGTGAACTCCATGAGCTGGTAGACAGCCGCTACGGCCGTTATGCGCGGGTTGCGCTGCTCAAAGGCCGCGAGGATGTAGAGCAGTGCCGAGAACATCTGCGGCTCCGGCTGACCCTCCGGCAGGAACTCACGCAGGAACTCCGCGACGAAGCTGCCGTAGGCCATCGCCATGAGGTCTTCGCTGAGCTTCCTGTAATGGCGGCGCAGCAGGCACTGGCGCACCGTGTCGACGCGCCTGCCCTCCGAGAGCTGCAAATCGAGGTGCGAGAACATCTGCATGCCGCCCGCCAAGGGGCTCCTCGGCCTGCGGCAGCCAAAGGCAGCCGCGCGCACGAGGCCGCGCTCCTTCGTGAAGAAGGTCATCATCTTGTCGGCATCGCCCCAGTTCTTCGAGCCAAGCACGACGGCTTCTGTCTGATAGATTGCCATGTCAGCCCTTCTTCTTTTTGGCGAGCTCGGCTGCCACCTCTGCCGACACATCCGGCTGCATCTCTGCGTCGCTTTCCAAGCGCCGCGGCATGACAGCGCCGGCTGTCAGCATGTACTGCAGGGCCGACTCGCTGCTGATGTCGAGGTAGATGACATCCTGCTTGCGCACGAAGAGGTTCGTGCCCGACGTCATGTTGAGGCTCCAGGGCACGAAGACGCAGACGTAATCATCGCCGAGCTTCTCCTTGAGCATCTGCGGCACATCGGCCATGATGAAGCCGAGCGCCTTCGACTGGTGGAACGGTACGAGCACGACGTGGTCGAACATGTTGTTCGACTCAAAGACGGCCGTCGAGAGGTGCTTGACACTGTTGTAGATGAACTTGACGACAGGGATCTTGCCGAGCAGCGCTTCGCCGTAGTGGATCAGGCGGCGCATGATCCAGTACGACGAGATCCAGCCGACAAAGTAGATGACGAGCACCACTGTGATGATGCCGAGCCCCGGGAAGTAGAACGGCAGGTGCTTGCCGAGCACGCCCTCCGTGAAGTGCAGGACCTCGCTGACGACGAGCAGCGTGATGACGACCGGCACGAGCAGTATAAGGCCGTTGACGAAGCGGCGCGAGACGCGCTTCGACAGACAGCTCTTGCGCTCTTTTGCCATTACGATTCCACCCCGAAGCCGAAGTTGTGGAGCACGCCTTCGCGGTTGCGCCAGTCCTTCTTGACCTTGACCCAGAGGTCGAGGAAGACGCGCGAGCCGAGCAGCGCCTCGATGTCCTTGCGCGCCAGAGCGCCGATCTCCTTGAGCATTGCGCCCTTGGCACCGATGATGATGCCCTTCTGCGAGTCGCGCTCGACGTAGATCGTCGCGCGGATGTAGACATCGCCATTCGGCCGCGTCGTCATCTCATCCGTCTCGACGGCCACCGCATGCGGCACCTCGTCGCGCGTGAGCTGCAGGACCTTCTCGCGGATGAGCTCGGCGACGATGAGGCGCTCCGGCTGGTCCGTGACCATGTCCTCCGGATAGTACTGCGGGCCCTCCGGCAGGTACTTCTTGACCTCCGTCAGCAGGGAGTCGAGATTCGTCTCCGCCTTGGCCGAGATCGGCACGACACCGACGAACGGGTACTTGTCGGCATAGCGCGAGATAATCGGCAGGACCTGCTCCTTCTCGATGAGGTCGAGCTTGTTGACGACGAGGATGACGGGCTTGCGCGTCGCCTGCAGGCGCTCGAGGATGTAGTACTCGCCCGGGCCCATCTTCTCCGTCGCATCGACGACGAAGAGAATGGCATCGACCTCCTTGAGTGTGCCCTCGGCTGCCTTGACCATGTACTCGCCGAGCTTGTGCTTCGGCTTGTGGATGCCCGGCGTGTCGAGGAAGACAATCTGGGCATCGGGTTCCGTCAGGATGCAGAGGATGCGGTTCTGCGTCGTCTGCGGCTTGTCGCTCATGATAGCGATTTTCTGGCCGATCAGCGTGTTGATGAGCGTCGACTTGCCGACGTTCGGGCGGCCGATGACGGCGATGAAGCCCGATCTATGTTTTGCGTTCTGTTCCATACCTTCACTTCTTTCTATTCGATTGGTCTTTATGCAATGCTTACCGCGTCATTCGCGCGGGATGCCGAGCTTCTCCATGACGAAGCGCTGCTCCCGCTCCATCTCGAGGCGCTCCTCCTCTTCCATGTGGTCGTAGCCCAGGAGATGCAGCATGCCGTGCACCGTCAGGAAGGCCATCTCGCGCTTGACGCTGTGACCGAAGTCCTTGGCCTGCTCCTCGGCGCGCTCCACCGAGATGACGAGGTCGCCGAGCACATTGAGGTCGGCGCCGCCCGTGACTTCCGGCTCCTCGCTCTCATTGAGCGCAAACGAGAGGACATCCGTCGGGCGGTCGATGCCGCGGTACTGGCGGTTGAGCTCGTGGATGTAATCGTTGTTCGTCAGCGTGATGCTGACCTCGCCGTTCTCGACGCCGTAGAGCTCGCCGACCTTCTGGGCCGCCGCCGTCACATTCTCGACGTATTCCTGCGGCACTTCGAGATCCTCTGGATAATTGCTGATGATGACATTCACTTCGCGCGCACCTCCCGCTGCTTATCTCGCTGCTCCTTCTCTTTCTTCTTTTTCTCTTCCCAGACACCGTACGCCTCGACGATGCGCGTGACGACATCGTGGCGGATGACATCGACAGGCGCCATGCGCACGATGCCGATGCCCTTGACGTCCTTCAAGACCTGGCTCGCCTCGCGCAGGCCCGACGCGACGCCGCGCGGCAGGTCGACCTGGCCGAGGTCGCCCGTGACGACCATGCGCGAGCCGAAGCCGAGGCGCGTCAGGAACATCTTCATCTGCTTATCCGTCGTGTTCTGTGCCTCGTCGAGGATGACGAAGGCGTCTTCGAGCGTGCGGCCGCGCATGTAGGCGAGCGGCGCAATCTCGATGATGCCCTTGGCCATGAGCTTCTGGTAGCTGTCCTGGCCGAGGATGTCCTGCAGCGCATCGTAGAGCGGGCGCAGGTACGGGTCGACCTTGTCCTGCAGGTCGCCCGGCAGGAAGCCGAGACGCTCACCAGCCTCGACAGCCGGGCGCGTCAGGATGATGCGCCGCACCTCCTTGTTGCGCAGGGCCGCGACAGCCATGACGACAGCCAAGTATGTCTTGCCCGTGCCGGCCGGCCCGATGCCGAACGTGATGGAATTGTGGCGGATCGTGTCGAGATAGAGGCGCTGGCCGAGCGTCTTCGGGCGCACGTGGCGGCCGCGCGCGGTCACGAGGATCGTGTCGCCGAAGAGCGTATGCAGTGCCTCGCCCTTGCCGCCGCGCACGAGACCGATGCCGTAGCGGACCTCATGCATCGTGATTGTCGTGCCCTGGCGGTAGAGATACTGGAGCTCTTCAACGAGCGTCGCTGCCATCTTCACCTCGGCCGCCTCGCCGAGGATTTCGAGCTGCTCGCCGCGGCTGATGAACTGGCAGTCAAAATTCTCGCGGAACACCTGCAGGAATTCATCCCGGTCCCCGAGAAGTGCATATGCTTCTTTATGGTCTTCAAAGACAATCTGTCTTTCCAATGCCTGCTGCAAAGAAATACTTCACCTACTTCTTTCTACTAAATATAGTGACAATACTTCACGATATAACTTCATTGTACATCACCTGCCTGATTTGTCAATGAACAGTACTGTTGTCAATCGCCCCTATACAATCAGTTGACTGTCAACCGATATTGACGTATAATGTTGACCATAATCATCCAGAATACATGAAGCAATACGAATTGAGGTCTTACCATGTCCACAGACTGCCTGTCACTCGCCAAGAAGATCATCGCCGGCTACCGCATCGAGCGCGGGGATGACCTCTCCCTCTTCCTCACCGCGCCGCTCCCTGAGCTGCAGGAAGGCGCGCGCCTGCTCCAGGAGCATTTCTGCGGCAAGCACATCGACTTCTGCACGATCATCAACGGCCGCAGCGGCCGCTGCGGGGAGGACTGCAAGTACTGCGCGCAGGCGGCCTGCCATCACACGGGCATCGAGGAGTACGCCTTCCTGCCCAAGGAGACGATCCTCGCCCACGCGCGTGCGAACGAGGCAGCCGGCGCCAACCGCTTTGCCATCGTGACCTCAGGCCGCGCGCTCTCAGTCCGCGACTTCGACAGGGCCATCGAGACGTACGAAGCCATGCGCGCGACTTGCCACATCGGCCTCTGCGCATCGCACGGCCTGCTAACGCGCGCCCAGCTGCGCCGCCTGCGCGAGGCTGGCGTCACGAGCTACCACCACAACATCGAGACGAGCCGCCGCTTCTTCCCACAGATCTGCACAACGCACACGTACGACGACCGCATCCGGACCATCAAGATGGCGCAGGAAGAGGGCTTCTGCGTCTGCTCCGGCGGCATCATCGGCATGGGCGAGACATGGGAGGACCGCCTCGACATGGCTCTCTCCCTGGCGGAGCTCGGCATCGAGTCCATCCCCATCAACGCCTTGATGCCGATTCCCGGCACGGGCATGGAAGGCCGCGCGCAGTTGCCGGCAGATGACATCCTGCGCACGATCGCCTTCTTCCGCTACATCAATCCAGCAGCCAACATCCGCCTGGCCGCCGGGCGCAAGCTGCTGCCGAAAAACGGCGCCACCGCCTTTTGCGCCGGTGCCTCGGCTTCAATCACGGGCAACATGCTCACGACCTCCGGCACGACGATCAAGGAAGACATGGCCATGATCGCGAAGCTCGGCCTGACGAACCGCGAGGAAGACTGCCATGCTTTCACAGGGACATGCGGCGCACGCTGACGCAGGAACGCAGGACATAGAAAAGAGGAAGGACCCTCACGTCCTTCCTCTTTTTTCGTGCCTTCCGTCTTCAGACCTCCGTCCTCAGTCCTCGTGGAACTCTGCCTTCCAGAGGCCGTGGAGGTTGCAGTAAGCAAACGCCGCGACCGGCTTTTCGCTGCCGGCCAGCATGAATACTGCCTCCGGCGTCTCACCCGGTTTGAGGTGCTTGATCTGTGCGCCGTTCTCCGTCGCGAGGTGGATCCACTCGATGAAGTGCTCCGGCAGCATCGGATGTGCGACCGTGCCGACCTGTACCGTGACCTCACCGCCCTCGCGGTCCAGCGTGATGACCGGCACGTGCTTCTCAGCAGCCGCATCGACCGTATTGGGGATGAGTTCCTTCATCGGCTGACCGCAGCAGCTCAGCGGGCCGCCAGCGTCCTTGATGAGCCCGACGATGTTCCCACATTTCTCACATACGAAAAAACGCTTTGCCATAAAAATACCTCCCCTGATGAATCGATCTTTTACAGACTTACACCTTTATTGTAGCGAATCCAAACGCATGTTGCAAGGCGGATCACTTGCGGCGTGCGTTGAATTTCTCGATCATCTTGAATGGCTTGTACGATTCCTTTGCTTTGCGCAGTCCCTCGTGGCCCATATCCTCCTCGCGGTTGATGTAGGTCATCGCGCTCCAGGCGTGCTCGACGAAGCCCTGGTTGATGGCCGGGTACGCGCCGCGGATATTCGGGTCCGCCTTCTCGACGTGGATGACGGCCGTATCGGCATTGAGCGCCTCGCCGAACGTGAAGGCAATGATGCGGTCATCGAGGCGGATGGCGCCACCCTTGAGCTTGAAGTAGTCGAAGTCGTTGAAGATTTCGAGGATAGCCTTGCGCTCCCAGCCGATGAAAGGGTCGTCCGGCTCATCCTGGATGCGCAGCTTGTACCAGTTGTTGAGCTCGATCTTGCAGGCCGTGATGATGTCCTCCGTGATGGGCAGGTACTCGGCCTGCGGATACATCTTGCGGAAGGCGTTGAGATGGTTCTTCTTGGAGTGGAGCTTGCGGCCCGAGAGACTGATGAGTTTCTCTGCCTCGTAGACGTAATCCCAGTTGTCGCGGTCATCCTCGATCTCAAAAGAGGCACCGTCGTACTGCTCGAGGAACTCTGCATAGGCCTTCTCGATGCCCGTGAAGAGTACGGGGCGGCCCTGTTCTTCAAAATAAGAGAGAATCTTCGCCGTCGCCTCAGGCCACTTCTCCTCTGCACAGAACGGCTGGATGGCCATGAGCTCGCCTTCCCACTCGCACGTCATGTAGAGCACATCGCCATCCTCTGCCCATCTGACATGGTACGGCTCGCGCCACATGAAGAAGTTCGTAAAATTGAAGTGGGAATTCTCGTAATAGCCGCTGGAAAAATGACGGTCCAGCACCGGCTTGTCTTCTTTCGTCAAATCCTGGAAATCGATGATTCTCATCCTCCCGATGCGCGCCGATGGGTCCCAAACGAAACGGATGCCGAGCGCGCGCGGCATCTGTTACGTATACTCTTACAGCTATACATTATATCAACTTTGTCAAATCGAGTTTGTGACTGACTCACGGCCTGACGATCTTTTCCATATGGCGAGATGATTCCGCCCTGCGCACAACTTCGTCAAGGCCTGCCCCGCCCGCCGCAGCGAGAGCCGCGAGCACGGCGCCCTCGGCGATTGGGCAGTCCACGAGGCGCACGGCCTCGTCACGGCACTCCTCGACCGCGAGCTCAGCCGTCATGACGGCCGAGCCCATGTCCATGAGCACGACGGCACCATCCGTGCCGCAGACATCCTCGATGGCGACCTTGACGCGCTCGTAGCTCGTGCCGAGCAGTCCTTCATCGAGGCCGCCCGCCGCCTCGATGTGCACGTTGTTTGCCATCATCTCCGCCAGCTCCTTGACGCCCTCCGCCAATTTCTGGCTGTGTGAAACGATTACGATACCAACCAAAGTGATGCCCCCCTGATAGTAAGAATGCGGCCAGTAGGCACTGACCGCATTTGTCAATTATTCTTTATTATATCACGCCGACGGCGCAGCGTCTACTCATTTGTAGTAGCGGACACCAGCCTCGAAGAGCTGCTGATCCTTGCTGCCCGGGACGTTCTTGGCGACATCTTCGCCGATGCGCTCCGAATGGCCCATCTTGCCGAGCACGCGGCCGTCCGGGCTCGTGATGCCTTCGATGGCATCGACAGAACCGTTCGGGTTGAACGGGATGTCGAGCGACGGATTGCCGGCTGCATCGACGTACTGCGTCGCGATCTGGCCGTTTTCCTGGAGTCTCTTGACCGTCTCGGCGTCAGCCACGAAGCGGCCCTCGCCGTGCGAGATGGCGATCGTGTGGACGTCGCCGACCTTGACGTTGTTGAACCACGGCGAGAGGTTCGAGATGACGCGCGTGTCGACCATGCAGGAAGCATGGCGGCCGATCGTGTTGTGCGTCAGCGTCGGGGAGTTCTCGGAGAGGTCGCGGATCTCGCCGTACGGCACGAGACCGAGCTTGATGAGCGCCTGGAAGCCGTTGCAGATGCCGAGCATCAGGCCGTCGCGCTTCTGAAGGAGTGCCATGACCTCTTCCTTGATGCGCGGGTTGCGGAACATCGCCGCGATGAACTTACCGGAACCATCCGGCTCATCACCGCCGGAGAAGCCGCCCGGCAGCATGATGATCTGCGAGCGCTTGATGCCATTGACGAGCGCCTCGACCGTCTCCTCGACAGCCGTCGGCGTCAGGTTGCGCACGACGATCGTCTCGGCCGTAGCGCCGGCGCGCTCCCAGGCACGGGCCGAATCGTACTCGCAGTTCGTGCCGGGGAATACCGGGATGATGACATGTGGGCGAGCGATCTTTGTCGCAGCGGTGATGCCGTTGCCCTTCGTGTACGGGGCATACGATACCTCGCCCTTGACCTTCTTCGTCTGCGTCGGGAAGATCTTCTCGAGCGGCGTCGTGTAGGCCTTCTCTGCCTCTTTAATGCTGACGGCGATGCCGTTCACGCGGATTTCCTGCTCTGCCGTCGTCTGGCCGAGCTCATAGGCGCCTGTCTCGGCAAGCGCTGCCGAGACATCGACATCGTCCGCAAGCTCGAGGACGATCGTGCCGTAGTCGGCGCAGTAGAGCTGCTCTTTCGTCATCTCCTTCGCGAACGCAAAGCCGATGCGGTTGCCGAGTGCCATCTTTGTGACGGCTGCGGCAATGCCGCCGACGCCGATGCTCTGCGCAGCGCGCACCTTGCCCGCTGCCGTGAGCTGGCGGATCTTCTCGAAGTTTGCGCGCAGTTTCGGGAAGACCGGCAGGTCCTGCTCGTCCTTCTCGGCCGGCACGACGTAGACGCGGCTGCCCGCCTGCTTGAACTCCGGCGAGACAGCACAGTCGGCCTTCATGACGTCGACAGCGAAGGCTGCGAGCGTCGGCGGCACGTGTATGTGCTCGAACGTGCCGGACATGGAGTCCTTGCCGCCGATGGCCGCGATGCCGAGCTCATGCTGTGCCCAGAGAGCGCCGATGAGGGCGGCAAACGGGTTGCCCCACTTTTCAGGGTCCTTGCCGAGGCTCTCGAAGTACTCCTGGAACGTCAGGCGAATCTTCGCGGCGTCACCGCCGAGCGCGACCATCTTGGCCGCTGCTTCGACAACCGAGTAGAGGGCGCCGTGGAACGGGCTCCACTCCGTGAAGGCCGGGTTGAGGCCGAACGTCATGGCCGTCGCCGTCGTCGTCTCTGCGCCGAGCACCGGCAATTTGGCGACCATGCCCTCAGCCGGCGTCAGCTGTGTCTTGCCGCCGAACGGCATGAGGACCGTGTTGCCGCCGATCGTCGAGTCGAAACGCTCAGCGAGGCCCTTCTGGCTGCAGACGTTGAGGTCCTGGAGGTTTGTAAGCCACGCGGCCTTCGCGTCAGAGCCGCAGGCCTTGACGGCTGCCGGGACTTCGGCGAGGTAGCGCTTTGCCGTGTCCGGCTGTGCGATGACGGCCGTGACATGCTGGCGCACGCCGTTCGTGTCGAGGAAGGCGCGGTTCATCTGGACGATCTCGTTGCCGCGCCACTTCATGATGAGGCGAGGCTGCTCCGTGACGACGGCAACAGGCGTTGCCTCGAGGTTCTCATCATCCGAGAACTTCTGGAAGGCCTCGACATCCTTCGGGTCGAGCACGACGGCCATGCGCTCCTGCGATTCGGAGATAGCAAGCTCCGTGCCGTCGAGGCCCTTGTACTTCTTCTTGACGGCATCGAGGTCGATGACGAGGCCGTCCGCGAGCTCGCCGATGGCGACAGCGACGCCGCCTGCACCGAAGTCGTTGCAGCGCTTGATCATGCGGGAGACTTCCGGGTTGCGGAACAGGCGCTGGATCTTGCGCTCCGTCGGCGGATTGCCCTTCTGGACCTCTGCGCCGCACGTCGTCAGCGATTCTTCCGTGTGCTCCTTCGACGAACCCGTCGCACCGCCGCAGCCGTCGCGTCCCGTGCGGCCGCCGACGAGGACGATGATATCGCCTGCTGCCGGGCGCTCGCGCACGACATTCTCCTTCGGCGCCGCTGCGATGACGGCGCCGATCTCCATGCGCTTCGCCATGTAGCCCTCATGGTAGACCTCGCGGACCTGGCCCGTGGCGAGGCCGATCTGGTTGCCGTAGGAGCTGTAGCCGGCAGCAGCGCCGAGCGTGATCTTCTTCTGCGGCAGCTTGCCCGGCAGCGTCTCGCTGAACGGGCGGCGCGGGTCGGCAGCACCCGTCACGCGCATGGCCTGATAGACGTACGAACGGCCCGAGAGCGGATCGCGGATAGCGCCGCCGAGGCACGTCGCCGCGCCGCCGAACGGCTCGATCTCCGTCGGATGGTTGTGCGTCTCGTTCTTGAACATGACGAGCCAGTCTTCCTGCTTGCCGCCGATGTCGGCCTTGACGACGATGCTGCAGGCGTTGATTTCCTCGGACTTATCGAGGTCATCGAGCAGGCCTTCCTTGCGCAGCGCCTTGGCGCCAATGACGGCGATGTCCATCAGCGTGACCGCGCGGTCTGTATCCTCGCCGTAGAGCGTGTCTCTGTCTTCCTTGTACTTGCGGTAAGCTGCCGTCAGTGCCGGAGAGAAGTAGCCGTCCTCGATCGTGATATCGTCGATGGCCGTCGTGAACGTCGTGTGGCGGCAGTGATCCGACCAGTACGTGTCGATGACGCGCAGCTCCGTGATCGTCGGTGCGCGGTGTTCCGTGTCGCGGAAGTACTCCTGGCAGAACTTGAGGTCCTCAAAGCTCATGGCAAAGCCGCGCGCATCCATGAACGCATGGAGCTCGTCTTCGCTCATCGCGTTGAACGAAGTCAACACCTCGACATCGGCCGGCTCTTCCGTGACCATGTCGAGCGACTCCGGCTTTTCGAGCGACGCCTCGCGGCTCTCGACGGCATTGATGCAGTAATCCTTGATCTCCTGCAGCGCCTTGTCATCGACCGTTCCCGTCAGCACGATGACGCGTGCCGTGGCGATCTGCGGCCGCTCCTTCTGCGTGACGAGCTGGACGCACTGCGCCGCAGAGTCTGCCGTCTGGTCGTACTGGCCCGGCAGGTACTCGACGGCAAACATGCGGGAATCCTTGAATGCTGGCAGCGTCTCTTCATAGACTTTGTCAACAGGTGCTTCCGCAAAGACGACAAACTTGACCTTCTCGTACTCCTCATCGCTGAGGCCCTCGATGTCGTAGCGGTTGATGATGCGGACCGCCTCGAGGCCATCGAGATGGAACGTCTCCTTCAGATCGTCGCAGAGCTGCTGAGCCGGGATGTCGAATCCCTGTCTTTTTTCTACGAAAATTCTTCTTACCGTCATGAGTGCTTTTTCCTCCAAACGCAAAACAGATCGGGAACACTTCGTCCAAGGATCGCCACCTCGCGGATGGGACCCCTTCTACGGTTTATTGTACCGAAAGTGAACGGCCATTGCAAGAAGGCTTCCTAATCTTTTCGCAAAGAGACGCTTGACCGCATGCCATTCTCCATTTGTCTCTATCGAGTGGAAGGGATTGTCTCATGATTCATTCTTGCTTTCCCTCATGGTACAGATATGATATAATTATTCTGATTTCTACGAATTGATTTCACACGATGTTTCACTCAGGTTCCAGATAGTAAGGGGGATTTTACATGAAAGAATTGCTGGAGCTCCTCGAGCACGACGCGCGCCGTCCTGTCAACGAGCTGGCCTCGATGCTGCACCGCAGCGAGTACGAAGTCGAGCAGGATATCAAGAAGCTGGAGAAGGACAAGATCATCCTGTCCTACAACACGCTGATCAACTGGGAGAAGTTCGGCACGGACACTGTGACGGCCGTCATCGAGATCAACCTGACGCCGCAGCGCGAGGTCGGCTTCGACGCCATTGCAGAACGCATCTACCGCTTCGATGAGGTCCGCACCGTCTACCTCATGAGCGGCAGCTTCGACCTGCTCGTCATCATCGAGGGCAAATCCCTCAAGGATGTCGCCAACTTCGTCGCGACGCGCCTCGCCACCATTGAGGGCGTCACGCAGACGCGCAGCCACTTCATGCTCAAGCCCTACAAAAAGGACGGCGTCATCATCAACGACGAAGAGCGCGACCGCAGACTGGTGGTGACACCATGATTGAGAAGAGAAACGACTGGCAGGAGCGCCTCTCGCCGCGCGTCAATGCCATCGCCCCGTCGGGCATCCGCAAGTTCTTCGACATCGCCGCGCAGATGGAAGACGTCATCTCACTCGGCGTCGGCGAGCCAGACTTCGTCACGCCCTGGTCCATCCGCGAGAGCTGCGTCTACGGCCTCGAGCAGGGATACACCTCGTATACGGCAAACCGCGGCCTGCCCGAGCTGCGCGAGGAGATTGCCCGCCACTGCGCCGACGAGTACGGCTGCTCGTATGATGCCGACACCGACATCCTCGTGACAGTCGGTGTCAGCGAGGCGCTCGACCTCGTCATGCGCGCCATCCTCGCGCCTGGCGACGAGGTCCTGATCCCTGAGCCGTGCTACGTCTCCTACCAGGCCTGCACGATTCTCGCGGGCGGCAAGCCCGTCGCCGTGCCGGCCAAGATTGAGAACGAGTTCCGCATCACGCCGGACGAGCTCGAAGAGCACGTGACCCCCAGGACGAAGGCGCTGCTCATCGGCTATCCGAACAACCCGACAGGCGCCATCATGACGCGCAAGGATCTCCTGGCCATCGCGGCCTTTGCCGAGAAGCACGACCTCATCGTCATCTCCGACGAGATCTACGGCGACCTGACGTACGGCGGCGAGAAGCACGTCTGCTTCTCCTCCCTGCCGGGCATGCAGGAACGCACAATCCTCCTAAACGGCTTCTCGAAGGCGTATGCCATGACGGGCTGGCGCATCGGCTATGCGCTCGGCAACAAGGCCTTCATCAGCGCCATGACGAAGATCCACCAGTACACGATGCTCTGCGCGCCGATCACAGCCCAGATTGCGGCCATCGAGGCGCTGCGCCACGGCGAGAAGTACATGAAGAAGATGGTCGCTGAGTACGACCGCCGCCGCCACCTGATCTACGACGGCTTCACGAAGATGGGCCTGCCGTGCTTCGAGCCGAAGGGCGCCTTCTACATCTTCCCCGACATCACGAGCACGGGCTACACCTCCGACGAGTTCGCCGAAGAACTCCTCAAGGCCGAGCACGTCGCCCTGATCCCGGGCTCCGCCTTCGGTGCCTGCGGCGAGGGCCATGTACGCTGCTCGTACGCGACATCCATCGACAAGATCTCCGAGGCGCTTGCGCGCATCGAGAACTTCCTCAAGAACCACAAGCGCTGACCGCGCAGCAAGACCGCCCCTCAGTATCGCGCGTACTGACAGGGCGGTTTTTTCTTACTTGGATTTTCTTCATCGCACTGCCCCAAAATCGCTATTTTGTCCTTGCCATCGGGAAACTCCGTGCTATAATGAAAACGTTTTCAAAAGACAGACACGATGTTTTATGCAAGTGTCGGCCGACGGGCCGACAGACCAACAGAAAGGAGACTAGCATGGACTGGGCAAAAGGCTACCTGCTCATCACACTCGCTGCATTCCTCTGCGAGTACATCCGCCTGCGCGTGGATTACCACATCCTCGAGATCGCCATCATGGTCGCAGCCGCACCGCTCGCAATTTTCGTCATCTGCGTCCTCTTCTACTTCGTGCTCGCCGCGCTGACCGATCACGTCTGCGACTTCATCGAGAACGACCGCAGCAGAGGCCGCAGCATGCGCACAGACCCCTGACGATGCGCATCTCAAATTGACAAGCTGGTGCGTTTCATGATATACTATTTTTTGTTCCCAGTGAACGAATCGCGCTCGTAGTCCAGTGGATAGGACGTTGGCCTCCGGAGCCGAAAGCGGCAGTTCGACTCTGCCCGAGCGCACCACTTGAAATCATGCCCGCTCGTTCGAGCGGGCTTTTTGATGCAAAAAGCAGCCTCCCTCGCGGGCAGGCTGCCTTTTTGTATCAGGACTCCCCGTTCTCGAGGATGTCCTGTATCTTCGTCTTCATGATGTCGAAGGCCACATCGTTGAGGCCGCTGTTGATGACGATGTCGGCGAGATTCTTCGTCGGCTCGACGTAGAGATAGTGCATCGGCTTGACCGTCGTCAAGTACTGGCTGATGACGTTCTCGAGGTCACGGCCGCGCTCGTTCATATCGCGCAGCACGCGGCGCAGGATGCGCTCATCGGCATCGGCCTCGACGAAGATCTTGATGTCGAAGAGATTGCGCAGGCGCTCATCCTGGAAGATCAGGATGCCCTCGACGATGATGACCTGGCTCGGCTCGATGACCTTCGTCTCCTTAGAGCGCGTGTGGCGCGTGAAGTCGTAGACGGGACACTCGATGCTCTTTCCCTCGCGCAGCGCCTTGAGATGCGCGACGAGCAGGTCCGTCTCGAGAGAGTCCGGATGGTCGTAGTTGATGTACTGGCGCTGCTCAAACGGAATCTCGTCATGTGCCCTGTAGTAATCATCGTGATAGATGACCGTGACGCGGTCCCCGAAATGCGCCTTGAACCGGTTCGTGAATGTGGACTTGCCCGAGCCCGTGCCGCCCGCAATGCCGATAATCGTCGTCTTCAATTCTGAAAGCCCCTTCCTGTATCGTATGAACATTACCTATTATCCTACCACAGATTCCGCTCCCTGTCTGCCCCCAACGGACCGATAAGATCCACCTTCAGCGGCTGAAGTACGGCTTCAACAGGAGCGTCAGGAAGAACAGCACCGAGGAAATCACGACAATCGTCGCACCGGCGGCCATGTCGAAGTAGTAGGCGAGCATCAGGCCGAGGAATCCCGAGAACATCGCGATGAGCACCGAGAAGAGATGGTACTGCTTGACGTTGTTGGCGATATTGCGCGCGCCGGCCGCCGGCAGAACGAGCATCGCGTTGATGATCAGGATGCCGACCCACTGGATGCTGATGGAGACGACGACGGCGAGCAGCGAGGCAAAGGCACTCTCAATCCAGAATGCGGGGATGCCGCGGCTGCGCGCAAAAGACGAATTGATGGAGAGCACGAGCAGCTGGTTGAAGAGCAGCCCCCAGGCGACGAGGCCGAGCACAAAGACGACGGCCAGCGCCGAGAGATCGTCCGGCGTGATCGACAGGATGTCGCCGATCAGGAAGGATGAGAACTTGTTGAAGCCGCCTCCGTGGCTCATGATCATGAGGCCGAGCGCGATGGCCATTGCCGAGAACACGCCGATGATCGTGTCCGTCGAAGCCGTGCTCTTGTTCTTGATGTAGGTGATGAAGAGCGCGAAGACGACCGAGAAGACGACGAGCGACAAGAGCGGCGAAACGGAGCCCAGGAGCACGCCGATGGCGATGCCGGTAAACGCGCCGTGGCCGAGTGAATCCGAGAAGAAGGCCATGCGGTTCGAGACGACCATCGTGCTGATCAGGCCGAAGAGCGGCGTGACGAGCAGCACGGCCAGGAAGGCATTCTTCATGAAATTGCTGCCGAGCCATGCAAACGGCAGGACCGCATCCATCAAGCTGTAAATCGTATCCATCATGCATCCGCCCCCTTCGCTTCATCTGCTGTATCTCCAGCCGTGTCCTGCGTGCCGGCAGGGATATCCGCCGCCGCTTCCTGTGCGGATTCACCAGCCAGCATGCCAAAAATCTTCTTGGTGCGCTGGTCGGCAAAGACCTCTTCCGGCGTGCCGCTCATGACGACGCCCTTATTCATCAGGACGACCTGGTCGGCGTGCTTGGCCACCATGTTGAGGTCGTGCGAAATCAAGATGATGGCCATGTCCTCCTTCTCGCGCAGGTCAGCGACGATCTCGTAGAAGAGCTCAAGGCCGTTCTGGTCGACACCTGAGACAGGCTCGTCGAGAAGCAGGAGGTCAGGCATCGGGTCGAGCGCGAGCGCCAGGAGCACGCGCTGCAGCTCGCCGCCCGACAGCGCGCCGAGGCGGCGGTCGATGAGGTGCGCGGCGCGCACGCGCTCGAGGCTCCTCAGGACGCGCGGGCGCAGGGATTTGGCCGAGCAGAGCCAGACGGGCCGCCGCGTCAGGCAGGCCATGAAGATGTCCATGACGCTCGTCGGCGAGCTCACATCGAAGCGCAGGTACTGCGGCACATAGCCGATGACGGGATGGCCCGTGTGCTTGCCTTTCGCGTCGACGTAATGGAGACTCCCTCCATGCGGCACCTCGCCGAGGATGGCTTTTAAAAGCGTACTCTTGCCCGCGCCATTCGGCCCGATGAGCGCCGTGAGCTGGCCGCAATGGATGTGGATGTTGACATAGTCGAAGATGGTCAGGCGGCCAATCTTGACCGAGAAATCCTCGATCTTCGTGCAGCAGAGCTTCGTACAATCGCTGCACGACGAGGCGTGATGATGGAGTATGGTCTTGAACAAGATGCAGTTCCTTTCTTTTGTCTATTCGGTCAGCCTGCGGAAGGCACGGCTGCCCCAGAGCCAGCCGCCCGCCGCATAGGCGATCAGTACGAGGATGGAGAGATACGATACCTCCGCGCCGCTGCCGATGCCGCGCAGGAGGTAGCTCGTATGCGTGAGCGGCAGCAGCTCGATGAAATAGCGCACAACCGTCGGCAGCGACTGCGTCGTGAAGAATGTGCCGCAGAGGAAGGACATCGGCAGCAGGATGTAGGTATTGACCTGCGCCATCTCCTCATACGTGCGGATCTTCATCGCCGCGAGGAAGCCGATCTCCGCAAAGACGATGCAGTTGAGCACGAGTACGAGCAGGAAGAGCGGTGTCATCTGGAAATGCGCACCGAAGAGCAGCGCGAGGATGACGATGATGGCCGACGATATGAGCGCGCGCACGACAGCGGCCGCCACCTTACCGATCAGGAAGGCGTCGGGCCAGATTGGCGCGATCATGTACTCCTCGAGGCTCTTGTGGTAGATGCGCTCCGCGTGCACCGGTGTGATGCTGTTGAAGCTGATGTTCATGGAATTGAGCGCGAGGATGCCCGGCACGAGGAAATCGAGGTAGGTGCCAGAGCTGACCTCGATGCTGCGCCCGAGGCCCCAGCCGAACGCGACGAGGTAGAGCATCGGCGCGACCATGCGCGAGAGGATGAACTTCGCCATGCGCCGCTTGAGCACGACCCAGTCGCGCCAGAACACCGTCGCAATATCAAAGAGATTCTCCTTGATGTTCATACGCGCCCTCCCTTCCCAGCGGCACCGTCCTCCGCCGTCAGCGCGAGGAAGACTTCCTCGAGGTTCGGCAAGTTCGTCTTCTGGCGCAGGTTCGCCGGCGTGTCGAGATCGATGAGATGGCCCTTCGAGAGGATGGCAACACGGTCGCAGAGCGCTTCTGCCTCCTCGATGTAGTGCGTCGTCAAAAAGACCGTCACACCGCCCTTGGCCATATCCTTGACGAGCGCCCAGATGCGGCGGCGCACCTGCGGGTCGAGTGCCACCGTCGGCTCGTCGAGGAACAGGATGCGCGGCCGGTGCAGGAGCGCCCGCACGATGAGCAGGCGACGCTTCATGCCGCCCGATAGGCGCCTGACGCCGTCGTTTATGACATCGGCAAGCTCGACATAGCGCAGGAGCTCCTCGATGCGCGCGCGGCGTTCTTCTTTTCCCATGTGATGCAGCCGCGCGTGCAGCTCCAGATTCTCGCCGACCGTGAGGTCCTGGTCGAAGTTGACGTGCTGTGGCACGACGCCGATCAGTGACTTGATGCGCCGCGCCTGACGGCGCGTGTCGAGCCCGTCGTAGAGGATGGTGCCAGAAGTCGTCTGCGTCTGCATGGTCATCATGCGGATCGTCGTCGTCTTGCCCGCGCCGTTCGGGCCAAGCAGCCCGAAGATCTCGCCGCTCCCGACGCAGAGCGTCAAGTCATCGACGGCCGTCTTGAAGGCCGCCCGCCCCGCCTTGTCCTTATGCGGGAATCTCTTCACGAGATGCTGCACTTCTATCATATCCCTGAAAATCCTTCCTACTAAATCAAATCTCAATGATACTTCCCTATTCTCTCACACTTTTTTGCAGATGAAAAGGTATTCTGAGAGGATTTCTCTGTTTTACGGCGAATCATTCTCATATGCAATACAAAGGAGGAATATGCATGAACAAATCATTCAAGCGATTGCCCCTCGGCCTGCCCCTGACGGTCAGCGGCATCGCAACCATCGCCACGATCTTCACGGGGAAGAAGCTCCATGTCGCCTTCGGTGCGGTCTGGGGCCTGCTCTCCATTCTCCACGGCCTGCAGCACGCGGGGAAACTCGAGCATGATGTCAAGGCTTTCGCCGGAAAGACCGCCCGCAAAGCCGTCGATAAGGCAGAGTCCATCTCCCTGCACGCCTTCCTCGCCGGCACGGATATCGCCAGCTATCTGCCGGGACGCATCCGCGTCTACAACCTCGCCCTCGCCGGCAATGCAAAGCTCGCCGAGCAGGTCTCCTCGTTCGTCCGTTCATTCAGCGGCGTCACGGATGCCAAAGTCGCCTTGAACACCGGCAGCCTGCTCATCACCTATGAACCCGACGAGCTCCGCAAGAATCCGCATCTCGCCAACATCGAAACATTCGTCCGCGAGCACGCCAAGATACGCTGACCTGCAAAGCAGGGATCGAACCAGGAAAAGGGGCTGTGACAAAATGTAAAACCATTTTGTCCACAGCCCCTTTTTGTCGTCATGTCGTTTTATGGCGGAAGAGCCAGCCGGCAAGCGGCATGGTCACAGCCGCCACAGCGAGCATCGGCACAAAGTCCCAGGCGATGTCGCAAAGGCCCGCGCCCTCGAGGTAGATGCGGCGCACGGCGTCGATGACGAAGCGCATCGGGTTGGCGTACGTCGCGGCCTGCAGGAAGGCCGGCATGTTGTGGATTGGCGTCACAAGGCCGGACAGCAGGACCATCGGGACCATGAGCACGAGCAGGTAGACGAGCACCTGCTGCATGTTCTTGGCGACCGACGAGATGGAGAGACCGAGCCCCGTCGTGCTGACCATGAAGATCAACAGCGTCAGGAAGAGCGTGAAGAGATTGCCAGCAAAGGGCACGTCGAACCAGTAGCGCGCGATCAGGAAGACCATGAAGGCCTGGAAGAGGCCGACGAGCACGGGCGGCGTCGCCTTGCCGATGAGGATCTCAGTCGGCGAGAGCGGCGTGACGAGCAGCTGGTCAAACGTCCCCTGCTCGCGCTCCTTCGCAATCGAGAGGCCCGCGAGGAACATGACCTGCACGAAGGCGATCATCGCGAGGAACGACGGCAGGAAGGTCCAGCGCGAGAGCTGGTTCGGGTTGAACCACGTGCGCGTCTCGATCGTCACCGGCACGCGCGCGAAGCCCTCTGCCGCGCTCCAGTCGGCTGCGATGTGCGTGATGTAGTTCGTGACCATCGAGGCGATCATCGGATTGCGGCCATCCGTGATGACCTGGACAGGCGCCTGGCCGCCGTGCAGGAGCCTTTTCTCGAAGTCCTCGGGAACGACGACGGCCCCGAGGATGTCCCCTGCATCAATGAGCGCGCTGACTTCCTGCACATTGCCGCAGACAGCCGTGCACGAGAAGGTCGGCGCGGCTGCGATATGCGCGAGGAAGTCGCGCGAAGAGGCCGTGCCCGAATTATCGACGACGGCATAGGGAACCTCCTCGATGTTGTAGTTGGCCGCGTAGCCGAACAGGAAACCCTCGATGATGACCGGCATGACGAGCTGGATGCGCATGCGCGGGTCCTTGAAGAGAGAGAGCAGCTCTTTCTGGCAGAGGAAGTAGAGATGGTGGAAGAAGCGGGCGAGCGCAGTCATGATTCCACCTTCTTTCGCGTCATGTGGAAGGCCCAGCCGAGGAAGAAGAAGGCGAAGCCCAGGAGGATGGCCGTATCGCGCACGATGAGCGGCCAGTAATCGCCCGACAGGAACAGGGACTTCATGAGTTCGAGGTAGTACGTCGTCGGGATCAGGCCGCTGACGACGCGGATGGCCAACGGCTCGGCGTGCAGGTCAAACAGGAAGCCCGACAGGACGACAGACGGCAGGAAGCTGATCATCAGTGAGACGTGGCAGGCGAGGAATTGGTTCTTCGTCAGCGCCGAGATGACGAGGCCGATGGCTAGCGCCACGATGAGGTAGAGCATCGACTCGCCGAGAATCAACGCGAGCGAGCCGCGCATCGGCAGGTCATAGAGCACTCGGCCGACGATGAGGCAGAGCACCATGCCGAGCATGGCGATGACGAAGTACGGAATCGTCTTAGAAAGGACGAGCTCGAGAATCTTCATCGGCGTGACGAAGAGCGACTCGAACGTGCCGCGCTCCCACTCGCGCGCCATGACAACGGACGTCAGGAAAACACCGCTGATCGTCAGCACGAGCATGAGGATGCCCGGCACGTAGAACCACGTGCTCGTATTCGCATCGTTGAACCAGATGCGCGACTCGATGGCGATACCGCCTGAATGGGCCCCGCGCCTTGCTCCCTCGCCAGCGGCCCATGTAAGGATGCCTGCCTCAAAGTAACCCTGCGCGCTCATGGCCGTCGTCGCCTCCGTGCCATTGAGGATGACCTGCAGTTCTGCCTGGCCCTCGGCAAAGCGCGCCGAGAAGTCCGGCGGCACGACGAGCATGGCATCGACTTCGTGACGGCGCATCATCGCCTCGCCGTCCGCCAGCGATGAGACGAATACAGGCGCGAAATACTCCGAGCCCTGCGTGAAGTGCACGGCCTGCCGCGCAAACGGCGAGCTGTCCTCGAGGACAACGGCCGTCGGCACCTGCTTGACATCGAGGCTCATGCCGTAGCCGATGATCAGGATGAGCACGAGCGGCAGCACGACACCGAGCGCCAGGCTGCTGCTGTCGCGTAGGAGCTCGCGCGTCTCCTTGCGCGTCAAAGCGATGAGCCTGCGCCAGAATCCACTTGTCATGATACCGCCCCCTTTGCCTTGTTTTCCGATGCCTTGCCGCGCGCCTGCTCGACAATCGCGACGAAGATGTCATCCATCGTCGCATCCGGCAGCTGCATGCGCTGCCGGATCTCTGCGGGGCTGCCGAGCACGAGCATCCTGCCGTGGTCCTGGATCATGAACCGATCGCAGTACTCCGCCTCCTCCATGAAGTGCGTCGTGATGATGATCGTCGTGCCGCGCTCCGAAAGCGCTGTGATCTCGCGCCAGAACGTGCGGCGCGCCAAGGGGTCGATGCCGCTCGTCGGCTCGTCGAGGAAGAGGATCTTCGGCTCGTGGATGAGGGCGGCCGCCATCGACAAGCGCTGCTTGTAGCCGCCCGGCAGGCTGCCAGCCGCTTGATCCGCTACCTCGCGCAGGTGAAACTCCGCCATGACCGCCTCGATGCGCTCGAAGAGATGATGCCCCGAGAGCCCGTAGGCCCCGCCAAAGAAGCGCAGGTTCTCGTAGACCGACAGGCTGCTGTAGAGCGAGAACTTCTGCGCGACGTAGCCGACATTGGCGCGCGCCTCGATGCGCGCTGTGCGCAGGTTGACGCCCGCCACCGAGAGCCTGCCGCTCGTCGCGGGCAAGAGGCCGCAGAGCATGCGGAACGTCGTCGTCTTGCCTGCGCCGTTCGGTCCGAGCAGGCCGAAGACCTCGCCGCGGTGCACCGAGAACGAGGTGTGCGCGACGGCCGTGAAGTCGCCGAATTTCCGGACGAGATCGTGCACCTCGATCTCGACAGGTGCCTCGCTCACTGGCGCGGCCGAAAAGGTACCGGCCCCAAAATTGGCCGCCGTCTCCGGAAGACCATCGCCTTTTCCATCCGTTGCGACATCCTCTTTCAAGAGTGTCATAAAGCCGTCCTCGAGCCGCGGCGCTACCGCTTCTGCCCCGATGCCGAGGCGCGCGAGCACTAGAAGCTGCTGCGGCTCGCCGCGCGTGGTGAAGCGCACGACGCCGCCCGACGGCACGGCGTCGAGGACGCCGTCTTCTGCGAGCAGGCGGCTCTGCAGCGAGCGCAGTGGCATGCCCGCTGGCGGACAGACTGCATAGCACGTTCCCGCGGCAATCTGCCGCAACGCCTGCGGCGTGCCGACTTTGAGGAAGCGGCCGCGGTTGAGCACGTAGACCATCTCGCAAAGCGCCGCCTCCTCCATGTAAGCCGTGCTGACAAAGACCGACAGATGCTCCTCGCGCACGAGCTGCTGCAGGATCTGCCAGAGCTCGCGGCGCGACAATGGATCGACGCCGACCGTCGGCTCGTCGAGCAGCAGGAGCTTCGGCGAACGCACGAGCGTGCAGGCGAGGCCGAGCTTCTGCTTCATGCCGCCCGACAGCTTGCCTGCGAGCCGTGCAGTGAACGGCGCGAGCTCCGTCATCGCGAGGAGATGCGCGAAGCGCTTTTCCCGCACATCCTGCGGCAGGCCGTGCAGGTCGGCGTAGAGGTCGAGATTCTCCTGCACCGTCAGGTCCTCGTAGAGACCGAACTTCTGCGGCATGTAGCTCAAGAGATCCTGCACGGCCTGCGGCTCCGCCGTCACATCGATCCCGGCGACCGCGAGCTCCCCTGCCGTCTTCGTCATCAGCCCGCAGATCAGGCGCATGAGCGTCGTCTTGCCGACACCGTCCGGGCCGACGAGCGCCGTGAGCTGGCCTTCCGGCACCGAGAGGTCCACGCCGCAGAGCGCCTTGACTGCCCTGCCGTCCTCGAGCGGGAACACCTTGGTCAGTCCCTTCGCCTCAATGACCATCATGCGACCACCTCCCCGCTTCAGAGCGCAATCTTGACGGTGGCCGGCATGCCGAGGCGCAGGACGTTCTCCGCGTCATCGACGTAGATGCGCACTTCGTAGACGAGCGCTGTGCGCAGCTCGTCTGTCTGCACCGTCTTCGGCGTGAACTCCGCCGTATCCGAGATGTAGCCGACCTGCCCAGCGATTGGCTTGTCCCTCTGGCTGTCGATGAAGACCCTGGCGCTCTGCCCCTCGTAGATGTGGCCGAGGTCACTCTCCTTGACGTAGGCACGGACCCACTTCTTGTCGAGCAAGGATAGCTTGAAGACAGGCGTCGAGGGCGAGGCCATGTCGCCCACTTCTAGCAGCCGCGAGCGGATGACGCCCTTCATCGGGGCGCGCAACTCGTACTGCGAGAGCAGATACTCTTCGCGCGACTGCTCTTCTTCCAATGCCTGCAGATTGGCCTCAGCCGCCTCGATATCCTCTGAGCGCGGGCCGTTTCGAGCCTCGCGCAGGGCCTCCTTGGCCGCCTCAAGCTCCGCCTGCTTGGCTTCAGCCTGTGAGCGGGCGTTGTCGAGATCCTGCTCGCTCACGCCTTCCACGCTGTCGTAGACGGCCTGGCGGCGCTCGTAGATGCCCTGTGCGTTCGAGGCAGCTGCCTCAGCTGCCTTGTAGCGCTGCTGTGCCTGCGCAATCTCTTCGGCACGCGTGCCGTTGTGGAGCTTCGCGACCGTACTCTGCTGCGCCGCAATCTGAGCCTTCGTCTTGCGCAAGTTGATGTTGAGCTCATCCGTGTCGAGGCGCGCGAGGACCTGCCCCTCTTCGACCGTATCGCCCTCCTCGACCAGGATGTCCTTGACGCGGTCACTCCCGCGGAAGGAGAGCGTCACCTCGCGCACGTCGACATTGCCTGAGAGCGTGAGCTCCCGCGCAGCCGCCTGCTTTGCCGCTTCCTCATGGTGATGATAGGCAAAGATTCCCGCGCCGACGAGCAGCACGAGGATGACTGCCAGGATTCCCTTCTGTCTCCGTTTCATGATAATCCCTCCTATCCTTGCCGAACAATCTGCATGCAGACTTTCCCCGCCGCCGCGGGCATGGCATCAGGACTCCATCAGCATGATCTTCTCCGGCGGGAAGTATACCGAAAGCACAGGTGCCTTGATAGCCCTCCACTCTGCCTTCGGGAGTTCCCAGCGGATGCAACTGGCCTGCCGTCCGGCGCGCCGGATCATGACGAGATACGAAAAGGTATCCTCGATGACATCCGCGACTTCCATCGAGAAGATGTTGCGCGCGGGGTCTTCCGCCCCTTCGCGGTATTCGAGGAAGTGCGCCCGCAGTCCCGCATACGCAACGGACTGCGGCTCTCTCGCCGCGACCGTCAGGTCGAGCTGCCAGTCCGCTGCCCGCACACGATGCGCATCGAGACGCTCCGCCTTCGAGACATTCTTGCAGCCCGTCAAGAGCGTCGCCGCGAGCGTCTGCGGATTCTCGAAGAGCGCATCGCGCGTGTGCGGCGGCTGCATCTGGCCGCGCTCGATGACAGCGGCACGGCTTGCCAGACGATAGACCTCACCGCGGTCGTGCGAGACGAGCACGGCTGCGCCGCCATACGACTTCAGCACCTCGCGGAGTTCCAGCTCCAATTTCCACTTCAGGTAATGGTCAAGCGCCGAGAACGGCTCGTCGAGCAGCAGGATCTTCGCATCGGACGCGAGGATGCGCGCGAACGCCGCGCGCTGCTGCTGGCCGCCCGAGAGTTCCATCGGATACGCGTTGCCGAGCTCCGTCAGATCAAAGCGCGCCAGATTCTCCCTGACGCGCTGCTCCCGCTCCTGGCGATTGCCCTTTGCGACAAAGCGGATGTTGTCGGCAATCGTCATATTCGGGAAAAGGGCAAAGTTCTGAAAGAGATAGCCGACGCGCCGCTCTTGCGGGGACAGGTCGATGCCCTGCTCGCTGTCAAAGAGCACCCGGCCGTCGAGCACGATGCGCCCGCGGTCGGGGCGCTCGAGCCCAGCGATGCACTTGAGGGTCATGCTCTTGCCGCAGCCTGAAGCGCCGAGCAGGGCAAAGACCTCATCGCGCAGCGTGAAGTCCGCCCGCAAGATGAAATTGCGCAGTTCCTTCTCGATCTTGACATCTAATTCCATCTCAAACCTCCCGGCGCCGCGGCGCGCCCGTCCGTGCAATCAAGTTGTTCATCAGCGTGACAAAGACGAGCGAGAAGACGACGATGACGATGGCCCAGTCGAAGGCCAGACCGTAGTCATTCGCCTGAACGGCCGCGTAGACGGCCGTGCTCATCGTCTGCGTGACGCCGGGGATATTGCCGGCGAACATGATCGTCGCACCGAACTCGCCGAGCGCACGCGTGAAAGAGAGCACGAGACCCGCGAGGATACCCGAGCGCGCATTCGGCACAAGGACGTGCCAGAAGATGCGCCACTCCGAGACGCCGAGCGTGCGCGCCGCCCCGACGATGTTGGGGTCGAGCTGCTCGAAGGCACCGCGCGCTGTGCGGTACATCAGGGGCAGCGAGACGACGATGGCCGCGATGACGGCGGCCTTCCAGGTGAAGACGATGGTCACATCGAACTGCAGGAGAAACTTGCCGATGGCGCTGCGGCGGCCGAAGGCCAGCAGCAGGAAAAAGCCGACGACCGTCGGCGGCAGGACGAGCGGCAACGTAATAACGGCATCGGCCAGCCCTTGGAAACGCCGCATGCGCGCGACGGCCAGAGCCAGGCCAATGCCGAGAAAGAACGTGACCACCGTCGCCACCACAGCTGTCTTTATTGTGAGGAAGAGCGGTGCGTATTCCATTATTTCACCTCAAAGCCATACTTCGCAAAGCGTTCCTTGTTCTTATCATTCGAGACGAAGGCCAGGAAATCCTTTGCCGTATCGAGATGTTTCGTGTCCTTGAGGACAGCTGCCGGGTAAATGATGGGCTTATGCGTGCCAGCCGGTGCCGTCGCGACAACGCGGACCGACGGCTCGACAGCAGCATCCGTCGCGTAGACGAGGCCGGCGTCGGCTTCACCCGATGCAACCCAAGCGAGTACCTGGCGCACATCGGAGCCGTAGACAGCCTTGGCCCTGATGCCATCGAGGAGGCCGAGCTTCGTCAGGATCTCCTCAGAGTACTGGCCGACCGGCACGCCCTTCGGCTCGCCGAGCGCGACGTGCGCGACAGCATCGCCCGTGAGCGCGTCAAACGAAGTGATGCCTCTGCCGCCTTCCTTCGGCACGATCAGCACGACTTCATTCTGCAGCAGTTCCTCGCGCGTGCCGTCCGCGAGCAGGCCCTGCTTATCGAGTGCATCCATCTGCTTCTGCGCAGCCGAGAAGAAGAGATCGGCCGCGCCGCCATTCTCGATAGCCTGTTGCAGAGCGCCCGAGCTGCCGTAGTTGAAGACAACCTTGACGTCTGGATGCTCCTGCTCATACGCCTTGCCGATCTCGTTCATGACATCGGTCAGGCTCGCGGCCGCCGAGACGTGGAGTTCCACGGGGCCCTTATCAGCGGGCTCCGGAGCGCTTGATTGCTGGCCGCCGCAGCCGCTCACGAGTGCGAGCAGGCAGACTGCCATCAGGGTGAATATTTTTTTCATGGTGCATAGCTCCTTTTCAAAAACGGAAGGCAGTGCCATTTCCAGCACTGCCCTGTGGGTTTGACCCAGGCTCAGCCTCATAGATGAAAGACATCATCCTTAGAGTGCTTTCGCTCGGAGTTTCGACTCATCCATTATAGCGGAAAATGAAGCTCTCTGCCATGAGAAATATCACGCCTCTCACTTCGCTTCGAGCGCATTCCAGGCATCGTTGGCGCGCTCGAGGTAGAGGGACTGGATGGCCGCATTCTCGCCAATGCCGTGGATGTAAGCGTCGACCTTGTAGCCGGCAGCTTCGAGGATCGACTTGTGCGAGTCGGGCTCAGCGCCTGCCATGTCATTGTTGGCGTGGTCGCCTGCGACCATCATCATCGGCATCAGCGTCACATGGTGGATGCCGTTCTTCTTGAGCTTCGGCAGCACCGTCTCGAGCGAAGGCCAGCCCTCGACCGTGTAGACGAAGACATTCTTGTAGCCGAGCTCGTCAATCTTGGCCTGGATGACGGAGTAATAGGCATTCGAGACTTGCGGCGTGCCGTGCGCCATGATCAGGATGGCATCGTACTTGCCCTGCTTCGGAAACTGCGTCGCAAGCGCCTTGATGGTCTCTGTCACATCGTCGGCCTGGCCCTCCTGGCCCTGCCAGTACATCAGCGACGTGCCGAGCGTCATCTTCTTGAACTGGTCCTTGTAGTTGTGGTAGACGCCGAGGTCGTAGTTGTACTCCATGCCCGGAATGACGTCAAGCGAGACGAGTGCCACGCGGCTGTATCCCTCTGCCTTGAGGGCATCAAGTGCCTCCTCCGGCGTCGGGAACTTGATGCCCTCGTTCTTCGCCACGCGGTCGATGATGATGTGCGAGGTGTAGGCCGTCACGACCTTGACACCCGGATGCGCCGCCTCGATGGCCTTGACCGTCGCATCGATCGTCTTGGCGCGCGTGTCCCTGTAAGTCGTGCCAAACGTCATGACGACGATGGCATCCTTGTCGGCAAGGCCCTGGAGCTCCTTGTTCTCGTGCTTCAGCACGCCGATCTCCGAAGCCGCCTTGAGCGCCTTTGTCGCATGGCGCACCTCTGGATTGAGCTGATAAGCCGCCTCTGCAGGCTGGCAGAATACAGCGGCCGTCGCGCAGACGAGCCCCGCTGCCAGCATCTTTTCCCAATGTTTCATGATGATTCCTCCCTTATAACAAAACCCATATAAAAAAGCCCTTCCGCATCTGCGGAAGAGCCTTGCTGCCATAGCAGACGCCACCTGCACATGGTACAGTTGTCGTCTGCAGCAATCGCCTCCCCATCTCTCGCAGGTCATGACGGTGATTTTCGGACAGGCAGTTCTTCTGGCTCGGTTCATCGCTCCTCTGCGCCTTCCCAGATGTTCATCCAGTGACATATCTATGCAGATTCGCTCCCCTTACAGCGGCGGGACCGCGCCGGCT